>Ga0066377_10000127_pt1 | contig 16737 bp, 12 predicted proteins | sample Knorr_S23_td_Sur_FD_70946 | JGI IMG/M metagenome (GOLD analysis project Ga0066377, IMG submission 70946) | Marine microbial communities from Southern Atlantic Ocean transect - Knorr_S23_td_SurfaceB_ad_5m_LV_B | ecosystem: Environmental > Aquatic > Marine > Oceanic | place: Southern Atlantic...
GAAGCTGTTAGAAAAAGGGGTTTGGGGTTTGATGTATCGACAAGATGTCGACTAATGAGCGAAATGAAAAACCCAGTGAGGAGGCGGTGCATTTTCCTGAATGGGAGGAGGTGCTGGCATATATCAAGGACCCGCGAAAGCGAAATTCGACGAGGATCACCATGCGGTGGTATCTCAACTGGTGCCGGCGTAAGGGCGTTGGCGCTTCACCCCGGACGGCGGCGGACTTTCTGGAGGCGGTGCGGGATCAACGCAAACCGGAAGAGTGGGCCTACAATCAATGGCGGGACAGTCTTCTCTGGTTCTTCAAGTCAGCCGCCCGTGACTGGAAACGGCTGGATGCCCCGCCCTGCCCTTCTCCTGTACCCGAGCAACCGGAATCCCATGATGCGTTTGAATCCATCAAGAACAAGTGGGAGCGGGCTATCGTACGGGCCATCCGGCGGGAAAACCGGTTGCTGCGAACGGAACAGGCCTACCGTGGATGGCTCAAACGTTACCTGGTGTGGCTGGGCGGTGGAGATCCCCAGGAAGAGCCTGCCCAGCAAGTATCCGGATTTCTAGAACATTTGGCCGTCAGCGAGTTGGTCGCCTACAATACTCAAAGACAGGCACTGAATGCCCTCATGTTCTTTTATCAGAAGGGGTTGGATATCGAGGTGGGTAAACTGAATTTTCAGCGCGCCCGGCGCGGACAGCGCCTGCCGGTCGTCCTGAGTCAGGATGAGGTGCGCACGCTCCTGTCCAACATGAAAGGCACGCCCGCCTTGATGGCTCAGCTGGCCTATGGGGGTGGCCTGCGGGTGTCCGAACTGGTCCGGTTGAGGATCAAGGATGTGGATATCGACCGGCACCAGATTCATATTCGCTCCGGCAAGGGTGACAAGGACCGCCAGACAACATTGGCCAAATGCGCCATTCCATTCCTGGAGCGTCATATTGAGCAGCTGCGCGCACTTCACCAGCGTGACCGCAAAGAGCAGTTGCCGGGGGTTTTCCTCCCGGGCGCACTGGGGAGAAAGTATCCCAACGCCGGCACACAGCTTCAGTGGCAGTGGCTGTTCCCGACACGCAACCTGCAAAACGATCCACGATCAGGAATCCGGCGCCGCCACCATGTTTCTCCGGGCGCCTTCCAGCAGTCCATCAGCCGGGCCACGGTCGCCGCCGATCTCAGCAAGCGGGTCACGCCCCATGTGTTGCGGCATTCCTTCGCCACTCACCTGCTGGAAAACGGAACGGATATTCGCACTGTTCAGGACCTTCTTGGGCATGCCAAGATCCAAACCACCCAAATCTATCTGCATGTCATGCAAAAGCCGGGCATGGGCGTGCAAAGCCCCATGGATTCACTTTGATAAGCCAAAAATGCTTTTATCAGAATTGCTGGATATCCCGGATCACCGACGGCCCGTCACAGAGAGAAAACCATTCTCATCCATGTAACCACGGTCGTCCGTCAGGTACCAGCCGTCATCAAGGAACTCACCATCAACATAGCCAAGCATCACATTGGGTCCCTTCACGGCAATTAGGCCCTCTTCCCCTGCTGGCATGCCCTGCCCGGTTTCGGTATCCAGTATTTTAATCGCGATTCCCGGCAATGGACGGCCCGACATCCGGGACTTTCGGCCTGTTTCGCGAAAACGGCTAATATGGACATCCGGCAGGCTGATTGCGCAAACCGCTGAGAGCTCCGTCGATCCATAGGACTCCAACGGCACCAGGCCAAACTTCGCTTCAAATGATTCGGAGGTCTGCTCCGGCAGGGACTCGCCACCGGTGAATACATAACGCATGCCGGAAAATGCCCCGGAATCAACTGCCTCCACGCACCGGCCCAGAAACAGAGGGGAAGCGACCAGGATGCTTCCTCCAAATTCATGCGCCAATTGCCCCACTCTTCCCGGATTGGCATCCTCTCCGCACACAACCAACTTGGTCCCGCTCAAAAGCGAGAACCAAAGGTTCGTGACATACCCAAAGCTGTTCCAATGCGGCAAAATGCCCACCAGCGTGTCCCCCTCATCCGGCCTGACCACTTCACAGAGTGATTCAATATTGGAAAGGATATTGTGGTGGCTCAGGCAAACCGCCTTGGCGGTTCCAATCGTGCCACGCGTGTGGAGTATGCCGGCAATTTCATCCGCATGGAATCCCTCTATCCGGGATAGTTTCCCGATCGGGCAATTCCTCATCCAGAAACGTCGCCAAGTGCCAAGTGACTGCTCCGCCTCCGGCAGGATGTCATCCAGTAAAATCAAATTGCCGGGAAATTCACTCGCCGGGCGCCCTTCCATCACATGCGAGGAGGTGATCAAGGTCCGAACCGATGTGTGCTCCATCCGATCATGATGCTCCTGCGTTGTGGCAGCCGGATTCATCGGGACCGGGACCAGTCGCTCCAGTGACAAGGCGATGCTCAGGACCACGTTCTCGAGCCCGCTTGGCAAGATTACCCCGACACGCTGTTCGGATCCCGGCAAATGCCTCAGAAGATCATGCCGGAGATCATATGCCATCGACAAGATTTGCCCGTACGTACGGGGCTTTCCTTGTTCGTCAATGATGGCTGTCTGATCCCACTTTTCCCGAGCCACGCGAACAAAGCTTTCTCCCATGCTCAGCCGGTCAGATTTGGCCAGATTAAAGCTTTCCGCTCCTGTTTCACAGACCGCCTGCTGCACGTCCGTCACGCTTGATGTCGAGGGAATCGCTTTACCAAAGTGCACACTGACCGGATGCCTCAGGTCCTTGAAAAGATTGACTCGAGGTATCCCTTTTTTCCAGCTCGTCGAGCTTCCCCATGCTCCACCAATGTAGACCGGTATGATTGGATGCTCCGATCCCTTGATGATGCGCTCAAATCCCGGCTTGAAGGGGCGCATCATCCCGGAAAGGGTCAACCCGCCTTCCGCGAATATGCAAACCAGGAACCCTTCGTCCAAGGCTTCCCGGGCTTTCCTCAGGGAGCTGACCAGCTTCTTTGGACCGTCCGTGTCCTGGATCAGGATCACTCCCGCAAGGTCCACCGTCTTCCGGATAAACCAGTTTGCCCGGTCGTACACGTTGCGCGACATCAGGGTCCGTATGCGCCGCTGCTGGCTCGATACCACCAGGATGGCATCAATCAGAGAGACATGGTTGCACACCAGCAGGGCCGGGCGTTCCGTGGGCAGGTTCTCTATCCCATGCACCCGCAGGCGATACCAGCCCCGGACAAGATACATGACCACGAACTTTACGAAGAAATCCGGCAGTACCCAGAAACTGAATACAGACAACCCAAGCAACAAGAAGGAGATGACCAGGAATCCCGTTTGGGCAGTCAAGCCAATGACCGTGGCAAACAGATGCATCAGGCCCGTCGCGATGAGGACGCCCACCCAGCTCAGGAATCCGCTCGCCGCCTTGACGGATCCCACCTTGTCCGGCGGGCTTCGGTACTGGATGAAGGATTCCAGCGGGACAACATAGAAGCCCGCACCGATTCCGATTAAGAACATGCAAAAGCGAACCGTCATGATGGAGCCTTCCGGCACCACCCCGATAACCACAAGGCTGACCCACATCAGGGCCGTTCCAATCGGCACAATTCCAAACTCAATGATCCGGCCACTGAGCCAACCCGCCATGACTGAGCCCAGACCAATCCCAACCGCTGTTATCAAAAAGAGCCGGGCGGACTGCTCGCTCGTCAATCCCAAGTGCTGAGGCCCGTACTCAAACAGGTTTATTTGCATGTACGCGCCGATCAGCGTGAAGAAACCCGAGGCCAACACGGCCAAGCTCAGAAAACCGTCCCGCCGGATGACTTTTCTAGTCCGCAACAGGTTGGCGAATCCGTTCAGGTTGACTGGTCGGCGATGGTGCGGCGGGGTGGGACCGATTCCCAGTGAAAAGACAAAGCCTAAAACGGCTACGACAATGCAAATCAATCCCGCTTTCCAATAGTAATCCCCGAATGCCTCGCTCAGGGAGGGCGCCGTGATCGTCCCGGTCAGTATCGCCAAGTAGGTGAACATCTGGATCATCCCGTTCGCCCGGGATAATCGTTGCGATCCAACCAGCTCGGGAATGATCCCGTATTTGCAAGGCCCGAAGAACGCACTCTGGGTGGACATCAGGACCATCGTTACATAAAGAAACGCACTGTTTCCGCTGGACAGACCGTACACCCCGAAACTCATCACCCCAACTTCCGCCCCTTTTAAGGCAACGATCATCCAGCGCTTGCTGAAATGATCGGCAAAGGATCCGGCTATCGGGACAAACAGGAGGAAGGGTATGGTGAAAGCCAGGCTGACATTGACCACCACGCCCGCGCGTGCGCCTTCATCCGCCCAGGCAATGAGGGCAAAAGTGATGAAGAGCTTGAACAGGTTGTCGTTCAGGGCCCCGCCAAATTGAGTCAGGTTGGCCCACCAAAAGGTCTTCGGAAGTCGCTGCCCGCGTTCGCTCACCCCATGAGTATTTAAAATCCCCATGGCCGTTCAACATTAAAACCGGGGTGCTCAGTCGACGTACTTTTTCGCTGTCCGCTGATCCACCCCCATGATCTCCCCCACTTTCTTGTAGGTGCCATGGCGGGCATGCAGGGTCTTGGCGTATCGCCTCAGCAGCCCTTCCGCATCCAATTCAGTTTCCCCAAGCACATCATCCAGCGTTTTACCCGGGGAATCGGTAATCCGGATAGGCTTGTAATCCTGATGTATGAGGAAGTTTCGCAGGCACTGCTCCAATTCCCGGAAGTTACCTGGCCAAGGGTAGTCCTTGCCCAGCCGATCTTCAATGAATTGTAATGAATCCGCCACCACGGTCTTTGTCCAAGACTCGCGCATCAGCTTGCGGGTAATGTGATCCACCATCGGTCGAAGCGCATCCATCTTCCCCCCAATCAAGTCCTTCAAGGCAACCATTTCCAAACGGTCCGCACTGAGCCGGAAATACAGGTCCTCTCGAAATGTCCCCGATGCAACCGACTTCTCCAGATTGCGGTTTGTCGCCGCGATCACCCGCCCTTGGGCCCGGCGGCTCCTGGTCTCCCCTACCCGCTGGAATTGCCTGTCCTGCAATACCGTCAGCAACTTTGCCTGCGCACTGGCTCCGGCCTCCCCAATCTCATCAAGGAACAGGGCACCGTGCTCTCCAGCGGATTCAAAAAAGCCTGCCCGGGCACGGCTTGCACCCGTGAACGCCCCTTTCGAGTGACCAAAAAGTTCCGCTTCCAGCAACTGATCCGGCAGGGCCGCCACGTTTACCGTCAAGAATGAGGCCTCAGGATCCGTTACGAATGTCCGGCTTGCCGGATCAAAGGGAATATAACGGGCCATCCCAATCGCGCGGGCCACAACCCCTTTTCCGGATCCAGAGGGCCCGGTGATCAGGGTGTGCACGTCATTCATTTCCGTGTGAAATCCATTCACATATCGGTTCAGGTCCGCGCTGAATATTGATTCCCATATGCGATAGCGCAAATTGACCGCCTCCTCGCTGGATCCAATCACATACCGGTAGATCCAGTGAAAGGCCCGGCGGATTTGATAGAACAAGGCAAACTGGGTGGAGGCGTCAAAGGCTGGCAGCTGATTTGAATCCCGGTAATAGGTGTTCCATAGCCGGCTGTGTTTGGCCCACACGCGCGATGCTTCCTCCGGATTTGCCACCAGCTGATCCAAGTCCTGCCCCAACCGGTGATAAATCGTGAAGGAGACAATTTCCGAATATTCCTTCCCGGTCGGCTCTTGCTTGATCACTTCCTCGCACAATTCAAGCAGCGCTTGCGTGCTCCAATGAAAGCGTTCGCCGGTGCCTTGTCCCCCGTTCAGAAGCTGTGCCTCCAGTTCCTGTCGGCGGCGGCTGAAGGGGTTGATCCAGCATAATGAGGCAAGGGTCGTGGCTTTGAATTCCATAATATGTCGTCTGTAATTGCAATTAATGTAATTAACAGAATATCGAGCTTTTGGCCAATAATTTTTATCCAATTGATCATCAATTAGTTACAGAGGCCCTCAAAAGATTGGCCGAGAATATGCCAAAGCAAGTGCTGTTATGAAATCATCTCAACACAGTATAATGCGAAATAAGTTCATCCTGCTCGCTTCGGCCCTGCTCCTGTCTTTTCAGGGGTTGCAAGGCGCGGGCACGCTCAAGCCCGTCGGCTCAACCGACCAGGCAATCGAAATTCGTGACCACCATCTGGAGGTCATTATCAATAACGGGTTTGCCCAGACTCGCGTCAGCCAAACCTTTTTTAATCCCAACTCCACGGATCTTGAAGCCGTCTATGCGTTTCCTGTTCCGGAAGATGCCGTTCTCTCGGAAATGCGCATGACCTCAGGGGAAACCACCCTCGAGGGTGAGGTGCTTCCGAAGGAGGAAGCGGACAAGATCTACCAGGAGGAGAAAAAGCAGGGCCGCGAGACCGGAAAAGCTGGCAAGCAATCCTATCAGCGGTTTGAATTCAGGGTAACGCCGGTCCGCGCCGGCCAGGAGACCCGCATGGAATTCGTCTACTATCAAAAACTGGAGGTGGATTCCAATATTGGCCGTTACCTTTATCCCTTGGAAGAGGGCGGCACTGATGACGCCGCGAAAAGCTTCTGGGATCTGAATTCCACCGTCTCCGGCACTTTCTCCGCCCGGGTCGAGTTGCGCTCAACGTACCCAGTCGCTGATTTCCGCGCCCCCAACTTCGGTGGCCAGACCGATAATCCCGAAGAAGGGCGCTATGTATGGACCTACCAGTCCCAGCAAGGGGCCAACCTCGACCAGGATCTCGTCCTCTACTACCGCCTCCAAGACGGTATTCCCGGGCGCGTCGACCTCTTGACCTACAAGAACAAGGACGAAAAGGAGGGGACATTCATGCTCACCCTGACTCCGGGAAGCGACTTGAAGCCCATTACGCAGGGAGCCGATTACGTGCTCGTGCTCGACAAGTCCGGCAGCATGGGCGGCAAGATTCACACCCTGGCAAGCGGCGTTGAGCGGGCCTTGGGTGCCCTCTCCAGCAAGGACCGGTTCCGGATCGTTGTATTCGACAATTCCGCCCGCGAGCTGACCAGTGGATGGGCGCCTGTTGATGAGGCTTCCGTCCTCAAGTACGCCGGGATGGTCAAGCAGGTTTCGGCCGATGGGGGCACGAATCTCTACGCCGGTCTCAAGGAGGCGTTCAAGGCCATGGATGCGGATCGCCTGACCAACCTGATCCTCGTCACCGATGGGGTCACCAACAGAGGTATCATCGAGCCCGCCGAATTCGATAAGCTGATGCGCAGCCGCGATGTCCGGCTATTTGGATTCCTCTTGGGCAACAGCGCCAACTGGCCCCTGATGCGCCTCATTTGCGAGGCCACCGACGGCACTTACGATTCCATTTCCAACGGGGATGACCTCTATGGGAAAATTCTTATGGCAAAGGACCGGATCACCACCGAGGCGCTCCTGGATGTGGATTTGAAAATTCGTGGTGTCAAAACCCACTCGCTTGCCCGCAACACCCACCGCAAGCTCTATCAGGGCAAGCAGCTCGTCATTCTCGGTCGCTACAGTGATGGCGGACAAGCCGACCTCGAACTGAAAGCCCGCCTGACCGGGGAAGACAAAGTCTATTCCACCGAAATCACGTTCCCGGAAAACGACACATCCTATCCAGAACTGGAACGTATCTGGGCCATGTCGCAGGTCGATCAGCTGGAGCATGCCAGGAATCTGGGCAAGGTGCCTGAGGGCGAGTTCAAGGATGCCGTTCGAAACATCGGCGTCGAATACCAGATCGTCACTGACGAGACTTCAATGCTGCTTTTGGATGACAAGCGGTTCACCGAAAGAGGGATTGAGCGACGCAACAAGGCTCGTATGGCGAAGGAGTTCGCCGCCCAGCAGACGCGCCGGGCCGCACCCCCGAAACCGACCCGCGCTGACCAATCGAAGCCCATGTTCAATTCCCCTGCTCACAGCACCGGAAGCGGCGGTGGCGCGATCGAGGGCCCGTTCGTCCTGATCCTTCTCCTCTCACTCTTTGCCTTTCGTAGAAAGCAATCTCGCTGAGGTGGATCATGTGCAATAACACACAAACTGTCGGCCGGGTCATCCCCGGCCGGCTCTTTTCCTCCTTCCCTTTCAGCCTGACGGCCCTAGTTTTCCTGTTGGCCCTCCTGGCCAGTGGGGTCCTGCCAGTGGCTGAATGGGCCACATGGGAACGATCATCGCCTTTGGGAATCCAGCTCTGGACTGCCCACTTCTCACACTGGTCGATGGGCCATTTCTTTTGGGATGCCTTGATGTTCGTCCTCCTCGGCGGACTTATCGAAAAAGCGGACCGCCGCCTGTCGGGACGGTTGCTTCTGGTCGCCTCTCCTGTCATTCTGCTCTCGGTCTGGATCTTCGGGGATCACGTTGCCTATCGGGGGCTGAGCGGGCTCGATTCAGCCCTCTACGGGGCATCCGTCTTCGTCCTCGTGAAGCGCCAGCGACTGCACCTCTCGGTTGGTCTAGTCGCCATCGGCCTATTTCTCGCCAAATGCTTGTTCGAGTTGCTGTCCGGGACCACGTTTTTCGTCTCCGACTTGCCCAACGGTGTCTCTCCCGTGCCCCTCGCTCACCTGGTCGGGATCCTGTCCGGAATCCTGATCTCCTGGTTCCATAAAGGGAATGTTTCCTGATTGGGGGTGCAATCTATCAACTATTCTTTAAGCGGCATTTTGTGTTATTAGCTATTACAGTAAATGCTATTACTAGAAAATCCGTGAATTTTTTAAATTCTATAAGTTGCTTGTAGTTAAATAGTTAACCTATTTCAGTAAAAACTGGCACAACCATTGCGATGTACGGTTAATCATGAAAACCACCACACAGTACATCAAATATCTCTTCGCCTGCAGCGTGATCATCCTTTTCGCCATCACGCTCATCCACACCTGCGCGTCAGGCCTTCAGATCATCGAGCAGGCATTCAATTGGGCCGACGGCTTTGAAAGCTTCTGCCTCAGCAACGAAAACCTGCGCGGATAAGGGTACGCCCTCATCACCCAGAGTAACCTCAACATTAATTTACGCGCACACGGAAAAAGGCCTCCCGTCCAGGGGGCCTTTTTTTGTGCCCCTGTACCGGGTGGGTGTGATACAAAAAGGCTTGGCAATTCCGGGGTTTTTAGATTAGCATACCTTATCTCGCTCTTTATTACTATTAGTTATACCAATAACAACTTTTTCTAATACCCCCATGAAGCTACTCCGCTCCGCCTCTCCTTTGACGCCGTTGGCTCTGCTTGTGTCGATTGTTGTCATCAACCAGTCGCTGCCCGGGAAACCCGGCATAAGGGATGACTTTTTCGCCGTCTATCCGGATGCCGCGGGGACCCAACTGGATGTCCTTCCCAGCAATTCCAAACACTGTGGGGTATGCCACTGGCAGTTTGGCGGGGCAGGCCCTCGCAATCCATACGGACTTGCGCTGGAAGCTCTAGGGGCAGGCAACAAGGACGACATCCAGGGCAACATCCTTCTGATCGGTTCCCTCGACTCCGATTCCGATGGGGCCACCTCCGCCTTGGAAATTACCGGCACCGGGCTTGGATACAGTAATATTCCAACGTTTCCCGGCCTGTCCGCCGACAATATCGGCAGCGTCTCCGGTATTCCGCTTTCCGAAATCACCCCTTACCTGACCCCCACCACAGAGAGTGACGAGACACCGCCGTCCGTGGCCATCGTCTCCCCAAACGGGGGTGAAACCGTCACGGCCAATGCCCCCACCACGATCACATGGACGGCCACCGATGAAAATGATGTTGTTGATGTGCGCCTGTGGTTGTCCCTGGACGGGGGCGCTACCTTCAAGCAACTGGCTCTTAGCCTCGATAACACGGGAAGCTATACATGGTTCCCCGCAAATCGCCCAACATCGAATGCCTTGATCCGCATGCAGGCCGTTGATGAGTTCACCAACTCTGCCACCGATACCAGTGATGCCGTCTTTACCATCGTTTCACCCCCCGGCGGGATCGCCCCAACCACATTAAGGGATTTTGACATGCCTGGATCACAGCCGTTCGAGGGCGGGCTCGAGGCCGCCAACCCGCAAGATTGCGCAACCTGTCATGGTGGATATGATTCCTCTGTAGAGCCCTACCATAACTGGCAGGGCAGCATGATGGCCCTGGCATCGCACGATCTTCTGTTTGAAGCCAACATGGCCATCGCCAATCAGGATGCCCCGGACTCAGGGGATCTGTGCCTGCGCTGCCACCTTTCCAATGGCTGGTTGCAGGGCCGCTCCATTCCAACAGATGGAAGTGCCATGACCCATGATGATATGATCGGAGTGTCCTGTGATTTGTGTCACCGGCTTGTCGATCCGGATTACAAATCCGGCATCAGCCCGGATCGGGACCTTGTTGTCCTCAGTGAACTCGAGAATCCGTTCCCGGGTGGCGCCGAATACGGGAACGGCATGTACGTGATCGACTATTCCGCCATCCAGCGAGGTCCGTTCGACGATGCTCAACCAAGCCATTTTTGGACTTACTCACCGTTTCACAGCAGCTCGGCCATCTGTGGAACGTGTCACGATGTCAGCAACCCTGCATTCAACAAGGATGAGGACGGAATTTACCAACTCAATACACTGGATACCCCCAATGATAATTTCTCCGCTCATTCGATGGCCCCGGTTGAGCGGACTTACAGTGAGTGGCTGAACAGTGCCTATAACACCCCTCTTGGTGTTTACGCCCCCGAGTTCTCCGGCAACAAACCGGGCGGAATGGTCTCCTCCTGCCAGGATTGCCACATGCGGGATGTCGCCGGGTACGGGGCCAATCCGGTCTCCAATCCACAGGCGCCCCTCCGGCAGGATGTTCCCCTGCATGACATGACCGGTGGCAGTACGTGGTTGCCTCCCCTGCTCGCTGCCATGTATCCGGATGATATCAACATGGCCGCCGTCCTCGATGGAGTCGACCGCGCCACCTACATGCTGGAAAATGCCGCCACGCTTTCACTGGAACAATCTGTCGGGAATCTCGTTGTCCGGGTCACCAACGAAACGGGCCACAAACTTCCGACGGGGTATCCCGAGGGCCGGCGGGTCTGGGTCAATGTCCAGTTCTTTGATGCCACGGACACGCTCGTCGGGGAATCGGGTGCCTATGATTCGTCCACGGGGGTGCTGACCCATGACGCAGAAGCCAAGATCTATGAAGTTCATCCCGGAATCGGCAGCAACATCGCTCCAGTACTCGGCTTGCCGGAAGGTCCATCGCTTCACTTTGTCCTCAATAACCAGATTTTTGAAGATAACCGCATTCCACCACGCGGGTTCACCAACGCCGCTTTCGAGGCATTTGGAGGCTCCCCCGTTGGCCATCATTACGACGATTACCAGCACTGGGATGACTCCAAGTATGCGGTACCGGGGGCGGCCGTCCGGGCAGAGGTGAAACTCTATTACCAAAGCACCTCGAAGGAATTCATCGAGTTTCTCCGGGATGAGAACACGACCAACTCCAAGGGTCAGGAAATGTACGATCTCTGGAACGACAACGGCAAGTGCCCGCCCACTCTCATGGAAACTGCCAGCTATGCTGTTCTCCCGGCCGTTGGGGATGCCGATTTCGATGGGCTTTCCAATATCGAAGAACTGGCCTTCGGATCCAATCCCAATAGCGCCGCCAGCCGGCATACGCCGGAGGGAACAACCCTCCGTGTGGACTCCAGCAACTACCCGGGCATCGCCTTTGTTCGTGGCAACCCCCTTCAGGGTGCCGAGATCGTCGTGGAGGTTTCTGACGACCTGTCCAATTGGTCACCCGCAGCGCCCGAGGACTATGTGGAACACTCGGTGACCGATAATGGCAACGGAACGGAATCAGTGGTCATCCGGCTCACCGCTCCCCTCGTCACCGGCCAACCAAAGTTCATCCGCCTCAATGTGAATGCCATTTAAGGTTCGCTAAACGCCGGTCCCGCTACCCTTGGGAAGCGGGAAACACACCAAATATTTCGATCAGGGCCTGCTCGCGGTAATCAAACACGGACTCCAGCTGGCGCCGGATGAACAGGGCGTGGGCGCATCGACCCAGCACGCCCAGGGGTGGCGCGTAACTGATCTTGTCCCGCATCAGGACACCCCCGTCGATGGGCTCCACAATGTGTTCATGATGCCACATGGCGTAGGGTCCAATGCGTTGCTCGTCGACAAAGTACTGTTTGTCACGGATATGAGTGATCTCCGTCACCCAGCGCATTGGCACGGAGGCAACCGGCCGCACTCGGTACTCAATGATCAGCCCGGGATACATCACCTGAGGGAGGTCCTTGGTCAGGATATCAAATCCCATGTAATCCGGGGTAATGGATTTCAGGTTCTCCGGCCGGGATATGAAGTCCCATGCGGTATCAAGGTTGGCCGGGATTCGCTGTTCATAGTTGAGTTGATAAAACGCCATATCCCGACAATAGGCCAATTGCCAGAATCTTCAAGATGGCCGGATCAATCGATGATATCCGGCTCCCAAGGAATCCATTGGCTGGCAAGCTCGCTTCTAAAAGCCTCTTTCCCTACCGCATGCCCAGGGGCGGATCCAGAATCTCCCGGTAGAGCACAGCTTTGCGGAGCCCATTGGTATCCCGCAATCCGCTGAGGAGCTGTTTCTTCAATCGCTTGGCACCCACTGCCCTGACACCTTCCCGCTTGATGGTGGCATCAGCCCGGGCACCAGCATCATGCAACATGCGCCGCGCTTTCTCTGAGGCCTCCTTCTGCTTGCGCTGCGCTTCCGCCAGAATCCGGCGTTGCTTGGCCAGCTGCTGTTCCAATCCGACAGTCTTTTCCGTCTTTTGGAAAACGGGTTGGGCGGGGGTCGTCGGCTGCACAACCGGTTCCGGTTGTCTCCGTTGTTGGGGAAATTGCATCACCGGCCTCGATTGCTGCCTATCCGGAACCGTCGGATCATACGCAGGCCGCTGAACCGGGCGGACTGTGCCCGGTTCCTGCTCCTGCCGGCGTTCCTCTATCCGGCGCCGGATCTCCTCGCGAATCCGGCGCGCGCGCTCAGCAGGATCCACCTCCGGTTCCTCTTCCTCCTCCGAATGCTGGGGCTTTTTCTTTTTTCCAAAAAGCTGGGCCAGACCGTAGAGGATGAAGAAGATCACCGGGGCCAGCGTCTCCCAGTCAAAGGAGGCGGCAAGATGGAGATCATCCAGCATTATTCACCTTCCGGATCAGCAATCGACTTACGCATGTCCGTGTCGGACTCGATATTCTTCAAGCGCATGTAGTCCATGACCCCGAGATTTCCACTCCGGAACGCTTCCGCCATGGCCAACGGTACCTGAGCCTGCGCTTCGACAACCTTGGCCTGCATCTCCTGTACCTTGGCCTGCATTTCCTGCTCAAGGGCGACGGCAGCCGCGCGGCGGATTTCCGCCTGTGCCTGGGCCATGTTCTTGTTGGCCTCGGCCTGGGCCACCTGCAGTTGCGCCCCAACGTTTTCACCAACATCCACGTCGGCGATGTCGATGGAAAGAATTTCAAAGGCGGTTCCCGTATCCAGGCCGCGGTTCAAAACGTTTTTGGAAATGGAATCCGGATTCTCGAGTACCCACTTGTAGCTCTCAGCCGAACCGATCGTGGTGACAATCCCCTCACCCACACGGGCAATGATTGTTTCTTCCTGTGCACTGCCAACATAATGTTCCAAATTGGACCGCACCGTCACCCGGGCACGCGCCTTCACCTGGATACCGTCCTTGGCCACACCGTCGATGGTGCTCTTGCCCGAGGTCGGGTTCGGACAGTCAATCACCATCGGGTTAATGGACGTCCGCACCGCCTGAATGATGGACTTTTCGGTTCCCTTCGTTGCGAGGTCGATCGCACAAGCCTGGTCCCACTCCAGCGGGATGCCCGCCTTTTGCGCATTGATGAGGCCGGACACCGTCTGGATGATGTCACCACCGGCCATGTAGTGGGTTTCAAATTCATTCACCGAAATCGGCAAGCCCGCTTTCACGGCCATAATCCGGGCATCCACAATGACCGAATAAGGCAGCTTCCGCAGATAACGCATGGCGATCAGGTTCCACATGCTGACGGGTGCGCCAGATGAATAGGCCTTTAACCAGACACTGAGGAAGGATCCCACAATAAAGAGGATGATAAGCAGGACAACCAGACCGATGACGGCAGCGATCTGGGGAAGTTCTAATGCGAGGATTGGTTTCATTTTTGTATAACGATGAGTTTAAAAGTTTCAGTGCGTACGACCCGGATTGGCAGACCCTTTTCGAGGAACCCATCCTCAGCCTGAGCCGTGTGAACCGTGCCATCGATCTGTACTTTGCCGGTGGGGGCTAGTATTGTCAAGGTGACCCCCTCCGCTCCGACCAATTTCTCATCCGCTTTCGGGTTGAGCTTGGCCGCAATGGTCGACTTCAGGGCCAGTTGCTTGCCAAATCGGGAATGGGCGATGAACCGGATTTCGAGGAAGAACATGATCAGGGCCCCTATGAGTCCAAAACACAAGAGCAGTACCGCCCAGACGATTCCGTATTCAGCATAGGTCAGGGCAGATGCCCCCAGCAAGAGGATGCCTCCCATGACTGCCAGAACGCCTCCCGGGAGGAATATTTCAAAGAAAAACAGCACGAATGCCGTGATGATTAATCCCATGATCAAACTCATTATTCCGTCTCCTCGTCGGCTTCCACCAACAGGTTGAAATGCTTGTAGCCGGTCACGACAACCGGTGTCCCTTTTTCTAGGGATCCGATTTCCACGATTGCCTCGTATCGGGCTCCCTCAATACTAACCTCGCCAAGCGGATGCATGTCCCTGACAACGACTCCCTTGCTGCCGATGTCCGGCAGGGATTCCGTGCCGCGTATGGTGCCCCCACCTGCGACCACCGGATCGGGCATGGCCCCGGCCATGGAGTGCACGAGCCGCCCGTATATGGGCGTCTTGGGAAGGAAGCGCCAGATCAGCCACAAGCCAATCACCGCAATGGCGAAAGCGCCCGTCATCTCGTAAATGGCCAGCCACACGGAGTCAGGATTGACCGTGAACGGCAAGCCTCCCGGGCCATCGCCGTTCGGGGTTGGCCAGATATCCGAGAGGGACCAGATCAGCGATCCCAGGACAAACATGAGTCCAATAATCAGGAAAACGAAGGTCCCCGGTAACAGGAAGATGTCCACGATGATAAGAATGAGCCCAAGTATAAAAAACAGGATGGGTTCAAATCCCGCCAATCCAGCCACGTAATTACTGGCAAAGACCACGCCGACCAGAACCAGACCGGCAATCCCGAATATCCCGAATCCGGGAGTCTTGAATTCGACGAAAATCAGGAGCAACCCCAAGCCAAGGATGATCGGGGCAATCGAATCCATGTATTTGGCCACTTCTTCCGACCAGGATATCTCAAAGCTCTCGATCACGTACCCGCCTTTCCCGTATTCCTTGTCCAGCAATTCATCAAGGGTGTCGACGATACCCGAGGCAAGCAGCGGCACCGGGGGATCACCATACTCCTTCATCGCCTCCTTGTCGGTCAGGGTCAGCAACTCACCCTCGGGGGATATAATCTCCTCACCAATCTTGAACTCGTAGTCGAGATCCGACATGGCCCGGATAATCTCCGCTCCGTACGGGTACTCCTCCGTGTAGGTGCGCATCCTCGCCAGCATGAAGCTGTCAATCTTGGCCTTCATGGTTTCCTCGATCTCCTGGCCGGTTCCAGCAACCACCGCGGCCGCTCCCATCAACCCCTTCGGGGCAAAGTAAATCTTGTCCGTGGCGAGGGAAATAAAGGCCCCGGCGGAAATTGCTTCGTCATTGATGTAGGTGATCGTATCCCCTTCAAACCGGTCCAGCAGTTCCATCATGTCCAGGGTGATGTCAACCCGCCCGCCCGGCGTGTCCATATCCAGAACAATGACATCAACGCCCGCGGATATGGCCTGCTTGATACTCCGTCGCAGGATATACAGGTTCGGTTTGGAGATGGCTTCCGTGATCGGTACACGGTACACGCGGACGGGGCCCGTCGAAAGAGTCATCGGGAGGTCGGTCGGTTGATCGTTCGATCCCGGTGAATCCGCCCAAGCTGCGCCGAAAATCCCCAACAGGACAGCGATTACGAACAGAAGTTTGCCATGTGAATGCATGCTGCTACTCATTTAAGTTCAATTAATACAGGAAACAAGCTTTCTCAATGAATAATCGTAATCCGAGCACGCTTCAGGCAGATCTCAATGAGCGGGCGGCCGCCGAGGGCCTTGCCATGGTGGGTGTGGTTTCCGTGCCGGTCGAGTTGCGACGGGACTACTATTATCAATGGCTGGACGGGGGCCAGCACGGGGAAATGGCATGGATGGCGCGCGACCCAGAGCGCCGCACGCATCCGGAAAAGGTGCTGCCCGAAGCAAGGAGCATTCTGGCGTTTGGCTTGAACTACTACCAACCGGAGCCGGATCGACGTGGCCGGATCGCCAAATACGCGCTGGGCAAGGACTACCATAAGGTGTTTCTCAACAAGCTGAAGCGAATCTGCCTCTGGTTGCAGGATCTGGGGGCCGTCAACCGGCCGTACGTGGACACCGGACCGCTCCTGGAGAAGCCGTTGGCCGAGCAAGCAGGGTTGGGCTGGCAGGGGAAAAATACCATGCTCCTGAACAAGGATCATGGTCAATGGCTCTTTCTGGGTTTCATCCTGACGTCCCAGTCGT
>Ga0066377_10000128_pt1 | contig 16688 bp, 11 predicted proteins | sample Knorr_S23_td_Sur_FD_70946 | JGI IMG/M metagenome (GOLD analysis project Ga0066377, IMG submission 70946) | Marine microbial communities from Southern Atlantic Ocean transect - Knorr_S23_td_SurfaceB_ad_5m_LV_B | ecosystem: Environmental > Aquatic > Marine > Oceanic | place: Southern Atlantic...
ATGTTGATATAGATGTAACACTACCTCAACCTGTACCAATTCCTCGTCCACAACCACAACCTAGACCTCAACCACAACCTAGACCTTCACCTAGACCTACACCAAATCCAAGTCCTAGACCTCAACCTAGACCTGTACCTAATCCTACACCTAATCCACGTCCAGCTCCTAGACCTACACCAAATCCAAGTCCTAGACCTCAACCACGTCCTAGACCAAATCCAAGACCTCAACCACGTCCTAGACCTAGACCAAGACCTAGACCTAGACCAAGGCCACGTCCTACACCTAGACCTAGACCTAGACCAAGGCCACGTCCTAGACCAAGACCAAGACCTAGACCTAGACCAAGGAATAGAGACGATGATCCAATTGCACAGTCTTTTAAAGTTGGTAGTCCTCAGGATCCAACTGGTGTATTTGTTACTTCAATAGATCTGTACTTTAGAACAACATCAACGACAGGTGAAACTTGTTTTGTTGAATTGAGACCAATGGTTAATGGATTCCCATCAAGTGATGAGATTTATCCATTCTCTCAGGTAGTATTAAATGGATCTCAAGTTGAAGTTTCTGAAGATGCAAGTGTACCTACAACGGTAACATTCCCAGCACCAGTTTATCTTGAAGGAAACAAAGAACACTGTGTAGTCGTTGGTTCAAACTCAACTGATTACCAACTTTGGATTTCTAGACTTGGTGAAGTGGATGTATCTACTTTATCAAGACCAGAGTCTGAGCAAGTTCCTATTACCAAACAATCTATACTTGGATCACTATTCAAATCACAAAATAGCACTACGTGGACTGCTAGCCAATATGATGATCTTAAGTTCAATCTTAATAGGGCAAACTTTGTACGAAATGGAAGCATTAGTTTCTATAATCCAGATTTAGCACTTGGAAATAGGCAAGTTGCGACTTTAAAGAAAGATTCCTTAGATGTTTCTTCTAGAAGAATTATTGTTGGACTTGGAACAACTGCAAGAAATTGGGGTGATAATATTGTTCCTGGTAATACTGTTATTCAGGATAATTCAAATGCATCTGGTAATTATGTAATGGGTCTCGGCATTGCTACTGGCACAATGTCAGTCACTAATGCTGGACTTGGACTCACACCTTCCACTGGATTCTTCCAATATAATAATGTCCCACTAACCAAACTAACTGGTAGAGGTGAAAATGCAACTGCAAATATCCACGTAAACAATGGTGTTGCAGCTGCTGCTACAATCTCTGATGGTGGTAATGGATTCAAAGTTGGTGATGTTCTAACTGCTACTATTGGTGGTGGAGTTGGTAGAAATCTACAACTTTCAGTAACATCTACTTATGGTATTAGTGAACTTATTCTTGATCAAGTTCAGGGTGACTTTAAAGTTGGTGGTGGAAATACTCTAAGATACATCAATTCAAGTGGTGTAACTACTGAGTTTACTGATCAAGGATCAACAGATGTTCTAACTGCACCAAGAATAGTAACTGATGGATTGCATATTAAGGTTAATCATCTAAACCATGGTATGCATTCTGATACTAATAATGTTGTTATTCAGGGTGTTGCTTCAGATATTCCTGTCGTAAGACTTGAAGGTGATTATGATAGGACATCAACATCCGATCTTGTTATCTCTGATGCATCAAACTTCGAGAATTTTGAAGGAGTTGGTATTGGAACCACTAATCCAGGATACATTAAAATTGAAACTGAAATTATTTCCTATACATCAGTAACTGGCAATACCCTTGGTGGTATTACAAGATCTGTAGATTCGACTTTTGCTGGTGGATATGAAGATCAGTCAATTGTATCTAAGTATGAGACATCTGGTGTTTCTTTAAGAAGAATTAATAAAACTCATTCTTTACAGGATGCAACTATTTCCGAAAATAAGGGACTTGATTATTACAATCTAAAAATTGATACATCGGAAAATGGCATTGATAGGTCAAATTCTAATTCTTTCCCAACTTTGTACTTAAATGAATCAAAATCTACTGGTGGTGAAACTGTAACTGCAACTCAAAATATTCATTATGAAATTATGCAACCTGTTGTTCAAACTATGGTTCTACAGAGAACTAATTTGAATGCAAGAGCAAGAACAGTAACATCAACAAGTATTAGTGGTAATGAAGTGTCATTCTTAGATGCTGGTTATGAAAATGTGGTTCTAAATGAAGATAATTATTTTGATAGTCCAAGAATGATTGCATCCAAGACAAATTCTGATTCATTATTAACAACATTACCTGGAAATAAATCATATGAGCTTGAATTGAATATGTCATCAACCGATTCCAGACTTTCCCCTGTTATTGACTTGGATAGAATTGGATCCATCTTTGTTTCAAACAGAGTTAACGATGTAGTTACTAATTTCAATACCGATCCACGTGTTGCAACTGTAAATGATGATCCAAGTGCATTTGTTTATGCAACAAAAGCAATCGGTCTAGAAATTCCTGCAAATAATATTAAGTTGCTGTGTGCTGCATACATTAATAACTTCTCTGACATTAGAGCATTCTATGCATTAACTAATGATCCATCAGAGGATCTAATTTACTATCCATTCCCAGGTTATGATAATTTACTTGAGAGTGGTCAAGTAATTGATTCTTCCAAGAACAGTGGTAGACCAGATAAGTTGGTTCCACCAACAGACAATAAAGGATTTGCATCTACTGCATTAGTATTCAAAGATTACACCTTTACTATTGAAAATCTACCATCATTTAAATTCTTCAGTGTAAAACTAGTTGGAACATCAACCAATCAGTGCTATCCACCAAGAATTCGTGACCTAAGAGCAATCGCATTCGCATAACATGTACATTAAAGTAGAAAATCATTCAAACCTTTATCGTGATTCAACCACAAATGCAATTGTTAATACTGACATGACAGAATATCAGAACTATATGAACTCCCTCAAGCATAAAAAGAGGGAGTTGAGACGAATGGAAAAACTTGAAGATGATGTTAAATCCGTTAAGGATGATCTCAAAGAAATTAAGGATCTTCTCAAATGTCTAATCAAAGAATAACTTTCAATCCCGAAGTCAATGCTCCATATGGAGTAAATTTCAATATTTATCCTGGTTCCGATTTAAAAGTTAATTTTACTACTTATAATATGAATAGTGGTAGGTATGATTTTGATGGGTGGACAGGTTCTGCTCAAATGACTAAGAGTGTATCTATTGGATCAACAATGTATGCTCATGGAACATTTAATTTTAGTTTTACAAGTGCATCAAATGGTGAATTCAAAATTGCAATGGGTGCAACAGATACTAGAGCACTGAAATCTGGAAGATATTACTATGATATATTGGTAAGTTCTGGAACCACAACATATAGAATTGTAGATGGAAATATTATGGTACAACCAGGTATTTCTTCTGCTCCCTAAATAATTTTAAAGCTGTAATAAAATGGCACAACCATCATCTAGACAAGATCTAATTAATTATGTTAAGAGACAATTAGGTGCTCCTGTTCTAGAAATCAATGTTGCTGATGAGCAGATTGATGATCTAGTTGATGATGCTTTGCAATATTTCCACGAAAGACATTTTGACGGTGTAGTTAGAACATATTTAAAGTATAAAGTAACACAGGACGATATAGATCGAGGAAGATCGAGAGGTGGAACAACAGTTTCTGGCATTACTACAGATACCGTAACTCAAACTGTTGGTTCAACCTCTTCATTTGCATTTGAAGAAAACTCGAACTATTTACCAGTTCCAAGTTCTATCACTGGTGTAAATAAGATCTTCAGAGTTCAATCATCATCCGCAACTAGTGGATCGATGTTTAGTGTGAAATATCAGTTGTTTTTGAATGATCTCTATTATTGGGATTCTATTGATCTTCTTCAATATTCAATGGTTCAAACAAAACTTTCTGATATCGATCATCTATTAAATCCACTTAAGCATTTTAGATTCAATCAAAGACAAGATCGTCTCTATATTGATGCAGACTGGGGAACACTTGTCGAAAATGATTACTTAGTTATCGATTGTTGGAGACTTCTTGATCCGAGCGCATATACTCAGGTATGGAACGATTCGTTCCTTAAGATGTACCTGACTGCCCTTGTAAAGAGGCAATGGGGTCAAAACCTCATGAAGTTCCAAGGAGTAAAACTTCCTGGTGGTGTAGAACTTAATGGTCGTCAAATGTTTGATGATGCAGAAAAGGAACTTGAAAGAATTAGGGAGAAGATGTCATCTACATATGAACTTCCACCTCTAGACATGATCGGTTGATACCATGTTAAATCCCTTCTTTCAACAAGGTTCACGAAGTGAACAGAATTTAGTCCAAGACTTAATCAATGAACAGTTAAGGATGTATGGTGTAGAAGTATACTACATCCCAAGGCAATATCTAACTAAAAATACTGTAATTGAAGAAGTAATTCAATCAGAGTTTACAAGTGCATATCCAATTGAAGCATATGTCAACAACTATGATGGTTATGATGGACAAGGAACATTACTATCCAAATTTGGTATTACAGATCTAGATGATTTAACCCTCATCATCTCCAAGGAAAGATATGAGCAATATATTACACCTCTTATCAGAGATCTTCCAAATATTGAGTTAGCAACTAGACCAAAAGAAGGTGATTTGATATATTTCCCATTTGGTGATAGATTATTTGAGATTAAGTTTGTTGAGCATGAGCAACCTTTTTATCAACTTCAAAAGACATATGTTTATGAGTTAAGATGTGAACTTTACAGATATGCTACAGAAGTTATCGATACTGGTGTTGCTGAAATTGATGATAATTTTACTGATCAGGGATATATTCAAACATTTACTGTTGCTGGTGTAGGTGAAACAGCAGCAGCATATACTGGTATAGTAGATGGTGCTTTAAGTACTTTCTATATTTCCGATTCTGGATATGGTTATAATGCTCCTGTTACTTTGGGTCTCTCAACAGCACCTACAGGTGGTGTAAATGCATCTGGTATCGTTACTGGAAGAACTACATATGGATCTGGAGGAGATCAATTCCTCACAATTCAAGGTATTGAACTAACAAATCCTGGTGTGGGTTATACAATTGCTCCACTTGTTACATTTGCAGGTAAGACAACTGGTGTTGGTGCTGCTGCAACTGTTGGTATTGTAACTATGGGTGCAGTTGGTGTTGTTACTATTACCAGTGTTGGATCTAATTTTGTCGAAGAACCAACAGTAACATTCTCAGCACCATCTGGAGCAGGAACCACAGCAACAGGTAGAGCAATTTTAGCATCAGATAATACTATTGATTATGTTACTCTAACAAATGTTGGATCTGGATACACTGTTGCACCATCTATAACATTTGGTTCTCCAAACCAAGTTGGAACTGGACAATTTGAATATAACGAAATTGTTACTGGAACTTCTGGTGTAACTGGTAGGGTTAAATCATGGAATGTTGGTACGAAGAAATTACGTTTATCAAACTTGACTGGTGATTTTAAAAATGGTGAAGTAATTACTGGGGAAAAATCTGGAGCACAGCACAAAATTGTTATACTAAATACTATTACCACAAATCCGTTGATCGAAGACAATTCATACGATGTTCCTGAAGAATCCTCATCTGTAGAGGAAACAAATCCATCAAGTTCTTATGATGAAAATGTTGAGATTCAATCTGAAGGGGATGATATCCTAGATTTCACGGAAAGAAATCCATTTGGACGGGTTTAAAAAAATAACAGTGTATTACTATGTTTGAATATTTTTACCACGAAATCTTAAGAAAAACAATCATAGGATTTGGTACGCTTTTTAATGATATTAAGATAAAAACTACAGATGCTAACAACAATGTTATTAACACTGTAAAAGTTCCTCTTGCATATGCACCTCAACAAAAGTTTCTTGCAAGATTAGAGCAGTCAGAAGATTTAAATAAAACCACTCAAATTACATTGCCAAGAATGTCTTTTGAGTTTACTGGATTGCAGTATGATTCGTCAAGAAAAGTAACTACAACTCAAAAATTTATGGTTCCATCTTCTTCTGGAGATGGAACTATTAAAAAGGCATTTATGCCAGTTCCTTATAATATGTCATTCGAGTTGAACATTTATACAAAAATAAATGACGATGCTCTTCAAATTGTTGAACAAATTTTACCATATTTTCAACCACAATATAATTTAACTATTGAATTAATATCTGAAATGGATGAAAAAAGAGATATTCCTATTGTCTTAGAAGGAATATCGATGGATGATCAGTATGAAGGAAATTTTGAGACAAGAAGAGCTTTGATTTACACCATAAGATTTAGTGCAAAGACATATCTGTTTGGTCCAGTTACCGCAGACATTGGTGCAAAGATTATCAAAAAGGCAAAAGTTGGATACTATGCATCTTCTACCTCCAATGATAAGAAAAATAGAGACGTTACATATTCTGTTGAACCAAAAGCACTTGAGGATCTTGATAATGGTGTAATAACTACCACATCTGGTAATATCTCTAAAACAGACGAAACTATTTCACTTCAGTCTATCACCAATATTGAAGAAGACTCTTACATTCAAATCAATAAAGAAGTCATATATGTCAAGCAGAAATCAGATTCTGAAAATAAACTTCTAGTTAGAAGAGCACAAAATAACACTACAGCAACTGCTCATGTTTCTGGAACTAATGTAACTGAGGTTGATTCTGCTGATAATGTTTTAGTAGAACTTGGTGATGACTTTGGGTTTGATGGAGGATTTATCTGATGGGAAAATTCAATGATCTGAACGAGACTTTTAATATTGAAGAAGAGGCACCTATTGTTGAAGTAGATGCTTCTTCTGAAATTGTTGAGGAACCTAAAAAGGAAAAACCAGTCAAGAAAGATGATGTAACAAATGATTACGAATATACAAGAGGTAATTTATACTCGATTATCGAAAAAGGTCAAGAAGCAATTAATGGTATTCTTGAATTAGCACAAGAAACAGAAACACCAAGAGCATATGAAGTTGTTGGTCATTTGATTAAGAATGTTTCTGATGCTACTGACAAACTACTAGACCTTCAGAAGAAAATGCATGAGTTGGAGCAGGATACTAAAAAACAAGCACCAACAACTGTCAATAATGCATTATTTGTGGGATCAACTGCAGAATTATCGAAACTTTTGAATAAAAATGCTTTTAACAATATACAAAATGAAACCTTGAATAAATAGACAAAAGAAGCTTTTGAGTAATTTTACGCGGAGTTGAGATGAATACAAGTCCAACGATTAGGTTAAAAAGATCCTTAACTCAAGGTTCTGTTCCTACAATAGAACAACTCACTTTTGGTGAGTTAGCTATTAACCATTATGATGGTACGGTGTTTGTCCGTCAAGATACTGAAGGTGTAGGCATTGCAACCAGAGTAGTTACTGTTGGTGCTGGTAGAAGTATTGGCAATACTTGGTTTGTTACAGGTGAGGGCAATGATCTTAACGGAGGACTTTCTCAACAGGATGCTCTAGCATCTATTAAGAAAGCATCGGAGTATGCACAACCTGGTGATACTATTAAAGTATCTGCAGGTTATTATGTAGAAAATAATCCGATTGTCCTTAGAGATAACGTATCAGTAGAAGGATTTGAATTAAGAAACTGCTTTGTTGCACCAAATAACCCCAATAGAGACTTATTCCATATCAACAATGCTTGCCATTTAACAGATTTAGCATTTGTTGGTAAAGGTGCTGATATTGGTGGTGGTTCTAAAGGTGTTCCATCTGGTGGATCAGAACCAGGATTCCTTGGTGAACCAATGGAATATGGAAGGGCAGTTATTGCTTTCGTTCCATTACTAGGTGTTTCTGGAGATAGATATTTTGATGGAGCAAGGATGATCCGTCAAAATGCAGACTATATTGCTGGTGAAGCAGTTGGTTTCCTCACTAGTGGTTTTAGTGGTGTTGCTGGATCTCACCGAGCACAAGATGCTGCAAGACTTATTGATTTAAACGCAGAATATATTGCAGCAGAAGCAGTAGGATTTATCACCAGTGTCAACTATGCTGGTGGTGCATTCACAATGTCATTTGGCACCGCAAGAAACTGTCAGGACGATATTCATGATGTACTAGAAGCGGTTGCTCATGATTTAAGAGCAGGATATAAAGATGGTACTCAAGCAAACAGCAGATCGGTAGGTGCTGCACAATCTTACTTTGTTGGTGGAGCATTATCTCATATCTTAGGTGCTGGTGTTTCTGAAGCAACAATTGCAGCAATGGATCGTGCTGCTGGTATTGCAACATTTGTCATCAATAACAAACCATATGGATTTGAAAATGTTGGTGGTGGAACAACTATTACTGGATTTGAATATACACCATTAACTGGTGTTGCTACTGTTACTACTCTAATTGGTCACGGATTAAGCACTACAGACCATGTTAGACTTACAGATTTAGAATTTACATGTCCTGGTGGTTCTGGAATTACAACTACTATTTTTCCAGATGGTAGCAGTCCATCTGGATTTATTTACAAAATTGACCCAAATGGGTTATTTAATTCCAATCAATTTGTTATTAATGTAGGTATTTCTACAATTGCTCACTCATATACACCATCATCTGGTATTGCATATACCTCTTATCAATACAGCACATTTGAGCAACAGTTTGATACTGGTGCTGCTGCAGGAACTCCACTTCGTGGTGAGAACGTTGTTGGTAATGGAATTTGTCTCAATGTTAATAATGACATTACCAATCTAGTAGGTATTGTAACTAATGCAATCGGTGCAGGTAATACTGATAGTCTTCCAGGAATTACAACTGGTATGAGACTTGATCAGAATAAATGTCGTCGTGACGTTGCAAAGATTTGGAAGTCTGTTTGTTATGACATTACCCGTGGTGGTAATACAAAGGTTGTTGGTGCAGGCAAGTCTTATTATGATGCTAATGGAAATAAACTTTCAATTCTCGTCGATCCTGATGAATATGAGCAGTCTGTTATTGCACTAGAATATTCTAAGGATATAGCAAGAAGAATCGTCAATAACGTAAGAGATGGTTCTTATACTATTGGAACTGCATTTAGTATCAGTGGAGCAAGTTATTCTCCAACAGCAGGCATTCTTACTGTTACTACTAACGTTGGACACGGTTTAACGTCAAAAGATACAGTTAAACTTTCTGGTCTTGGATTTAGTTGTGCTACTCATAATAATAACATAGGTGTTTATGACTTCCAGTATGATAGGCAGTCTGGATTCAGTACTGTCATTTTAGACAATGATCACGGTCTAAGTTCTGGTGATGAGTTTGAGTTACGCAACCTCACATTTAGTTGTGGTGATTCTGGTCTTGGACCAGTAGTAAATGTCAGTAACGTAGTATATGATGAGAACGTAGGCATTATTACTGTTACAACTTCATCAGCATCTGGTGTTTTTGCGGGTGAACCAGTACAACTTAAAAATATTGCGTTTACTTGTGCTGCAGAACATGCTGGTGTTACGACAACTATTTTCCCAGATGGTTCAAGTCAGAATAATATTAATGGATATGGGTATGATGTATTTACAGTCCTTGCAGTAAATAGTGCAACAGAATTCCAAGTCAATGTTGGACCTTCAACAATTGCACACACATATGATACTGGTGGTACTGTACAAGCAGGTGTTACAACTACAGTATTCCCAGACGTTCAAAGCAATGATTATGTCTTTGATGCTTATGTAGGAACCGCAGGAACAGTCATTTACACTAATGTAGGTATTTCTACAATTGAGCATACTTATGCTTCTGGTGGTGAAGTAAGAATTGGTGTTACTACAACAGTCTTCCCTAATGGTGGAGTATTTGGTGATTGCTTTGAAGTTGAAGATTATGTTTCCGATACTCAAGTTAAGATTAATGTTGGTATTTCAACATTCCTCCATGTTTATGAAAGTGGTGGAACAATTCAGAAAACAAGAACCTTCAGACCAGATATTGGTCAGATTAGAGACGTAAGCATTCAGATTGATTCTGATACTGGTAATAATAATACAGTCGGCAATTGTAAGAACGTTATCTCTGCAATGAACACTGCTGTTGGTATTGCCACAGCAATTATTGAAGATGGTCTCAGAGCACTTCAAGATCCTCTATATCTAACTCCAACAAATGCAACTTATGATCCAGTTGGTGGTGCTTTAACAGTAACTGTGGCAGATCATGGTTTAACAACTTCTGATAAGGTAAAGATTGCTCCAAATTCTATCAACTTTACTTGCAATTCTGACGGAAACATCACTACAATTGGATATCCAGATAAAACTAGTCCAATATTTGATAAGTTTGTAGGTATTTCTGCAACAACTACAAACACATTTACAATAAATGCTGGTTCAATTCCTGCTTTTGGTGCAGGTTATGTTCATACATTCGTTTCTGCAGCAACTTCTGCAATTAACTATGGTGGGGCTGGAATTTCTACTAGATTCCCAGGAAATGATGGTGCTGGATCCAACTTTGAAAATGATCCATCATTCTCTCCTGGCACTGATGGTCCAGTTCTAAAAGGTCCTTATATTAGAAACTGCACCAACTTCATCGAAAATAGTATTGGTATGAGAATCGATGGATTCGATGCTGATCCTGGTGATAAGGATGAACTAGGTGTTCAGGGTTCAATGAGTGTTGACTCATTTACCCAATACAACCAAGGTGGTATTGGAGTATCAATCACAAACGGTGCATATGCTCAGTTGGTGTCTATCTTCACCATCTGCTGTAACGAAGCAATTGTAACCCTTACTGGTGGTCAGTGTGACCTTACAAACTCCAACTCTTCCTTCGGTGAGTTTGGTCTAGTTTCTAAGGGTGTTGGTGATGAAAATTCCAGTTCTAACTACAGACAGACTGCTGAAGTTGTAAAACCAGGTAATCCTGGTAGAACAGTTGAACAGGGTGTTTATGATATTGGTGATAGAAAGGTTGTTCTAACTGGTGTTGGAACTCAAAGACCTTATGACGGACAAACACTATTCTTTGATGAACTTTACTATTCTGTAGAAAAAGTTAAGATTACTAATGGTGGTTCTGGATATCAAGGTGCTGTTCCTTCGGTTACATTTAGTGCTCCATCAGGTCCAGATGGAATTACTGCACAGGGTATTCCAATTATTGAGGATGGTGTCGTTACCGACTTCCTAGTTGCTAACTCGGGAACTCAATATCAAGTTGATTCTTTCCCATCAATTACAATTGGAGCACCACCATCTGGTGGAGTACAAGCAACTGCTGAAGTTCAAAGAATGCAACCACTATACTTTAAAGTTGCTTCTGCAACACTGCCTCATAATGGAATCTCAACTATCACAATGAGTCAAGGACTAAATAATGATTTAGCAGGTGGTGAAGTTGCATATATAACTCGTCAGAGTTTGCAAATTACATCCTCTCACTCATTTGAATATGTTGGTGCTGGTAATACAATCCTCACTGCAAGACCTTCAGTTGGAGGTATCATCATTCAAGATAATGAAGTTGTTCAAGAAGATGGTGGTCTCGTAGTTTACACAAGCACGGACCAGGCAGGTAACTTCAGAATTGGTGATGGTATTCAAATTGACCAAGCAACTGGAACCATCTCTGGTCGTGTTTATATTAAATCATTGTTCAACAGCGTCACACCATTCATTCTAGCACTAGGAGGCAACTAAATCATGGCAGCAGTCGCAGTCAATAACTTTAGAACAATCACTCATACAATAACTACAGGTGCAGCAACAGAAATTTATACTGCACCTACTGGTTATACTTCGGTATTCCTACTCATTCAAGTAACTAATACTGATCCATCAACAAAAACCCTAAGTCTCTATCACAAGAGAGAAGCAGTTGAAACAGCACTTTTAGTTGACTATCCAGTTGCTTCTAAAGATAGTTTAAGTTTGCTTAATGGTAAACTTGTTTTACAGACAGGTGATAAACTCTCAATTTCTGGTAATGCAACAGGTGTGATGAAATTAGTTGCATCTGTTCTGGAGACATCTAACTTCTAATACGGTAATAAATCAATGCAAGCACGTAAAAGGTTTTTTTCAGGTAGGGAAACATCTTTATCTTTAGGAGTTAAAGATTTCTCCGCAAATGATACAGTTCTTGAAGTAACTGAGGGTCGAGTTGGATTTGGTACAACTCAAGCTGCATATCAACTTACCGTTAATGGTAGTATGCAGTTACATAATGCACTATATGATTATAAAAATGAACCAGGAAGTCAGGGTTTATCTCTAATTTCTACTGGTTCTTCTGTTGTTTGGGGAACACCAGAAATTACTTTTGGTGGTATTACTGTTCAAGAAGAGGGTGTAACGGTTGGTACTGCTGGTAGTGTTCAAACACTGAACTTTGTTGGTCAAAGTATTGAAGCACAGGCATTCTTAGGTATTGCAACAATTACAGTAGATCCATTCGATCCTGCTGGTGAAAATACTTACGTGCAGTTTAACGATAATGGAAGTTTTGGTGGAGCAGATGCATTAGTTTATAATGATACTCTGAAAAAAGTTGCTATCGGTGATTCAGTATTTGGATCAGAATCACTATATGTAACTGGAAATGTTGGTATTAGCAGTGAACTTAACGTAGAAAAAGTATTTGTTACAGATAAATCCCCAACTTTGGCAAATGAACTTGCCAGTAAAGAATATGTTGACCTTTTCGCAACTGCGGCATTGGTCATTCAGCAAGCAGTTTCTGCAGCATCAACGGTAAATATTACTGCGACATATGTTGATGGTCCAACAGCAGGTATTGGTAATAGTGAATTAGGTATTGGTGCATCTCTACATGCCAATACAAATGGGGTGCTTGTAATTGACGGATTTACTCCAATTGTTGATGATAGAATTCTGATTAAGAACCAGACTACGGAATTCCAGAATGGATTCTATGTGGTCAAAGATGTTGGTAGTGTGTCTGCTCCTTGGATTTTAGAAAGAACACAGGACTTCGACCAACCAGATGAGATCGTTGCTGGTGCGTTTACCTTCGTTACGAATGGTGAGGTAAACCAGGCAAACGGTTTCGTGCTTATTGACATTGTTCCAACTTTTGCTGCTGGTGGTTATGTTGGTTTCTCCACACTATCCTTTACACAGTTCTCTGCTGCTGGTCAGGTAGAAGCAGGTCTAGGTCTGTATAAGGATGGATCAACAATTAACGTTGGTACTGCAAGTTCTGATCGCATTAGAGTTAACACTAATGATATTGACCTTGCTGTAGTATCTACTACAGATACATTTACAGACTCTACTGAAGAAAAGTATTTTGTAACCACGGTTCAAACTGATGGTTACGGTAGAGTAACTGGTATCACAAGTGATAAGCATCAGTTTGCTTCGTATACAGATCATGGTGTTGTAAGACTTGAACCATTAGCATTCCACATCAATCCTGTTTCAGGAATTATCACTGCTGCTGATTACTTCAATGTAACTAATATCAATATGCCTCTTGATAATGATGTTGGTATTGCAACTATCAATCTTATCAAAGGATGTGAGATTGATAGTAATGGAAGTATTTTGTCAATGGACAATGCCAATTTCCTTGGTATCGTCACTGCAAATTCATTCTCTGGTGATGGTTCTGGATTAAGTAATATTATCACTGGTGTTGGTCTTGCAACTGAAGGTGGTTATGTTGGTAGTGGTGCAACTACTCTGGACTTCAGAGGTCCTGGAATGGGTGTTGTAACAATTGATATTGCAAGTGGTATTGGTACTGTTACTGTTGAGGGTGGCAGAGACATTGATGAGATTGGTTCTGCAAACCAAGTTCTCTATAAAGATAATAATAACGTTGCAACTACATCTGCCAACTTACAGTTTAACGGAACTAATTTAACTTGTGCTGGTACTGTTACTGCAAACTCTGACGAAAGACTTAAGAAAAATATTGAAACTATTACTGATGCAATTCATAAAGTAAGAAGTCTTCGTGGTGTAGAGTATGATCATAAGAATACTGGTGATCATTGCTTAGGTCTGATTGCACAAGAGGTTGAGCAAGTCATTCCTCAAGTTGTATATGAAGATGCACAGGGTGTTAAGTCAGTTGCTTATCAAAATATCGTCGCACTTCTTATTGAAGCAATGAAAGATCAGCAACGTCAGATTGATGAACTTAAGAGACAACTGGGCTAAATAATTTTATTAAGATATAGATATCATGGCAAAGACCTGTAAACCAGGATATTATTGGTGCTATACCGACAAGAAGTGTAAGAAAATTCCTGTCGGTTGGCATGTGGGTCGTGGTGGAATGATTGAAAAAGATGATGAAGAGACCAAGAAAAATAATGGGAATGGTGAGTCTTCTGAAAGTAATGGTGAAAATGGTGGCGGGGTGAGTGAATCTATGGATGGAAAATCTGCTAAAGATAAAGGTTATTCTCTCCGAGATTGGTTTAAAGGTGGTGGTTGGGTTCAAACTGGTGGTAAGTATGATGGAAAACCTTGTGCTAAACAACCAGGTCAAAAAACTAAACCATTTTGTCGTGATGCAGACGATCGTGCTGCAATGAGTAAAGACGAAAGAAATAGAAGAGCTGCTAAAAAACGTAAAGAAGATCCTAATCCCAATAGAAAAGGAAAAGCAAAAATGGTTTCAGCATCATATCAACCAGAAGGTAATAATATTGATGAAAAATGTTGGGTTGGTTATACGCAAAAGGGAATGAAGAAAAAAGGTAAAAAAGTAGTTCCAAATTGTGTTCCTGTTGGAGAATCAAAACTAATAACTACAAAAGAAGCAGCAGGAGAAAAAGATGCTTGCTATAAAAAAGTTAAATCACGTTATGATGTTTGGCCATCAGCATATGCATCTGGAGCATTATCTAAATGTCGTAAAGTAGGTGCAAAGAATTGGGGTAATAAGACTAAGAAAGAAGAATATGAATTCTCTGATTGGAGAAAAGATTTTAAAGCTATGGAATATGAATTTACCGATCTAATTAAACCAGAACCAATAGAAGCAATTGAAGAAACTGTACAAGTCAGATATTGTCCAAAGTGTCAAAAAGATGAGGCGAGAGAAGAATGTGCATATGGTCCTAGGTATTGGGACACATTTTCTTTACCATCACCATTAAAGAAAACTTTTGAATCTGTAGACCCAGAAGAAAGAGATGAGGTTTGTCCATATTGCAGTTGTGATCCTTGCGAGTGTGAGGGTGTAGAGATTGAAGAAGCAGTAAGAGTTCCTGCAAAGACTGGTAACATCTTCTTTGTTATGGTTACTTGGAGAGGAAAAGGATACTCTCTCAAGATGTTCTTTCCACAAGCAAAGAGACCTACCAGAAAAGAAGTTGAACTTGAAGTTCAGAAAGTCTATCCTGGTGGTAGAGTAAGATATATGGAAATTGCTGATGTAAAACCAGGTGAGCAATTCCTTCAGGTTTCTGAGGGTGCTGCTTGGACTAAGAAAGCAGGTAAGTCTGAGTCTGGTGGTCTCAATGAAAAAGGACGTAAGTCTTATGAAAGAGAGAACCCTGGTTCTGATCTAAAAGCACCCTCAAAAAAAGTTGGAAATAAAAGAAGAGCATCATTCTGTGCAAGAATGAAAGGTATGAAGAAGAAACTCACTTCTGCCAAGACTGCTAACGATCCCGATAGCAGAATTAATAAGTCCCTTAGAGCTTGGAACTGCTGATATGAAAACATTTAAGCAATTTATGTCAGAGTCAGTCAATATCTCTGGCGACTTCAACGGAAACTTATATGTAAACTCTCAACCTGAAGAACCAAAACAGGTTGGTGAGAATTATGTTGCAGATGTTACTTGGATGGGTAGCATCTATCGTCTTGAAATGGTGTCCAAGAATGGTATTCCGACCAAACAAGAACTTGGAGAACAATTGCAGAAAGATTATCCTGGAGCAATGGTTCAAAACATTTATCCAGCAGAAGAAAAGAATTTCAATATTAAAAATGCAAGGAGATATCATCCTTCAAAACTAGAGTGGATTGATTAATAATGGCTCAGTGGAATAAGTCTACACAAGATTATCTCAACCAGGAAAGAACTCTGCATGAAGTCTACATGCGGTGTGATGAGTATGGGCAAGTAATCTCTCCGAGTGCTTGTGGTGAATCAGCATTCGGAGAAACCATTGCTGTTACTCTTACTCCAAAGATTCAGGCAGATGCCATCTATGGATTAGATCCAAGAAACTTTGAGACTTTTAAGTTCTCCAATAGTGGTATTGCGACTCATGAGAGTAATATGTTTAAAGTCGGTGCTGGAACCGACGCAAACTCTTATGGTGTTATTAGAACTTCTAGATTCCTAAGATACCATCCTGGTCAAGGTTCAGTCGCAAGATTTACAGCATCATTCTCCGAGAACCCAGTAGGATTCTCACAGAGAGCAGGACTATTCAATCAGGAAAACGCAATTCAGGTTGGATATAATACTGATGGTAAGTTTGGTATTCTTCGTGCTACTGGTGGTAAGGCACATATCCACAGATTTACTTTTACCGCACTCGCAGATGGTGATGTAACTGTTACCGTTAACGGAACATCATTCACTGCTGTTACCTTATCTAGTGGAAGTGTTGCTGCTAATATCTCCCAACTGGTTAGAGGATTAAGACAACAGGCACTCTTTAATGCTCTGTATCTTGTAGAG
>Ga0066377_10000130_pt1 | contig 16591 bp, 18 predicted proteins | sample Knorr_S23_td_Sur_FD_70946 | JGI IMG/M metagenome (GOLD analysis project Ga0066377, IMG submission 70946) | Marine microbial communities from Southern Atlantic Ocean transect - Knorr_S23_td_SurfaceB_ad_5m_LV_B | ecosystem: Environmental > Aquatic > Marine > Oceanic | place: Southern Atlantic...
AAATCAAGTCTTTTTTCATAATTTATCCTTTCACTTCATTAAATTGTTTGCAACCCATTTATGGAAATGATGAGTTGGATTATCCATAACTGGTGAAAAATTTCCTCCATTATAAGATGGAGATTTTCTACCATCCTGCATTCCTTCAATAATATTTAAATCTTCACTTTGAACTCCTTTCCAGAGTTCGAAATTTTGTTTTCTTAAAGATTTAAATTTTTTTGAATTAGCAGCTTCTTCACCGACATAATAAATTTCCATATGTTCTTTAGTGTATTCGTTATCTACTGGCTCTAACCAATAAGCGTAGAAATGATCTTTATGAATTCCAAGCATCACATTTGGAAATAGAGCAACGTATTCTGCGATATTTTCTTTATCTTTCGGCCAGTTTGGAAAAGTTGGAAATTTTTCCTTTCCTTTAAATCTTGGATTATAAACCATTGTTCCTTGCCCTGCAAAACGATTGGGCAGTCCTTGAATATGATAGTGATCATCAATTTTTGAATATGAGTTTAAACCAGGATGAACCCAAGGCAGATGATAACTTTCACAATAATTTTCTATTGCAAATTTCCAATTGCACTTAGCATTTAAATTAAAATATCCATAATCATTTGAATAAGAAATTAAATCTCTATCTTTAATTGGCCAAAAATTTTCCCATCTCTCGCTTAAAGGTTTTATATATTTTTCAAAAGGTATTTCATTTTGATTTAAATTTATAAATATTAAATCAAGCCAAATATAAGATCTTACCTCTTTTAATCCACTTTTTGATTTATCAAACTTAGCACAAGTATGCTTGTTCATTCCTCCAACATGTGGGGTTGCGATTAATTTTCCATTCATATCATAAGACCAAGAATGATAAGGGCAACGAATTACATTTTTTAATTTTTTTTTTTCTTGAAGAATTTTATATCCTCTATGGCTACAAACATTATGAAAAACTCTAATATTTTTATTTTTATCTCTTAGTATAATTAACGGTATCCCTAGTAGATCAAAAGGTTTTGCATCTCCTATATTTGGAATAGAACTACCAATTCCAACCACAACCCATTTATCTTCAAATATTTTTTTTCTCTCATAAGTTAAATACTCTTTACTTGTGTAACATTCATTAGGTAAACCATGAGCTTTATCAATTGATTTGTTAACAACTTTTATTTTTTTTATATCAATTATGCTAGATAACTGTTTTGTCTCAACTCTCATTAAACCTCCTTATTAGATTTAAATTAAAGATTTAAATTAGTTGTTTTCTATGACTCTCTAATAATTATTTGTTGAAAAACAGTTTTGCAATTTAGTGAATAAACAAATTCTTTAAAAAAAAAATTTGAATTAAATTTCATAATCAAACTTTAAACCTGATAAGAAAGATTTAAAAGACAATTTGACTTCAACTATTAATTGAATCTAATTTGCAATCAACATCTCAATATGTTGTACTTAAGAATCAACAATTAAAGGAGAGAAATAATGAGTAAAATAAAACACTTTTTGTTTTCTCTCATGTTTATTTTAGGAGTTACCACTTTCAGTGGTGCTGTTAATGCAGCATGTGGGAAACTAGTTATTGCAGAACAAAACTGGGCATCTGCCGAACTAATGGCAAATGTCGATAAAATAATCTTAGAGGAAGGTTATGGATGCGAGGTTGAATTGGTGCCAGGAGCAACAATGCCTACATTTACATCTATGAACGATAAAGGTTCGCCAGACATGAACCCTGAGCAGTGGGCAAATGCTGTTTATACACCTTTAAAAAAAGCAGTAGATGAGAAAAGATTAATCATTGCTAATGGTGCTCCAATTACAGGTTTGGGAGAAGGATGGTGGTTGAACCCAGCAGCGCTTGAAAAATATCCGCAATTAAAAAATATGACTGCTGTTCAAATTTTAGAACATCCTGAATGGTTTCCAGATAAAGAAGATCCATCAAAAGGTGGATTTATGGGATGTCCGGCAGGTTGGGGATGCCAGTTAGCTAATGCAAATTTATTTAGAGCATTTGAAATGGAAAAAAAAGGTTGGAAATTAATTGATCCAGGTTCAGCTGCAGGTCTAGATGGTTCAATTGCAAAAGCAGCAGATTCAAATGAGCCGTGGTTTGGTTACTATTGGAACCCCACTTCAATGGTAGGAAAATATAATTTGCAACAAGTTGACTTTGGTGTTCCTTTTGCAGGAAGAGATAACTGGGATAATTGCGTAACTCTTGCTGAGCAAGATTGTGCAAATCCAAAACCAACTGCATGGACAAAATCTGAAGTTAACTCGATTGTAACAGCAAACTTTGCAAAAACTGGTGGTAAAGATGTTTTAAGTTATGTTGAAAAACGTGTTTATCCTGGTCAAGTAATGAATGGTATGCTTGTTTACATGGCAGATAACCAAGCAAAAGGTTCTGATGCAGCAGTTGAATTTTTAATCCAACATGAAAGTGTTTGGACAAAATGGGTTTCTTCTGATGCAGCAAAAAAAATCAAGAAAAGTTTATAACAAATAATTTTAACGAGCCTATTTTTATAGGCTCGTTATATAAATAATTTAATATGGAATTTTTAACTGAATTTCCAGAACTAGGAAGAAGATCTCAGATGGAGCTAAGAAAAGGTATCGACTTAGCTTTTAGAAATTTTTCAAGAGAGTATGGAGAAGGTATTGAGGCTTTTTTTGATCCTCTACTTATATTCTTAATCAAATTGGAAAAGTTATTACTTATTACACCTTGGCCAATTATTATCATGATACTTTGTATATTAGCTTGGATTGGATCAAGAAGTTGGAAATTGGTAATCGGTAGTGCATTAGCATTTTTACTAATTGGATATTTTGGAATGTGGGAAGATTGTATGGCAACAGTTGCAATAATTACTGTCTGCACAATTCTTTGTATTGCAGTTGGAATTCCAATTGGAATATTGATGGCAAAATCAGATAGAGCTGAAAAAGCAATTCTTCCAATTCTTGATATGATGCAAACAATTCCAAGTTTTGTTTATTTAATTCCTATTTTAATGCTTTTAGGTATTGGAAAAGTACCTGGATTAATTGCAGTATGCGTTTATGCTGTACCTCCAATAATCAGATTAACAAATCTTGGTATTAGAGAGGTAGATCGAGAAACAATTGAAGCGAGTGAAGCATTTGGTGCTACAAATCTACAAAAATTAAAATCAGTTCAAATTCCATTGGCCCTTCCAACAGTATTTGCTGGGGTCAATCAAACTATCATGATGGCACTAGCTATGGTTGTAATTGCTTCAATGATTGGGGTAAAAGGATTAGGGGTCCCAATATTAAGAGCTGTTTCTAACCAGTATTTAGCACTTGGATTGTTTAATGGGTTAGCAATTGTTGCGCTTGCAATCATCTTCGACCGTATCACTCAAGAGTATGGAAAAAGAATTCAAAGACATCGAGGAATAAAAAAATAATTTAACCCAATCTGGACTTCGAATTTTCTAGACAGGTATTTCAAAATAAATAGAGTCCGTCGCAATGAATTTTTCATTGGAAATAGGCCCTCACACTGACCTTGAAACTTTGCCTCCAGTAAAAGATGTTTACATTACTTTATTACCAGGTGGAGATTACAAAGAGACTTCATCAAAAGCAGGTGAATTGGTTAAAAAAGGGTTTAATCCTGTGCCTCATTTTCCTGCAAGATCAATTAAAGATGAAAGTGAACTTAAAGACTATGTTTCAAGATGCAAAGATTTAGGTGTTAAACAAGCACTTGTAATTGGTGGTAGCAGAGACCCAATAGGAAAATTTGATAGCTCTTTTCAAATTCTGGAGACAGGATTTTTTGAAGACATTAAGATCGGAATTGCTGGACACCCTGAGGGGAGTCCTGATATATCCGACGAAAACATAGAAAAAGCAATGATAGATAAAAAGCCTTACGCTGATTATATAGTAACACAATGGTTATTAGAAACTCAGCCTATTATTGATTTTATTTCTAAACAAACGATACCAGTTCATGTTGGAATTACTGGGCCCATGAAAATTTCAAGCTTAATAAAGTTTGCAAATATTGTTGGAGCAAAAAATTCTATAAACTTTCTTAAATCTAATTTTAGTAAGGCGTTAGATTTACTGAAACCTAAAGACCCTAATGATTTAATTGGGAAAGTTAAATCGCACACTGATTATTTCCACATTTATACATTCGGCGGCTTGAAGGAAACTAACAAGTGGTTGATGGAGAACAATTATGTCTAATGAGTTCAATTATGATAAAGTAAGACATGTAACGTCAGTAGATCAGTCTGACAGAAAGGTCCCTTATAACTTAAGACAAAGTGGACCAACAAAAGTAGAGTTGCTAATATCAACAAGGGTAAGAAAATCTCCTTATTGGCATTTATCTATGAAAGCAGGTTGTTGGAGAGCAACTGTTTATAATCGTATTTACCATCCAAGAGGATACGTTAAACCAGAAGATGGTGGAGCAATGGCTGAGTACGATGCAATTGTAAATCACGTAACAATGTGGAACGTTGCTGTTGAAAGACAAATTCAAGTAAAAGGTCCTGATGCAGAAAAATTTGTTGATTATGTAATTACAAGAGATGCAACAAAAATTTCACCAATGAGAGCAAGATATGTAATTCTTTGTAATGCTTATGGTGGAGTATTAAACGATCCTATCTTATTAAGAATTTCTAAAGATGAATTTTGGTTTAGTTTATCTGATAGTGATATTGGTTTGTATCTGCAAGGAGTAAATGCAGATGGTAGATTTAATGTTGATATTCATGAAATCGATGTAAGTCCAGTACAGATTCAAGGACCAAAGTCTAAAGCTTTAATGAAAGATTTGTGTGGTGATCAAGTTGATTTTGATAACATGCCTTTTTATGGTCTTGCAGAAGCAAAAGTAGGTGGAAGAAGTGTTGTTATTTCTCAATCTGGTTTTTCAGGAGAAGCTGGATATGAAATATATTTAAGAGAGTCTACTTTATATGCTGAAGATATGTGGAATGCTGTGCTTGAAGCAGGAAAAAAACATAACTTAATGGTTATAGCGCCTGCTCATCATAGAAGAATTCAAGCGGGAATTCTTTCTTGGGGTCAAGATATGGACCAGCAACATAATCCTTTCCAATGTAACCTAGGTTATCAAGTTTCATTATCTGGAAAAGGTGAATGGAATAAAAAGGGAGACTATGTTGGTAAAAAAGCTTTAGAAAAAATGAAAGCAGACTTAAAAGCGGGACATAAACCTTATAAACTTCAACTAGTTGGATTAGAGTTAGGTGGAAAACCTATTGAAGAGTATGCGCCTGATTTTTGGTTAGTATCTGGTGAAAATGGAGGAGAGCCAGTTGGGTTTATTACTTCTCCTTGGTATCACCCAGAGAAAAAACAAAACATTGCAATGGGATATGTTCCATTTGATGGAACTTTGAACTCAAACGGATTTCCAAAAGGAAAAGTGGGAACTAAATTTAAAGTTCATCTTCCTGAAAAATATTCTGACACACCAGGTAAACCAGTTGATGCAGTGGTTGTCGATATTCCATTTAAAGAGTCTTACAACGCAAATACAAGGGAAGTTGTTAAAGGCTAAATTAATTTTTTAGGGGGAATTTTTTAATTCCCCCTATTTATGACTAAAACTTTTCTAATTGTAGTTTGCATAATCATTGTCATTGCTTTAATACTCTTTCCATTAATTGTTTCATATAAAGCTCAAAAAAAAGACAAAGAAAATAAATAATGTTTGCTCAATTTCTTGATATTGTTTTTAAATCACTAAAACTAGATAAAACTTTATACAAAGATTCTAGATATTTTGGTGAAGCTGCAATTTATTTTGCTGGTTTAATTATGATTTTAGATGGTGTTGCAGGCGCTGTTGCTGCAAATACTATTGTTAAAACATCTATTGGTGTATCAGGGCTTACTGCAATATTAACTTGGTTGGTTTGGGCAATATTTATTTATGTAATTGGTGTTAAAATATTTGCAGATAAAGAAAGTAAAATTCCATTCAAAAAAGTTTTAATTGCTGTTGGTTATGCACATGCGCCAGGACTACTAAGATTTTTTGCAGTTACTCCAGATTTGGTTTTACTAATTATATTTTTGACTCAGTTTTGGATATTTGCATCGTTAATTATTTCAACAAAACAAATTTTAAATTTAAAATCTAGCCTTAAAGCATTTGGTATAATATTTTTATCTTTTTTAATAATTGCTTTTTTATCAATATCGTTTGTAATGAGCAGAATGAACGCTCTGCCTATAAGTAATATCAGCTAAATTGGAAAAATAGTTTTAGAAGTTCTACAAGATTTACAAAGTTTAAAACCTGTTAGAATTAAATTTTGAGACACACTTTCATCTTCTTTTTTACATTCCTCGCAAAAATTATTAAAATTTTCTAAATCTTTTTCATTTAAATTATCTTGATTATTATCAGTCATTATCTGTCAATCCAGCTCCCGCACCAGATTGTTTTAATTCCTCCGTTTCTTCAACAAACGTATTTTCAGAAATTTTATATATTTCAGACCATTCCTCATCTGAAAAAGTATTTTTATTTTCTAAAAATTGAATTTTAATATTTTCTGCTTTTTCTAATATATCTCCACTCAAATAGTTTGAATAAATAGATTGATTGAAATTTAATAAAAATTCTTTTTTATCCATGTGTAAAAATATTCTCTTTCCAATCATTTCTGATGCTCTAGATAAAAAAGGAATAAATAATAATGGAAATGCAACGTGATTTATTTCTAAATGACTAAACTCAGACAAGGCATGAGATTGATCAAAAAAATTTAATCCTGCATTAATAGGACAAAAAATCTTTTTTGGATTATTTAATTTTGATATTGAATTGATATTTTCAAAATTTGCCTTGTTATAAATTTTAAAATAATGGTTAACATTCTTTAACCCAGGCAAACCAAACATTTCTAATAATTTTATATTTTTACCCATTTCTTCAGCTACACCCCAAGAAAAACCTACACCTTTGGTTGCTCTTTTTACCGTTGTTTCTATTTCGCTAAAACTTTTCATCAATTTAATGAGTTATAAATCCAATAGTCATTGAATGATTTTAAATCTATTGGAAGTGGAGCTCCTTGGAACATGCATATCCTTAACCATTTATCTGATCTTGGGTCAAATTTTACAGCACCAAAAAAAGATAACTTAAGTCTTAACATATCAATGGGCATTAATTTTGATCCTATGGTGTTATCTTGTATTTCTGAGTATGGAAATTTTTCAATAATAAATGCTCTTCTTACAACATGTCTAAGTTCATCGTGTCCCATTAAAAATTTTCCAATTGTTAAACTATTTTTTTTGGTAAAAATGACTTCATAGAGTTTTTTAATATCTCGAGCAATTGCAAGAGGTTGTTCTAGGTCTGAGCCAGGATCATTAAATCTATTTGCAAGACGTGGTTCTTCTTTATTTTTAGAAATAAACCAAAAGTTTTGGTTATTTTCCTCTTTTTTAAAATCTATTTGTAAAATTTCTGAATAATTTGCTTCTAAAATATTTCTTAATTCCTCAATGGTTCTATTTACTGGTATATTAAAGTATTTATCCTCATCTGAACTCATATTCTGAATTAAATTTTCAACAATATTTGGGTAAGGCTCCATCATCATAGATACAATATATTCAATGCATTCATCTGATAAGTTTTTTTCTATCCAGAAATAAATTTCGTTAAATAAAAAAGAATTTTTAAAATTTAAACTTTTATTCAAATAATTAATAAATTTTTCAAGATCTCTTAATAAGTTTTTAATTTTATTATTTTGGAATTCGCTGTCTGTGTTCCAGCTTGTTATATTTTTAATTGATTTTATTAAACAAGTTTTGAATATTTCAAATTCTTCATTAGATACATTTTCAATTTCTCTAATTTGTTTTAAAGCAGTTTCTCTAGACAATATCCAATTATTCAATAATGTTGGATGATTTACTATAAAAGGCGCCATGCCAAGTCCAGTTGAGTTTCCTATTCCAAGATTTCTGCATATATTTAGATCGAGTTCTACTGCTAAGTTGGGATTTCTATTTTTTGCAATATGATTAACTTGATCAAATGTAAACTGTCTAACCAGATAAACCAACATCATTTCCAATCGAAAAGGGCCTCTTATTTCTTTTCTATTTTTAATTCTAAATCTATCTGCTAGTCCAAATTTTCCTGATCCATAAACGGCTGTGGTTCTATATAAATACCCAACCTTAGACAAAATATTTTTATCTGGTTGAATTCCATTTGCTAAACTTTCAACAACATGATCAAAAACACGAACTGATTTATTGGCTCTAGATAAGGCTAGTTCTTTATAGGACAATCTTCCAATTTCTTGCTTTGGAACCTCATTTTGAAGTCTTTCTAAATCAAGTTTGTTTGGCATTCCATCAAACAATGTAAATGCAGCATCCCACTTTGTTGCAATTACTCTATCTGATCTTTCGTCATCTTTAATTTCATTTGCAAAGCAAACAAGAGAGTATGTTTTATGATTTTTGGTAAATGAATAAACCGCTCTACCGAATCCTTTTGAATTTAACTCAAATAAATCTTTCTTGTATTCCCAGTCTTTGAATTCATTTAAAAAAGATCTTAAAAAAGAAAGCTTTGATTGATGAAATGATCCAAGTCTTGATAATTTCATCACATATTTTGGATCTCTTAATTGAATATTCATTAGTTAATTCCTTTATAAAAATTAAACCAGTTGTCTCCTAAAATTCCATTAATTTCTTTTTTATCAAAACCAACTTTACCCAAACCTGTTTCTAAATTATTAAATCCTCTTGCATCTTTAAACCAGTCTGGTTGCTCTGGAAAACCAGGTTTATCTTTTGAGCCCTCTCCATAATTTTTTGCTTTAGCCCAAGTTCCATTTCTCATCCATTCAACAACACTGTCTGGTTGGTTCAAGCAAAGATCAGATCCAATACCAATATTCTTAGTTCCCATAATTTCAGCAGTCTTTGCAGCCATTTCACAGAAGCTTTCAATTTTACACTGAGTGCCATCTTTTAAGTGATGTGCATATAGCGATAAACCCAACATGCCTCCACTATCCGCTAAACTTTTTAATAGTGTACTTGATTTGTTTCTTATTGCTTCATGCCAAAACGAAGGGTTTGCATGAGTAATTGCAATTGGTTTTTGGCTTAATTCTATTGCATCAAGAGTACTTTTTTCTGCTGAATGAGACATATCAACAACAATTCCCACTCTATTCATTTCTTTAATAACTTCTTTTCCAAAATTAGTTACTCCACTATCGTTTTTTTCATAACAGCCAGTTGCTAGCAATGATTGATTATTGTAAGTGAGCTGCATAAATCTGCATCCATGAGAATGTACTTTTTCAACTAAATTTAAATCGTCTTCAATTGGAGAGCAATTTTGAAAACCAAAAAATATTGCAGTTTTATTTTCATTTTTAGCTTTAGCGATATCATTAAAATCTTTTCCTAAAAAAATTAAATCAGAATTATCTTTCAATAGCTGGTCCCATTCTTTTAATCTTTCTAGAAATTCATCATAATCTTCATGATAAACTAAGGTTGCATGAACGGCATTTAATCCTGCTTCATGGTTAATTTTAAAAATTTCTCTAGACCATTTACAATATTGAAGATTATCTATACGAAAATTCATATATCTCAGACTAGTATTATTATTTTATTTGTCGATACATTAATATGAAAACATATAGTTAAACTATATTCACTATTAATTTTATTGAAATTCTGTTGCATTTTGCAATAAATATTCAGATGTTAAATTCTGAAAAGCTATCAAATGAAAAATAAAAAGAATAATAGCAAAGTTGCAGTAGTAATGGGCAGTCAATCAGACTATTCAACAATGAAATTCAGTTGTGATGTATTGACGTTGTTAAAAATAAAATTTGAAACAAGAATAGTTTCGGCACACAGAACGCCTGACAGAATGTATCAATTTGCAAAAAATGCAGAGAAAAATAATATATCAGTGATTATTGCTGGTGCAGGTGGATCTGCACATTTACCTGGCATGATAGCAGCATTAACGAGAATTCCTGTAATTGGAGTTCCTATGGAGAGCAAAAAATTAAAAGGACTGGATAGCTTGTTATCAATTGCACAAATGCCTAAAGGAATTCCCGTTGGTACTGTCGCAATTGGAAAAGATGGAGCAATTAATGCAGGATTATTTGCAGCATCTATAATCTCTAACTTTGATAAAAATATTCTTAAAAATCTAATTTCATGGAGAAAGAAACAAACTAAATCAGTTAAAAAAAAACCTAAATAAATGTCTAAAATAAAGCTTGGCATCATTGGAGGAGGTCAGTTAGGGAGTTTGCTTTCTCAGGCAGCAAATAAAATTGGAATCGAAACAGCAATTTTTACAGATGATCCAAATGCTCCTGCTAAAAATTTTACAAATAATTTTATTTCTGGAAATTATCAGGATCAAAAATTAATAAATGATTTTTTAGATAAATCAGATGTAATTACTTATGAGTTTGAAAACATTCCGTACAAAATTTTAAAAAAATTAAATGAAATTAAGCCCGTATTGCCAAAACCTGAAATAAACAAATTAATTCAAAATAGATTTACTGAAAAAGATTTTATCAACAAAAACAATATTAGAACCGCAAGATATACTCTTATAAAAGATGAAGATGATATTAAAATGAATGAAAATTTACTTCCTGGTTTGCTAAAAACATGCACTTTAGGTTATGATGGTAAAGGTCAATATAAGATAAATTCTAAAAATGAAATTAATCAAGATATAGATTTTACCAAAGAATATATTCTAGAAAAAATAATTAATTTAAAAAAAGAAATATCTGTCATCATTACAAGATACGGAAGTCAGCGATATGAAATTTATGAACCAATTGAAAATGTGCATGAAGATCAAATATTAAAACATTCTAAAATACCAGCTGATATTTCTGAGGCAATTAAATCAAAAGCAATAGATTGGGCAACAATTATTGCTGAAGAATTAGATTATATTGGAACGCTTTGCGTTGAATATTTTATAGATCAAAAAGATAATTTATATGCAAATGAAATTGCACCAAGAGTTCATAATTCAGGTCACTTAACTATTAATTCACATAATGTTAGTCAATTTGAAAATCATGTCCGAGCAGTTTGTGGATTAGAAAGAGTTGAAACAAAAAAAATATATAATGCTAGAATGATTAATTTAATTGGCGAAGATATCACCCAATATAAAAATAAATCTTTTAACAGTAATGAGTTCTTTTTTGATTATTTAAAAACAGATATAAAAAGCAAAAGAAAAATGGGACACTTAACTATAATAGAAAAAAAAATTTACTAAATTTTTTGTATTAAAGAAATACTATTATTCGTAGGTTTATTTACATCTTTGGTAACTTCATAAAAACTTAATTTAGGTTTTTTACATTCAACTAAAAAACTTGAACCAGACAATTCTAAATTTAAATATCTATTGATATCACTCTCATTTAAAATAACAGGTTGTCTGTGATGTATTTCTTGAATATTTTCACTTGCATTTTCAGTTATTAAGCAAAATTCATTATTCTCGTAAATTCCAGCTATATACATGTTTTTTTTATCCTCTCTTTGAAAAAAGTGAGGTTTTTTCTCTGAGCCTTCTCTTTTCCATTCATAAAAACCATCGGCTACAGCAATGCATCTAAAAAGTTTTATAAGTTTTTTAAATGAAACCTTTTCATCAATTGTTTCCAACCTTGCATTAATCAAAGGTTTAAAATCTTTTTTCTTATTCCAGCTAGGGACTATTCCCCACTTTAAGTTTTCTAAAGTGTTTCCATTTTTATATTTTTTAATCACTGGTAATTTTTGATAAGGGTGGGCATTATAATTTTCAGTATCTTCAACCTGAATAGCTGATTTAACTATTTTTTGTGTCTTTGTAACAGGATGAGTGACCACGTATCTTCCACACATAAAAAATTATCTTGTTGGTATATTTTTATTTTCGATTATATGTTTTTTAAAAACATGAAATCAATAGAAAATAACTTCGAAGATCCCAAGGTTAATGAATTATTAAATAAACATTTTTTTGAATTAAGATCTGTTTCTCCAGAAGGAAGTTCGCATGTTTTAGATATACCAGGATTAAAAGATCCAAGTATAAGATTTTGGAGTTTATGGGAGGGTGAAGAATTAATTGGTTGTGGAGCTTTAAAATTATTCGACCCTGAACATGGAGAGTTTAAATCGATACGAGTTGCAGATCAATTTAGAAGACAAAGATTTGGTGAAAAAATTATTTCACATTTAATTGATAGAGCTAAACAATTAGGAATAAAAAGATTAAGCATTGAAACAGGTGCAGGAGAATTTTTTGCTCCTGCTAGAAAATTATTTAAAAGCTTTGAATTTAAAGAATGTCCTCCTTTTGCACACTACAAGGAAGATCCAAATTCTTGCTACTATACATTAGAACTATAAATTTAAATTGTGAAAAAAGATAAAACAAGGCCTTTTGTATTGTTTGTTGCAGAAAAAATTTATTCAAAAATTTCTGATATTAAAAAAAATGATCCCTCTATCTCAAATGTAGATGCATTTGAAAGATTTATAGGAACAGACGATTATGATGAAATTAGTAGTGGTGAATTTCATAATAAATGGTTTAAAGAATTAGAGCAAAATAATTTTGTTGATCAAACAACAGGTTTAAAAATTAATATAGAAACTTTAAAATTATTAAATATTCAAAAAGACTCTATGATTAAACAATTACTAAAAATACCAAAATTATATTACACCAAAAGTCATTTTCCATTAGAGATTTCCCAAAGAGCCTTTGATCATTTGTGGAGAATTTGTGAGAGTTATGAGTTATGGTGCAAAGAAACTAACCAAAAAAATCTTATTTATTTAAATCTTTTAGATTAATTAATTTTTTTTTAAGCCAAATAAGTTAAAATATTTCAAATGAGTAATAAAATTATTTCATATATCGACCAAACCTTTTTTGATTTGGGAAGACAATTTAAATGGAGTTATTTACCTCCGTTAATGATTTATGTGGCTGCTGGAATTTCTGGTTTAACTGGAATTGTTGGAACTTTTTTTGTTAAAGATTATTTAAATTTATCTGCAGCTTTCCTAGCGGGTCTAGGTTTTTGGGCAGGCTTACCTTGGGCCCTAAAAATGCCACTTGGTCATTTAGTTGATCTGATATGGAAAAAGAAAAACTATATGGTTTTTGTAGGTGCAGGCTTAATTTCTCTAAGTTTGTTGATCATGTATGGGCTTATTATTCATACTGAATGGATGTCATCAAAATTAGCAGTTGAGGCATGGTTTGTAATAAGTGTTATTCTAGCCCCAGTTGGTTATGTTATTCAAGATGTTGTGGCAGATGCTATGACAGTTGAGGCTGTTCCTTTAGTAGATGATAAAGGAATAAATTTTTCAAAAGAAGAAATAAAAACAATGCATACAACTATGCAGACCCTTGGGAGGTTTGCAATAATTGGCGGGACCGTTTTAGTTGCATTAGCAAATGTAATTCTATTTAAAAATGTCGACAATCTAGAACAGGCAGAAAAAATTCAGCTTTACGGATCTATTTATATATATGCTTTAATTATACCAATCGTTTCTGTTTTAGGAATTTTCCTTGCTGCACATTTAAAAAGACAAAAAAAGAATAAATTAATTGAGCAAGGTTTAAAGGGTGATGAAGATGAAATTAAAGGAGAGCAAACAAAAGTTAATTGGTGGATTTTAGGTGGAAGTTTAATATTTGTAATTTTTACATTAACGGTTGGATCCTTTAATGTGCCTTTTGCTCAAGAAATTGTTTTCATAGGTTCAATGGCAATTATAATTTTTTTGATGAGCAAACTTATAAAAGAACTTCCAGAAAATTTAAGAAATACAGTTGTTGGAACAGCAATAATAATTTTTATCTTTAGAGCAATGCCTGGGCCCGGGCCTGGTCTTAGTTGGTTTGAAATAGATGAACTAAAGTTTAATGAACAATTTTTTTCAGTTTTATCTTTACTCGCTTCTATTTTAACTTTACTTGGAATAATTTTATTAAGGCCTTTTATGGCTAAAAATTCAATTGCAAAAATAATTGTTGTTCTATCTATTGCCGGTGCAATTTTATTTTTACCAAGTGTGGGGATGTATTATGGTTTTCATAACTGGACTTCATCTTTAACAAATGGAGTGGTGGATGCTAAATTTATTGCGATAATAAATACTGCGCTAGAATCCCCTCTTGGACAAGTTTCAATGATCCCTCTTTTGGCTTGGATAGCAAAAAATGCTCCTCAACATTTAAAAGCAACATTTTTTGCAGTGTTTGCATCATTTACCAATTTAGCTTTGTCAGCAAGTTCTTTATGTACAAAATATCTAAATCAAATTTTTACAGTAACAAGAGAAGTTAAAGACAAAGTAACTGAGGCAATTTTAACTACAGCTGATTATTCAGAGTTAGGGATTCTATTAATTACAGTTACTATTTTAACTTTGGTTATTCCAATCTTTTTTGTATTGATAATTCAAAAATCAAAACTAAATACTACAGAATAATGATCTTTAGACAGCTATTTGATAAAACTTCATCTACTTTCACATATTTAATTGCATCTGATAAAGGAAGAGAAGCCTTAATTATTGATCCGGTTTTAGAAAATGTGGATAGATACATAGCTCTTCTTAGAGAACTAGATTTAAAGTTAGTAAAAGTAATAGACACTCACATACATGCCGATCATATATCGGGTATGGCTGAACTTAGGGATAAAACAAACTGTGTAACAGTTATGGGTGAACAAGCTCCTGCAAATGTTGTTTCGATGAAAGTTTCTGATGGAGAAAATATCAATCTTGATGGAATAAACATAAAAGCTCTGTTTACACCAGGTCATACTTCAGAAAGCTACAGTTTTCTTATGAAAGATAGAGTTTTTACTGGTGACACTTTATTAATTAGAGGTACTGGAAGAACAGATTTTCAAAACGGTGATCCTGGAGATTCTTATGATTCAATATTTAATATATTGTTAAAATTACCTAAACAAACATTGGTCTACCCTGCTCACGATTATAAAGGAGATATGGTAAGCACCATTGAAGAAGAACAAAAATTTAATCCAAGATTACAAGTTTCATCTAAAAGTGAATATATCGATATAATGAAAAATTTAAATTTACCAGATCCACAGATGATGGATGTGGCCGTACCAGGAAATTTAAAATTAGGAATAAGTCTTGAAAAACAAAAATTTTATAATGGATTAGAAGCAAAAGATTTTATGAATCAAATTAAAGATGAAAATATTTTTTTAATTGATCTTAGGGAAAATAATGAAATTGAAAAAGATGGAAAAATTAATCAAGGGATACAAGTTCCTTTTACTAAAATAAGTGAATATCTTGACAAAGAACAACAAGAATTAAAACAAAAAAAAATATATTTTTATTGTCGAGTAGGACACCGTTCAACTTTAGCTGTGCAAATTGCAAAATCTTATAATTTGAATAATTGTTTTCATTTAATTGGTGGAATAAAAAATTTGGTACAGAAAAATTTAATTTAAACTGCTTTATAACCAAATTCCAAACAAGCGTCAGTGATACCGTGGTATAAGGATTCACCAAAGCTTCTTAATGCTAAAACTCTAATCTTTTTTGGATTGTTTGAAATAAAATCTAACGTAACTGTAATTGCATGAAAGACTGAATTTGCACAACTTTCTTCTGATAAGTCTCCAAGGTCTAAAGGACAACCTTTTTTAATTACCTCATCAGCTAAATTTCCCTCAATTTCAATAATTGTTCTTGTATGGGATAAATCGGTTATTGCAAAATTTTCATCAGTAAAATCATATTTAATTAATTCAAAAATATTTTGTTTTGTTGAAATAACCAACCAATTATCAGGGCCCATCCATAAAATCCTAGTTGTTTCATTTGATTTTACTTTTAATTCTTCTGGCAGTCTTAAACCATCTAAATTCATTTTTGATATATCTAGTGATGAATTTTTATATTTTACTACTTGGTAAATTAATAAGTTTTTTATTTCTGAAATTTTAATTAAATCATTTTCATTTTTATTTTCATAATCTCCAAATAGACCTGTTTTATGAATATTATGTAATGATGAAACTGATGTCATGATCTTACTCTTAAGCCCTCTGGATCTACATAGTGAGATGAAATAATCTCAACTTCTATTGATTTATTTTTTAATGGTGAAACTGCATATAATTTTTTTCCAATCATATTTTTTCCATCTTTAACGATTGCAAGTGAAAATGGATTATTATTTTCTACGCTCCAACAAGAGGAAGATACATGTCCAAGTTTTGGATTAGGCAATTTAGCATTTTGATCTTCAACTAAATGTGATCCTTCTGGTATACTAGTTTTTTTGTCAGTTGGAACTAATCCAACAATCTTTTGACGGTCGCTTGCTTTAAAAGCTTCTCTTGATAAGGAATTTTTCCCAATAAAATCTTTTTTATTAGATACTAAGCCATCTAAAGAAACATCGTGTGGAATAGTTCTT
>Ga0066377_10000132_pt1 | contig 16487 bp, 26 predicted proteins | sample Knorr_S23_td_Sur_FD_70946 | JGI IMG/M metagenome (GOLD analysis project Ga0066377, IMG submission 70946) | Marine microbial communities from Southern Atlantic Ocean transect - Knorr_S23_td_SurfaceB_ad_5m_LV_B | ecosystem: Environmental > Aquatic > Marine > Oceanic | place: Southern Atlantic...
CCCTTGAGATACCCCATATAAAATAGGACAAGTCCAAAGATAACAGCAATATAGCCTGGGTCTATTCCGAACATTTTATAGTTCTCCTTAATAGTTATACTGAAATATAATAACACCGAACGATGCCGGTGTCAAGTGTTATTTTTGAAGTTTTTGGATGTCTTCTCTGTTCTTTTCGATTTGTTTGTCTTGCACTTTATCTATAAGAGACTTCATTTTTTGTGCTTTTTCTTCATCTGTATCTACATGCAAGTCTTTCTTTATGACTTTCTCTAGTTTTAGATATGGGATTCTTTCATTTGGTACATATCTCCATGTATATCCTCTATCTGAATAAACACCAAATACAGTTTGTCTAGCACCAATCTTAACAATCATTGCTAGTTCACCGTCTAGTAGACATTCATCGCCTTCATTGAATGCTGGATCATATTTAAATTTCAAACCTTTTGCAAGTCCTGTTGCAAAGTCTTTGAACCAAATAGCTACTACAAGAGATATTAAAACTCCAATCCATGGTAGAAGCATATTGGATAAATCCATTGATAATGTGTTTAAGTCGTTCATCGTCTACTCGTCATATCTTGTGTAGTTAGAACGATTTGCACCACTTGTTGTATCTTCATCGATAGCCGCCATTTCATCTTGGAAAGCGTCACAATCATCTGATGTTGCAAAAGCAATTTTAGTGTAATTACCACCTAAGCTACTGATGATATCTAACTCTATGATTTTACCTTCTGCTTCATAACGGTCATATATTGCTTGTGCTTCTGGTGAACATTGTTCGCCACTTTCAAGTAATCCCTCATTCTTGAATCTAAGTATGTGTGCCATTGTTGTCTCCTAATTATATCTATATTTATCTAAATTAGATAAGATTGTGGTCTTTGAAATTCATATGAGATATAATTCCTGTATCTGAACTTTTTACAATACCTGGCAACTTTCTTCTTTGTACTTTTGTACCTGAATAATACAATTTATCTGTTACATGATATATTTCATGTGGTCTTTTCCAACGTTGTAGTTCTTCTAATTTACTCGCAACTTGATTAATGTTTGCATCTCCTGTGTAAATTAAATAATGCAACTTATCTTCTTCACAACTTGAGGCAGATTCTACACCTTCAACGTCTAGTGCAATACCTTCTATAATTCCAGTGTATATTTTTACACCTTGTTTAACAATTAGAAAATCATCATTTGCTCTACCATTGTACCACCACTTTCCATCTTTCTCTGTAAACTTATCATAATCTGTTCTCCAATCCAAATTACCATATTTGTACCAAAGAATACCTTCATCTATTTTTAAATCATAAGGAGTATCAGTTGGTGGAGTAAATCCATAAAAATTATCTAAAGAATCTCCTGGTCTATATTCTGAATGCATAACACAATCCATTTCTGTACTGGCAAACATATTATACATTGCAACTAGATTACATTTTCTTTCTATGTCCCTAATTAAAGGTTCAGGAGTATAGCCTCCACTTAGTTCAAAGTATTTTATACTTGATTTGCCCTCTGGTAATGCATCTATTATTCTTTTAACTGCATTAGGAAAACTCATTAAGGAATTAGGTTTTACTTTTTCAACTTCATATGCAATATCATCACCATTATTTAAATGATGCAGTCTTCCTCCTAATTGATATGTTCTTAATAAATTATAAGGCGAGTATGTAGATACAAAACCTGAGGGTTGAATAAAAAATACTCTTTCATCTTTTGTCATCTCTGGTGCTATGTTTAAAAAGAAACGATTACTTGATCCTGTAGTGCAACCAAGTAATGTTTTTCCATCTACTTCTGACTCGTAATGCTCTTGTTCAGTCCAAAAATAAGGATATATTTCAAACATTTCTTTTACAGTTGTACCACTTGTCATACCTCTGAATATTTCATTTGGATGTAAAATTGTAGGACCTAATGCTGGATCTTTTACTATTTCTATATTATTTGAACGTATAACACAATTAGCATTTGAGTCTCTAACAAGAAAATCAAGTTCTTTCTTAGTCATGTTACTTTCGGCGTTACTTGCAGACCCACCGTTTTTTATACTTGCTAAAATCCAGAGCAAATCGTCTAATGTTGTTTTATCGTTTTCTTGAATAACAAAAACTAAATGAGGTCCTATGCCATGTTCTTTTAGCTTTTCTATTTTCTTATCTAAGTTATCATCTAATTCTTTCCAAGTTATCTGTTCAGTTGCGGTACTTAGAAATATATCGTTTTCATCTAATGGTTTTAATAATTGTTTTAGCATACTGTTATCGCAAAACGCCTTTCTTCAATGTTTGCTACTGTATGATACAAATCTACTTGTAATTCATGCCATTTCTTTTTTGGTAATATTACATTATGTGTTGGCGTTGTATAGTCTTCTTCATACCATATTGTTTGTACGTTATTTCCGCCTGTTTCTATGATATAATTTATAGCAGTTGTTCTGCCTCTGTCTTTATGTACAGGAACTCCTTTAATAAGAGTTTGATAACGAAATTTTTCACGTTCAGGGAATAACTCTTTCAAGTATTCTCTAAGTTCATCTTGACATTCATGTATTGTATAGTTCTTTGTTTCACCACCAAATATATTTTCAAGTTGTAAAACTTCTTCAACTGGTAATATTAAATCTTCTGGTACTTCTGGTAAATCTAAAAATTTATATGTCATAATAATTCTTTCAATACAGGCATACTGTCTGTGCTTAATGCAATAAAGAATTGAAATACATTATCTCCTGTTGCACTTGCATCATGTATTACATGTGTATCTGTTATATACAATCTACCTGCTTCTATTTCTGTTTCTCTGACTAAATCATAAGTCACATCACCTCTTGCAACAATATCTGGACTAGCGGTCTTTCTATCTTTATCAAATCTAAACACCATATTGTCAGGATCATTTGTTCCCCATAGTCTAATAATATCACTTGGTATCCAAGTATCAGTGTGTGGTTTGAAATGTCCGGTGTTGTGCCATTTCAATATAGCACTTCTAAGCATAAAAGGTTTTACAGGATCTAAAGGATCAAAGCATGATTCAGATAGTAATGGAGTTGGTACTCTAATCATGGGATCGTAAATTCTTTCTTGTTCTGGTTTGTCTGAATTCCATTGGTCTAGAGGATAACAAACAGGCTCAGGATTATTAAACATATCTCCATTTAGATTTACTAATGGTGCTCCGTATCTTGGATATTGTGTATGTTTAGTGCCCCACCTTCTAAATGCATATCTATATTCATGCATTTGTTCTTCAAACAAATCTACATCTAATTTTATTTTAAGTGGTTGTAATACATGTGGGTGAAATTCTGTATATTCTTCATGACTTAGTGACATCTAAAAACCTTTTTATTCTTCTCCATTTACCTCTTAGTCTGGTAGATACTGTTAAGATATTTTTTGAATTGACAAATTCTCTGTCTAATGTTCTTCCTCTAACCTCAGAAATAACATGTCTCCAATATTCGTCTTCATGTTTATCTTTGTATTTTGATTTATATTTATCCCATGACCAAATGTCTCTTACAGTAAAATCAGAACCCAACTCTTTTGATATCTTTTGTAACTTTTTACCATAAGCAGTATTCTCTCCGCCTATCCATTTCATTTTAAGATGACCAGGAAACAATGCTGTAGTTTCAATATATCTTGTAGCGATAGAATAATCATCACCTGTTAGACTTATAATTTTTGATTTAGGAAATCTTTTTGATATTTTTTCAGGCATTTCATGAGTACAAAAAACTAATCTGTTTTGTTTCATCAATTCACGACCACCCATCTTTTCAAAACGTGGATAGAAAAATCTATTGTAGTAATAATCTTCATCTGGTATAAAATCTTTTACGTAATCATGCAGTGGAGGTAAAGAACCTTTAGGAACTAATCTATCATAATGATATCTACTTACGTGTCTTTGTCTAATATCTGTGTGTTTGTAATGAACGTTCCAGGGATTGATTCCATTATCTCTGTGACTGTACCAATGTACATCAGGCAAACAACATATAGCACGACCTATTCTATGACCGCCATTACCTTGTTCAAAAGATATGAATATAAATCTACTACCGTCTAACACTTTTTCTTCCCATAAAATAAAAGTGACCGTTTTCGTTTGTAACAATATCACCTGTAGCAAACCAATCATCATAAATGCAAATATCACCTTTTACATGCAACTCACCATCTACAATCTTTGTATCACATTCTGTGTTATTACCCATGATAGTTTCAGTTGTATGAACTCTCATACCAGGTACAAATGTTCTATTGATTGCAACAGGTCCTACTTCTGTCATTCCCCAATTCACAATAAAGATTGCACCTCTGTCTATAAAGTTTTGTATGATTCCACTTTGAACTCTATCACTGCCACACATGATAATCTTATCATCTAGTTTTAGTTTATTGAAACTTTTTGTTTTCATGATTGCTCTAGCCATATCAGGTGTCAAATGACTATGTGTGAAATCTTTTATTCTTCTTACCCACGAAAACGGATTAAATTGTTCTACTTCTATTTCAGAACCAACTTCATAACCAGGTAAAGTCTGTGCTAACAAACCTCCTGCATGTTTTAATGTACATACTGTTAAAATTTTACTACTCTTATCTATACCTTGAACTTTTCTTGCAACTAAATTGGCGGCTTTTAATTTCTCTGGTGTTTGAAATAATTGCTTTGGCTCACCTGTAGTTCCACTGCTTTGAAGAAGACACCCTTCTTTAAGCATATCATCAAATTCATTTTTAGTTATAACGTTTTCTAATTTCATTGTACTTCTCAATATTTAATTCCCAAACAGTTTGGTCTACGTTGTATACCTCACTGACTCCACGATGTTTTACTAAGTCTTGTTTTTCTAAATGAAAAAATGTTTTGTTTATTCTGGTCATTTTTCCACTAGCATCGTTCTCTGTGTTTGTTGTAATATAAATGTACTCGTTATTTGGATTGACAGATTGACGCATTACCCAATCTATCTGTAATGGTAGTTGAGAATGAAAACAATAACTTTGCATGTGATGTTTGTTCAATCCTATCGAATTGGACTCAATTTGAACACCTCGGAATAATGCTCTCCAGCTTCTTTCTGATGTACCAAAGTGTCTACCATTTTCCCATGGATGTATTCCGCTGAGACTTATGATATCATTATTACGATATGTAGCAAACCACATACCTCCAACGTCTAGACACCAATCAAATTTCATGCTATCTAGTGTGTTGTTATTTGAAAATTTCTTATCGTCACATTTCTGCAAGAATTTCTTTAGATTTTCGTCTACAGATGTGAGTTCCTTTGTTACTGTAGTCATTCAAAAATATTTATTTCATTGGCACAGGTGTAGAGATTCGAACTCTATAATACTGGTTTTGGAGACCAGCGTGACACTCCAACTTCACCGCACCTGCCTATCCAATGGTTCAAAATTTTGACAAACGTTGCTGTCAAATTAACATAGCGTCATTTTAGCATAAAATAGGTACCGTGTCAACCTAAACCGTCAAAAATTTGATAAATATCATAGAAGGTTTAACTGAAAATCAGTTATTTTTGAAAAACTATTAGATTAGGCCTAGAGGAGACACTAATGACATCTATGAGGAAATTATTAACTATCGCCGGACTTATCGCGGCGGTGTGCGTTATATCTTTACCAGCAGGAGCAAATCCAATTGTTACTGAATCGACAAGTAACAGTACAGTAAAGACAGAGACAGATACGACTACTACAGTCAAGTCTGCGCCTCCTAGTGCAATTTCTCCTTCAATATCAGGCAGTAACTCAGACCTATGTACCGTAGGTGTCAGTGGTGCAGTCCAAACCCAAATCTTGGGTGTTTCCACTGGTCAGACTTACAGAGATGCCAATTGTGAAAGACTGAAATTATCGAAGACCTTATATGACATGGGCATGAAGGTAGCGGCGGTTTCTGTCATGTGTCAAGACCGAAGAGTATTCGATGCGATGGCTATGGCCGGGACACCTTGTCCATACAACGGAAAAATCGGAGAAGAGGCATATAAAATGTGGAAAGCCAATCCACAGAAAATGCCAGCTAAGGTAGAAATTGACAATGAGAGAACACAAGCTAAAGAAGAACTTAAAACTGGTCTTACTATTGGCGGTATCCTTGCTATTTTGGCTTTTGCCTTATAGTACAGCATACGCAACTGATACTACAGCACCAACTAATCCAACAACGACTAGTCCATATACCTTAGACTTAGATGATGGTACAATAAGCCAACCATTTGGTGGTTGTCCTGCGGGTACTTCTCCAGCATATGTATATGGATCTGGTTCTTCTGTAAGGTGGGGAGAATGTCAAAATACATTTGCTATTTCTTATGCAATTAATCAAGCATTAACGGGTACGGGTGTTAGTATAGATAAAGTTCATTATAGATGGAAATATATTCACTGTTTCAATACACCTGGTAACTTTTGTAGTAATAATATTAGTAATAGAGTAAATCAATCAACAGGTGAAATTACTGATGATACTTATTGGGACGAATTAGTTGTAGTTGTTGAAGTTACAGATACAAATGGAAATGTAGTTGAAACTAAAACTTGGACAATGGATACTTGGTATCAATGGAATCAAACAAATAGTCACAGTACTAATGAAGTACAAGAAGGTACAACTGTTTGGCAGATACACGAAGATAATATAGAAATTTACAATCATATAGATAAAATAGGAACAATACGTACACCAAATTCAGTAGGCGATGTTCGTTTTAGAATTAATGGATATGACAAAGGTAATTGGGATGGGTATTACGGACCAATTGTGAATGATATTGAAACTTGGTTTACTTATAGAGCAAACCCTTGTAATGATACTGCACTATATGATCCAAGTTGTCCAGGTTATGCAGAAGCGTATGCACAATATGAATATGACCAAAACTGTGCCGCTGATGCATTATATGATTCAGGTTGTCCTGGTTATGCTACTGCATATTTTAATCAACAATGCGATATAAGTGCATTATATGATTCAGCTTGTCCGGGTTATGCGGCGGCTTATCTTACTTGGCGTTGTAGTATGGACCCTCTTTACTCTACCTCATGTACAGGTTATGCAGAGGCTTTTTTGGCAAAAACATGTTTAGATACATTTCATCACGGTGATAGTGCATGTGCAGGATATAATAGTGCGATTACACAATTAACAGGAAATGCTACAAATAAATCAGGTGGCAGTAATGATTTTATTGAAATAGTTAAAGCAGATGATCCTGAACTTTATGATATATTATATTACAACCGTAAGGAAATTGGTGATTTAAGCAAAGAATGGAGATGGGAATGTACAGGCACAAATTGTACTAATGATTATGGTCTTATTACAGGAATTACGATTTCAGGTAATACAAGTGATGGAAAAGGAACTCACCTTTTCTTATATACCAAAAATCTTACAGAAACTACAACAATATATCCAACCGCAAATCAAACTTATAGATTTTTTAAAACTTCATACCTAACTACACAATGCGATTCCAATACTTTATTCAATCAAATGTGTGATGGCTATGCAGAAGCATATGCAACATATGTATTCAACGAGGCTTGTACTGCAAATCCATTATATGATTCAGAATGTTCAGGCTACGATGCGGCGTATTTGTCACTTCAATGTGAAGCGAACCCATTATATGATAGTTCATGTACAGGTTATGCTACTGCATTTTTAGAATATCAATGTGAACAAAACCCACTGTATGATGAAACTTGCACAGGATACGATGATGCGTATTTCAATCAACAATGTGAGTTAGATCCACTTTACAACTTTCAATGTACAGGATATCAGGATGCATACTTTAATCAACAATGTCAACAGAATCCACAATATGATGAATTATGTCCTGGTTATGTTGCACCTGTTGTAGAAACAGACATAGATGATATTATCGATGATGGTACAGGTACTGGAGACTCAGTTGTTGATAATGTTATTGAAGCACCAGAAGTTACTGTTCCAGGAGAAATACCAGGCGTAGAAATTGAAATTCCTGCTGTACCAGAAGTTGAAGTTGAGATTTTACCAGTCACACCAGTTGAACCAGAAGTAATTGATGTTCCTGTTCCAGATGTTGTCGAACAAATTGAGATGGAAATTGAGATGGAACTTGAGATGGAAATTGAAGCAGAGATGGATTTAGATATAGAAGTTCCAGAAGCAACTGTAGAAGAAACTTCTAGCACAGATGAAAGTCAATCAGATGCAAATGAAGATGCAATAGAAGAAGATATTGAAACAGAAACAACTGAAAATGAAACTACAGAAGATACTACAGAAGAAAGCACCGAAGAAGAATCAACTGAGGAAGAAAGCACAGAAGAAGAATCGACAGAAGAAGAAAGTACAGAAGAAGAATCGACAGAAGAAGAAAGCAGTGATGAATCTGAAAATGAAGAAGAAGTAGAGGAAGAAAAAGAAGAAGAAGAAAAAGAAGAAAAGTCAGATAAAAAAGAAAAGAAAGAAGAAAAATCAAGTGACAAATCTTCCGATAAAGATACTAGTTCAAAGTCTTCAAAGAAAAAAGAATTAACTAAAGAAGAAAAACAAAAAGCTAAAATAAAAAAGATGAAAGAAATCATCAAAGATAAATTGAAAAAATTAGCAGATGTTATGGGTAAAGCTGTATCGTTAGAACAACAGCAGGCTTTACAAGCACAAATCGCCGCATTGATAAACTATGTTCCTGGATTTAAAGCATATGGTGAATACTATATACCAGGTGTAGAGTTTTATCAATACGAAGATATATACAGAGACAAGAAGATACCTGAAAATCAAAGAGGTCTTAGAAACGGTTTAGCAAACGAAATCCTTCATGAAAAGATGGTAGATGAACAATATAAGGAAGGATTTGGTCAATGATGAATTGTTTAGCAATAGGATTAGCATTATCGCTACACGTTGGGCTAGAGAATAGCTACAACAACAAACACCCTTATGCGATGTGTGAAACAGATAAAACTATTGTAGGTTTATATTATAATAGTTTAGATAAAACGAGTTTAGTTGGTGCATACAAATATGAACTAACTGATGATTTAAAATTAGATGTTGGTATAGTAACAGGATATATAGAGGATTACCCTGTTGTTCCAATGGCAAGATTAAGATATAAAAATTATTTTGTTATGCCAGCAATCGAAGACAATAGAACTGGACTTGTGTTTGGAGTACAGTTTAACTTACTAGGAGGAAAAGATGAGTAAACAAACCACAGAAGTGGAATTCGCTGGTGTGAAGTTCAGAGGCGGGAAAATGTTCGCAATTATCCTAGCACTCAGTACTCTAGGCGGCGGTCTTTATGGGGCCTTTGAATTCTACAAGGATTATATGAATATGAAAGAGAAGATTGAAAGTTATGTTGCACCTGACTTAAGTGCGATTTATGAAGAACTTGCAGTTGCAGAAACAAAACTTGATGAAACTCTTGAATATACAAAAGACATTAAAAACGGTTTACGTGATGATATCGTAAGACTTGAAAGAATTGTTGATGCAGTAGAAGATGATGTTAACAAAGTTGAAGATAATGTACGTGAACAAATCGATTTAGCTGACCAACGTTTTGAAAATAAACGTGACCAACTTTTAACTGATTATGAACAAAAAGCAGATAGTTTAAGAACTAGTACTGATATCAAAATCAAAGAAGTTGAGGAAAGACTAAACAAAAAACTACAACGTGCTTTGGATAATCCATTAGCGAACAACTAATGTATTTACCGAAAGCAAATTGGTCGGAGTGGTAGGATTCGAACCTACGCTCTCCTGGTCCCAAACCAGGCGCTTTAGCCAGACTAAGCTACACTCCGACAAATATGGTAGACCCCGCCGGACTTGAACCGACACTCGACCCGTTATGAGCGGGTGGCTTTAACCAATTAAGCTAGAGGTCTAATTAACTATACAAGGTTTAATTGAATTCTTATAATACAAAACTGTTTTGTTATTTGTTGTTTCTACACGATGAACAACAGATTCTTTTGGTCGTCCAAAACATTTATTCAAACTTTGACCTGGAAAACGGTAACGAGGATTCTTTTTCAAAAACTCCCACTGTTTCGCATTTCGAATTCTAATATTCTCATTTCGTTTACTATCAATGCAAAAAGCAATATCTGAATAGTTGTCATGCTCAGCCATACACTTTTTTGCAATAAAGTTTTTAGCATCTGCAACCGTAGAGATTAGTAAACACGTAATCAATACGATTGCAAATTGGTAGACCTGGCGGGATTCGAACCCACATCGCTCTCTAATCTGGAGACTTTGCCGAATATAAGTCGGGTGTTTTACCATTAAACTACAGGTCCTTTACATTCAAATTACTTGGGTTATATTGTTCACCATTGTATTGGGAGCCAGTCTTTCCTTCACCTGTCTCTACACCATTATTACAAGCAAACACTACAACACAAAGAAAAAATACACTATACATTGTTACACGTTTTGTCCATACAATAAATTGTTCAAACGTTTTTTCTGCTTCCTCTTGAGCCGCTACTTTAGGATCCATTACTCACCTATCCCAAAGCAAGGTAAGATTGGAGTCATTTTACAATGTCGTGCATAATCTTCATGTCCTACCGATGCATATGTCATAGCCATTGGAACAATCAAAATAAATGCACTCACAATTAAAAACGCCCATCCTAGGCCTTTTGTTGTACAATAATTTTCACTCATTGTTTTAGTACCTTTCTAAGTTCAGCACCTTCAAAGTTTTCCATCTTTAAATACTTTGCAAGTACAGGGTTATCAGGATCTAGTTTTGCGATTTCTTTTGCAAAATCATAAATCATGTCATAATCCATTTTAGTCTTAATATGTTTTCCCATATTGCTTCCTTCTGTATTTGGCGCTTTCGGAAGGACTCGAACCCTCAGCCTACCGATTAGAAGTCGGTTGTTCTATCCAGTTGAACTACGAAAGCATTATTAGTATTTGATTGGTATTCCGTACGGGACTCGAACCCGTGTTTTCGCCGTGAAAGGGCGATGTCCTAGACCGCTAGACGAACGGAACATATTTGGTGCCTCCTCCCGGACTCGAACCGGGACGGCTTAGAGCCGACAGATTTTAAGTCTGTTGTGTCTACCTATTCCACCAAGGAGGCATATAACTTATACATTTTCCTCCTTAGGCTCAGATGCAGAAATTGTTTGCATCTTTACGATAATAGTGTTGATATCATCTGGCGAGAGTCCAGCTTGAACTGTATCTCCATCGGCAGTGATACCAGGCAACTCAGTTAGTTCATTATTAACTAGAGCGCCAATTTCATAGTAGGTCTTGTTAGGCTCTTTGATAATACTAAGACCATACTTGGGACCAAAAGAAAGACGGGTACGTTGAATACCTAGATTGTCTTCTTTTAGATTAAGATTTTTAAATGTGAAACGATTAGACATATTTAGGTGCCATTTCTTTTTCAAAAGTTTCTACGATGTTTTTCTTTTCTGCAAGAAGTTTTTCAAGCGATGCCAAAGCCGCACGTTTTTCATCACTAGCGCCTTCAGTAAAGGCAATGATTGCATTTTCAATAACTTCAATATCGTTTAGTACATCGTTCATGAGTAGTCCTTTTCAATCCAATCTGTTTGGTCGCCTGCTTTCATAATACCATTCCAATTCGTATTGATAGAATTTGGACCAGTATAACGCCAGCATTCTTCACGTGTATATTGCCCTGTGCCTTCTGAAAGTTTTTCTGCATAACCGATATCAACTAAATCACCAAAGCAGTATTCAGGAGAACCTCCTGCTTGTACAACATTTGGTACCATATTCATATCAATTTCTTCTTTCAGCCTAGAAAGTTTATCTTTACTTTTCATATTAAAAGTCCATGTAGCAATATGACGTTTATTATACACGATTATGAACCCACTGTCAACTCAATAAAGTCACCTTCATAGTCATAATCAAGGGCTTCAACATATACGCCCCAATACCCACAAGCATCCATAAGGTGTTGTGATGCCTTAAGAACAGAAGGAACATCCCATTCACCGTTAACTACTTTAACTTTGTGACCTGATGCCCACTGCAATGTAAAGAAATCGTCAGTGTCCAAACGATAGTCCATCATGTTAGTACGCAATTCATATTCGCCATCCGGGATACTCATTGCTTTTTTAGTATCGAGGTCGAATACCATACGATTTTTGTTCAAGTCTGAATAAATTGCTGTGTCTGACATAGACGTACCTTTCTCTTAATTCTTAACTAATATAACACGATTCGGGATTTTGTCAAGTTTTTTACATGTTCCAAGTATCTGAAGGCATACGAAAGCCTTTACGTTGTAGTGCCGTTGTAGCACCATCAAGCATGGACTGGCGGTTCATAACTTGAACAGATGAACGCTCACCATCCATTGTCAAATGTTCTGGAGAAAGTTCACAATCAATAAAACGGAACAATGCAGTTGCTTCACCGATAGTAATGTTGCGTGAATCAATTTCACGACCGTTCTTGCTGAACTTTGCCATCCAATTGAATTCTTCAATAACACGTGAAAGATGTGCAGACATTTGATTTCCTCTCTCTGATTACTCTATTAATATAGCACGATTCGTGATTCTGTCAAGTTTTTAGTGAAAGAAAATGAAGTCTGGATCATCTTTGAGAAGTACCCAACGTTCATCGTGTTCTTTTTTTCCAAACGATCCAAGTTTGAAAGTCTTGTGTTCACTTTGAACCCGTACTGCAGGAGTTCCATTAAACGTACCAAGTGCGTTTATTGTCCAGAGTGATCCGTGTTGTTGAATACGATTTTTACCGTGTCGAGATTTGCCCTTGAGGACAATTACATCATTTCTTTTTAGATTTTTTTGAGGCCGCAACTTTTTCTTCCTTTCTATAAGCAACTAGCATTGTCTCTTGTAGTTCGTATGCTTCTTTTTCCCAAGGTCGGTCAAGATAAGGGATATCAGTACAATCAAACAACTTGTGTTCTTTACGCAAATCTTGTTTAATATGTACCATTTCATGAAACACACTAGTTAGAATATCATCTTCCTTAAGCCCACGTCTTACTCGCATAATATATTCACGGTCTTCATCACCGCTAACTACATCAGCATCACACTTAATATTTTTTCTGAGTTCTATATCGATTTCGATATTCTTATGTCTAGGAAATAAGTAACTTTTTGCAAACCATAATGCCTTCACGACCAAGTCTTTCTCCGACTTTTTCCCGCCTCGTATCGAATAGTACATAATGATTCTCTCTCATAACAGTTCCTATATTATTAATATAGCACAAAACTGTTATCTGTCAATATTTATCTGTTTTTTGGTGAAAAAAAGTTTATGTAAAGTCTGGATTTTTGGCTAGTTATATTCGAAGTTTTGAGCCGCATGAGATTTTCGAATTAGCTTTGCACCATTCCTTGTATGAAACCTTGTAGCCATATCAGTAAGAGGACTTAGTGTGACAAATCTTTTTACATAAGGATTAGACTTCTTAATCTCTTTTTGTGCTTCAAAGATTATTTCTCTACCAGCACCTTTCTTGTAACTCCATACTGTATAAAATACTGCAACATCCATACCAGGCCATCGTAACCCATGTTCTGATTCAGGAACTTCATCTGTGTACGCAACACAAACAACGGCAGTAACTTCACCGTTATCTTCAAGTACATACACTTCTTTGCCCGGTCGGGTTCGCCAGTCTAATTCTATGTGAGGTCTTACTGGATCGTCTTTGAGAAGATGTAATTCATCTTTTCTAATTTTTCTAATCATATCATACCTATTAATCGAATAAAACGGAGAAAGCATTTTGTTCCCTAGGGTTTACCCTCAACTGTTTTGGATAACCCGTTCTTTCTTTTTTTATTAGTTGTGTCCACTTACTTTTGTCATTTGGTAAGTTATACTTTTTGGCAATATAATCATCACGCATCTTTTCATCATCTTTACGAGTTTCAGTATCACTCCAAGTTGATCCAGCCGTCATTTCTTTCAGCATTATATTACGCAACATATAAGTTCCTTTGTTTGCCATTACACAAGAAACTATAAATTCATCATCTTCACCACCAAGTATAGGTTTTGTACCTAATGGATGTACATTAAAGTACTCGTCCATCATTAATCTTTCTTTATTGTTTTTAAGGAAGAATAACGTACCTTTCATGTGGGTAAGTTTTCTATCGAATACAAATTCTGTATTCCAGTCTACATCTTTGTAGTCTTTATCTACTCCATTAAACTTGTCATAGAAAGCCCCATCACCCGGTCTTTGGTCGTTGTGCGGCGAGAATAACGTAATGTCCTCAAATTTCTCCGGACTAGTACGAAGGATATCACAAATGTTAACATGAGTGTGAGGAAAATTAGGATGGAGATTGAGAATTGCATCACTATCTGCAAAGATAGCCCAATCATCTCCGGTGTCATAGAAGTGATTAAATAAGATATTTCTTGCACTTGCAGGAGGAGTAGGAGCATCAAGCCTGTCGATATAACGAACCCTGCTATTATCCCAAAACTCACTTTCATCAAAGTCCATAGCGAGTACTCTAATTTCAATTTGTTTATCATAATTTAACCACCAATCTATTTGAGCATTGTGATTATCGCTTCTTTTCTTTCTAGTCTCTACATTATCTCTAGAACCATGATAAGCGATAATATAAATTGCATTACACATTATTTTATACCTATTAGCATAAACCTATTATATCTGTCACAGTCTTTTACTCCTGAGAATAAAACTTTTGACATTGGATATTTTTCCTCTAATTCTTTCAGATTCTTTACTGTATTAATATGTTCTAGTATATCATGGAAATCATTTGATTGCAATGCTACAGTTGTACCTTTTTTAAGTTTTTTAAACCAATCCTCTGTCATGTGTTCTGAACTTGTATTGATTACTAAATCATAATCATCAAAGTTATGAGTGTTTGCATCTCCTACAATTCCTTTATATGTATTATTGTATCCATTTAGTGTATCACTAAATTTAATTGCTTGTTCATCCATATCTAAGTTTGTAACTTTATGCATAATCTGTTTTTTAACAGACCAAAATGCAGATATACCTAACCAACCACCTATGAATATTGCGTTATCAAATTTTTTATCTAAATTGATAAGTCTTTCTATCAACCATATTTTGCTTTCTACTTGATAATTAGAATGAGCATCAATGTAATTACACTCTGGAACTTCTTTTACTGCACCCATTAACATACCAAAATAAGGATCTTGTTCAGTTCCAAAATACTCATACATAAAATGTATACATCTTTCAGGATTAAATCTATTTTTTACACCACTGTAAAGATATTGTAAAAATATCTGTAAATGGTCAGACTTATATTTTTTGTCCCATATTATCTTTTCTACTGCGTTATATACATGTCTTTGATTATGTCCTGCAACTGCTAATCTCATTAATTCTATATCATCAATGTCAGGGTGTTCAGTCCATTCAGCATATCTTTGAATACCATTTAACATGTATCTACCGTCTGGATATGTTGTGTCAACTTCTACTACTGGTTTAGGTTTCCAGTGTTTTCTTTCTTTAAACTCAGAGGCTAACCAATTCCAGTTATTAATCTTTTGTAGTTTATCTCCTTGACCTATATTAACACTTCCATAGTTTTCGCCCATAATTGCACCTTGAATAATATCTGCACGATACGATGCTTTTTCATCTGGGTTTTTCCACTCTTTTAATTTCTTTCTTCTTTCTTCTGTAGCAACACCACTTGCTAATTTAGTACATTCTCTGAATGCACCTTTCCATGCATTAAAAGGAGAAGAATTAAAACGTGTTTCATTTGAAATATCTTGTATTGGTAAATATGGAAATCCTCTTCTTGCAACTTCCGATGTAACATCAACACCTGGAAACTTAATATGTACCCATGCTTTATCAAAGAAGGCTTCTCTTGCAAATAGTTTTACACCGCCATAACCATATGCTCTACGTGTTGCTGGATTTATTGCTCTCCAAACATGTGTACATTGTGCAGAACAAGTTTCTGGATACACTTCATCAGTTGTACTTGGAATATATGAAAAATCAAATTCATCATCAATCCAAGCGTCACCGTCTACAACAAAAAAGTGAGAGGTACTGGATTGCAATGCACATTCTTTGTGTGCATCATAAATTCCTTCTATGTCTGCTACATGTAAAACATTTTGCCCAGGACGAGCAATTTCTTTTATTCTGTCGAAATTTTCTTTAGAGTAATCATGTTTATAGGTTAGATAAAAAATATCCAGCATTAGACACCATCGGGTCTACCGTTGTCACTTATACCTAAAACACCGTCAGGATCACCCATCCAAATACTAACTGTAGAACCATCGTCTTCAAGTTTGTATTCTTCTGTCCATCTTCCATGATCCATTAATACCCAATCCCCAACTTCAACATC
>Ga0066377_10000135_pt1 | contig 16437 bp, 18 predicted proteins | sample Knorr_S23_td_Sur_FD_70946 | JGI IMG/M metagenome (GOLD analysis project Ga0066377, IMG submission 70946) | Marine microbial communities from Southern Atlantic Ocean transect - Knorr_S23_td_SurfaceB_ad_5m_LV_B | ecosystem: Environmental > Aquatic > Marine > Oceanic | place: Southern Atlantic...
CCCTCATTATAAATTTCAATGGCTTTGAAATGACACACTATTGCACTGTAAAAAAAAGCAAATGTGATTATAAGTTGAGATATCTTTCTACTGAACATTTTGTTTTCCATTTTCGTCGAAAATTAAATCACTAGGAACCTCAATTTCAGGTTTTTCAATTTCCTCACCATTATTAACTTTATAAATGTATGCAAGGGCGATTGCTACTGCATTATACAACTTACTTACAATTTCGTCACCAATTTCTGAGGTAAAATATAACGCTCTAGCTAAAATTGGACTTTGCATGTTACCAATATTTAGTTTCCTTGCCTTTTCTATAATTAATTCTGCATTTTTACCTTTTCCTTTAGCAATAACTACAGGTGCTGCTGAATCACCTACTTCGTATTTTAGAGCGATTGCAAAGTGTGTAGGGTTGGTAATTATTGCTGTTGCTTCATCAAGATTTGCAATAGATGCATTTTCTTGTCTTGTTTTTCTAGCGGCATTCATCTGTAATTTTCTTATTTTTTGTTTTACCTCTGGCTGACCATCTGTATCTTTATATTCATCTTTGATATCTTGGTGCGACATTCTAAGTGATTTAATATAGTCGTATTTTTGATAAGTAAAATCAATCGCTGCAATAACTGCTAAAGCTACCAATAAACAAATTACTAAAATTGGAAAAAAGGAAACAAGCCTTGATAAAGCTGAAAATAAATTTGCATCACTAATATTTATTAGATCTGGAAGATAAAAAAGTAAAACATAATATGATATAATTCCTAGAAAAAAAACCTTTAATAATGACTTTGCTAATTCAACCAAACCTTTTACAGAAAATATTTTACCTAAGCCCTTAATAGGATTCATTTTTTCAAATTTAAAATGAATAGATTTTAAGGAAAAGTTTATTCCTCCAACCATGAATTGAGTTAAAATACAAATAATTACAAGTGGTGTAGAAAAGATAATAACTACTTTAACAACGAAATTAATAGCAGCCTTAATTGATTCTAGTAGGGATTTACCATTGTTTAATTCTGGCCCAAAATTAAAAAAGGAAGCAGTAATTTTTAAAAAATCATCTAGTAGGGGGGGCATTACATATATTAACAAGACGCCAATCGTCAAAATAGTAAAGACTTGCATCTCTTTTGATGTAACAACCTTACCATCTTCTTTTGCTTTTTCTAACCTTCGGGAGGTTGGGTCCTGGGTCTTTTCCTGACTTTCGTCTTTATCTTCTGCCATTTTACTTTGTTCCTACAAATAGAGTTTCAACAGATTCAAGAGCATTTTTTGTTAAATCAGAAAATGCGTTACCTATTGTTCTTGATGATAAATAAAGAATGAAAAATGCTAGAAGCAATGTGACTGGAAAAGCAAATGAAAACATATTTAGTTGAGGTGATGATCGTGTGATCACACCAATTGCAATATTTGCCAATAATAATGATCCAACTACAGGTAACATTATTAAGCCTCCTGTGTAGAACATTCCCCCTGCTGCTTCAATACCTAACCCTACAAGTGATAACGGTGGAAGTTCCGCGCTTAAATTATAAACTTCAAAGCTTTTAAATAAAAAATCAATCGCTATTAAATGTCCATTGAGTGATAAAAAAACTGTGATTAAAAATAGGTCTAAAATAATACTTATTACTGGGGTTTGTCCACCGGTTTCAGGATCAACCATTTGTGAAAAACCAAGTCCAGTTGATGCAGCCATTTTTTCTCCTGCTAATGTAGCTGCACTAAACCAAATACTTAGTGTTAGTCCCAATGAAACTCCAAGCATAGCCTCAATAATTACAATCATTAACAAATTGTCCATAATATATTGATTAACTTCAGTTTCAGATATATAGCCAAAATAAAAAAATGAAATTACCATTGAAAAAACAATTTTAACATTCAGTGGGATATTTTTTGAGCCAAGAAACGGACTGGAAATTAAGAATGCAGACAACCTAATCGATGATAAAAAAAAGATAAAAAGATAATCCATTAAGTCATTCAGTTCTATCCCTGGAAGTGGATCCATTGGAGAAAAAAATGGTAAAGGAATAAACATTATTTTAAACCGGAAACTGTATCAAAGATAAAGTGGAAGTAATCAGTTAAGCTGACTAAAAAAAAATTAGCTAAAAATCCCATTGCAAAAATAACAAGCACCATTTTTGGAACAAAGCTAAGAGTCATTTCCTGAATAGAGGTTGCCGCTTGCAAAATACCTATTAGCAAACCAATTGCTAACGCTGCTCCTAAGAATGGTCCACTTGATATCAAAACTTGATAAAAAGCTAGTCTAACCATTTCGATATTTTCATCAAATCCCATAATTTACACCTAAGGTGAGAATGTTCCTACTAACGAACCAACTGTCATTGACCAACCATCAACTAATACAAATAATAGTAATTTAAATGGTAATGCTATTAACATTGGAGATAACATCATCATACCTAAAGACATTAATACCGAAGCAATTACCATGTCTATAACAAGAAAAGGTAAAAACAACAAGAATCCAATCTGAAATGCAGTTTTTAGCTCACTAGTCATGTAAGCCGGAAGAATTATGTAAAACGGTATCTCAGAAGTATCAAGAAATTCACCTTTGTTTGCCATATCTGCAAACATTACAAGGTCATTTTTTCTTGTATTTTTAATCATAAAGCCTTTTAGTTCATTTCCGCCACTCTCAATAGCCTCACTTAGGTTCATTTCTCCAGACTGATACGGACCTGAAACTGTTGAATAAATTTTATTAAAAGTTGGAGCCATTACAAAAAAGGTAAGGAAAAGTGAAATAGCTATTATGATCTGATTAGGTGGAGTTTGCTGGGTACCTAATGCTTGTCTTAAAATTGACATTACTATTATTATTCTTGTAAAAGCCGTCATACCCAAAACAAGTGAGGGAAGGATGGTTAAGGCAGTCATTAATGCTAAAATTTTTAAAGATAGCGAATATGTCTTATCACCATTAGCTGATTCTGTAATAGTTAGTGCTTCAAGACCCCCAGGAACTGCTTGAGAAAATGCTAAAACTGGAAATAAAAATAATACTAAAAGAAAAATACTAAACTTTTTCATTCATTAACCTTTTTTCAAAAACCTTCTCAAGTGTTGAAGTTTTATTTTTTAAATTAGTTTTAATCTCTGTTAGTAGAGCTCCCGAATTTTTTCCAGAAATAAATAAATACTCTTTATCGTCAAGATTTAGAATTAGAGCTCTATCACCTTGACCAAGAATAGTTACATCGGATATTTTCATCCTCTTTTTTGAATTTAATTTTTGTGATATTACATGCTTATTTTTTTTTAAATAATAAAAACCAATAAGCATCATTAATAAAAAACCTAATACTAATAAGTAATTTGATAAACTAGGTCCTGTAAATTCTTGCATATTACCTCGCTTTTAACAAAATAATGCAAGAACCTTGCCGTCTAGCTAGGTATTATTCTAAGTAACTGAATTTATTGATAAAAAAATAGATTATTTTTTCTTTGTCAAATAAATGGCACTAAAGATTTTCAATTAGCTCTTCTGGATCAGCAACTTCAGTAAATCTTATACCAAACTTTTCACCAACCATAACAACTTCACCTTTAGCTATCTTTGTTCCATTAGCAAGAATATCTAATGGTTCACCCGCAAGTCTCTCTAACTCAACCACTGAGCCTTCATTGAGTCTTAATAAATCTTTTATTTTTATCTCTGTGTTACCAACTTCTACAGTTAGTCTAACCTCTATATTTTCTAAAACCCTAAGATTATTTACTGCTGCAGAACCTTGTTTTGCTACTTTGTCTTTTTGGTCACTATTAGTTTTATCTTCACCCTCAACTTTTGCTTCTTCAGGTGTATTTTCTTTAACCTCTTCAGTTGGTGTTTCTTTTTTTTCTTCTTGAGCAGTTTCAGCGTTCATTTTTTTCTCCTTAGTGTTTTAATCTTTTGGTTAATTTTACAGAAGCATTACCTTTAACTTCTCCCATTTCAGCCTTAAAATACTTTTGATTACTAACGTAGAAATCAACTGTATCATCTACGTTAATATTTAAAGTATCACCTTCTTTTATTCTAAGAAGTTTAGACATTGAAACAACTGGTTCCGACAAATTACTTTGAACTTTTAAAGGTACTTCAAGCACAGCTTTCTCTAACTTGTCCCGCCATGTAAGACTTGATTCCACTACATCAGATTGAACTCTTGATCTCAATAATGATGATACTGGTTTAAGAGTTTGTAATGGATAAACAATATCAAATGACATTGAATCGACTTTTGGTAATTGCATTACAAAAGAGCATACAATAATAAGATCAGATGATTCTACAAATGCTGCAAATTGTGGGTTTTGTTCTCTGCTATGAAATTTAATGGTTATTGGCGTTAAATCTTTCCAACTTTGTTCTAAAACTTTTGCTATTCCTTCATTTACTACTTCAATTATTTTTTCTTCAGTTGAAGTAAATTCGGTTCTATTAGTCTCTGAAACTTCTAGTTTCCCTCCATACCTACTACTAGTACAGAGATTAACAAAATTTGGTGGAAGCACTGTTAGCATTGAACCTCTGAGTTCATCAATCCTACTGTTTGTCATACTCATGAATGCATCCAGCCCAGAGCTGTATTCCTCATAAGATTTTACCTCTGGTGGAAAAGAACTAATTCTTGGCTGAACTCTCAGTAAAGGTAAAAAAACGCTTCTAACCGTTCGAGCGAATCGTTCATTTATTAATCTAAGAGCATAATAGTCTCCTAGTAATGAGAGATCATCCGAACCAAATTGGAATGTTTTAAATTCAATTTCTTTTCCATCTTTTATTGTTGTAGAAGCACTTAAGTCACCAGACTTTAGTCCCTCCATTAAGGCATTTACTTCTTCACTTGATAATTTTCTCGATGGTTCTGCCATAGTTGACCTTTATTATTGTAACACAAAGGATGTAAAGTGTACATTTTCTACTCCACCAAATCCTTCTACTTTAACTAAAGTGTTATTAATACCTTCCTTCAGAGAATCTGCAAGTTTTTGTTTACCTTCTCTTCCAGCTATGTCTGCGGGAGAAAATGTTGACATTATGGTTAAAATTTCAGACCTTAATGCTAGTTGATGACTGTCAACATTTGCCATAACTTGTTCGTCATATTGAGTTGATACACCAAGTGAGATTTGTAGGAATTTTTTTGATTCTTTTAAATTTGTTGTAAAGTTTCCAGGAAACTCGTAGTAAGTTGTTGCAAAAATTTCCTCTTCTGGTGTGATTTTAGGAATTTTTTTTGGTCCTACTGGACAATTACCTTCTGCATCTTTCTCCTCTTCAGCACATTCCGCAGCTACTTCCTCAGATTCTTCATCTTTTTTACTTTCTGATGCTTCTGGGTTTTCTTTTTTTTCAATAATTTGTGATATTTCAGTTGAAGGATCAGATGAATCTCCACCACCCATCAAAATTCCTATACCTAAGCCTGCTCCAAGAAGAACAATACCTCCAACAATCATTAAAATTAATTTTATTGGACTTTTTTTCTCATTTTCTTGATTATTTTCTTCAGCCATCTTTACTCCTTAATGAAATATTATTTTATTTATGCCTGTACATCAATATTATGATTACTAATTACAGTTTTTTTATCTTCAATTGATTTTTTTTTATTAAGAATCTGTGGATTATCAACAGTTCTCTGTTTTTTTTGGTTGTTAAAATAGTTGTTAGAATCTCCCCCAAAAAAATTTGAAAACTTATCATTTTTATTTTCAATTAGTTCATGTAATTTTCCTAAATTTTCATTAAGTAAATTTGCAGACTCGATATTTTCTGCATTAATTTGTATTTTTGTTGAATTATCCTTTACAGAAATATCTAGATTTATTTTACCTAAACTCTTTGGTTTCAAAGTAATCTCAACTTTATTTAATCCGTTAGCAACAGCATTTTTAATCATTTTAGAAAATTTTTCTCCCCAGCTACTTTCCATTAAATTTAATGTTTCGGGTGTTGCAAATAATTTTGTGGGTCTTGTTTTGTTTTCAATTGAATGATTATCTTTTTCTTTTTTAATTTTATTAATGTTACTATTTGAATCAATACTTTTTCTTGAAGGTGTATTTATCTGATTGAAACTTTGTTTTATTGGGCTTTGATTTTTAATTGTTTCATTATCTTCATCTTTGGTAACAGGTGTAATCGCGGATTGTTTTTTTTTACTTATTTTTTTTTTCTCAGATACTTCCACAGGAAGATTCAAATTCTTTTTTTGTAAATTTAATTCTTCTTTTGTACTTTTTTCTAATTTTTTAACATGAGCGTTAGTCTCTGCTTTCAATTCATTTTTTAAATCATTATTAATATTTACATGCGCATTTAATTTACTATTTTTTTTAGCGGGGTTATAGGAAACATTTATAGAAATATTACCTTCTTGTTGATTTTTTTCGGTTAGATTAGTCCCTGATAATTTTAAATTAGGCTTTAATAGATTTTCGTTTGTTTTATTTTGGTCACTTTTTGTGAAAGGTTGAATTGTTGAAAATTTTTCAGTTATATTTTTATTTTTAGAAAAATTAGTATTCTCATTATTAGATTCATTTTTATTTGCAATACCTAAATCTTTATAAAAAATTTGGACTAAAGACTTTGCTAAATCTTCAGTTTTTTTATCATTATTTTGAAAATTTGAAGCAGATAAACTAATTTTATCTTGTTCAGGTTGTGTTATATTTATAATATTTTCATTGTTGTCGACTTTTTCTTCATTATTTTCAGTATGAACCAAAGCAAATAGCTCTGCAAACAACATATCGACTTCATCAACGGTAATATTTTCTTTTATTCCAACTAAATTTGATGTTGAATTTGATTTACTATCTATCGCAACCATAAATTAACCTTTCAGATCAATATTGCAAATATAGTGCCACGTTTTCTATTAAATCATTACTTTAGTTTTAAAGTTATGATCTTTTCTAAGTTCGTTCATTTTTTCGATTAATAAGGCTTCTTCCTTAATTTTTTTCTCAATTTTTTCCTTCTGTTTTTTTATTTTACTAATTTCACTTAAATAGTTGTTCATTTCTTTTTCAAGATGTATCTCCCTGTTTGAAGAGATTTGAAGTTTTTCTTGAAGATTTTCTCTAAATGATGACATTTGTCTTAGTTGAGAACTATTTAATATTTCTCCCTCAACAAATGACGATTGTTCAAGCATTTCCTTCAAATCTTCACTAATTCTCTCTAATTTTCGTTTTTCTAAATTAAGTGTGTTAAGATTTGATGATAGTTTATTTTTTTTTATTTTTTTTAACAAACTCAATAATTGATATTTTTTTTTCATGTAATTAAATGTTCCTTAATACATTCATACTTTGATTAAAATCATCTTTTTTTCTATAATCTTGTTTAATTAGCTCGCAAATCTTGGGCCATAACTCTATTGCCTTATCAATTTCTTCGTTCTGACCAGTATTATATCCACCCATTAAAACTAAATCTTTATTTTCCTGATAGATAGAAAAATACTTTTTGATTTGTTCAGCCTTATTTCTGTGTTCTTCAGTTATTATTGAATTCATTACTCTACTTAAAGATTGATTTATATCAATCGCAGGGAATATGCCGAGTTGGGCAAACTCTCTAGATAGAACGATATGTCCATCAAGAATTGCTCTTGCAGTATCAACTACTGGGTCGTTTGTGTCATCTGAATCAGCTAATATTGTATAAAAGCTTGTAATTGTACCTTCATTTGTTGAACCAGCGCCAGTTCTCTCTATCAAATTTGGTATCATCGAAATTACAGATGGAGGGTATCCTTTTGAAGTTGGTTGTTCTCCCAACGCAAGTCCGACTTCTCTTTTGGCATGAGCAATTCTTGTCAGTGAATCCATAATTAATAAAACATTTTTACCTTTAGCTCTGAAGTATTCTGCAATTGATGTAGCTCTCTCTGCACCCTTAATTCTTAATAAAGGAGATTTATCTGCTGGAACCGCAATAATTGTTGTTCTTTTTTTTGTCTCGTCATTTAGTATATCTGAGACAAAATTACCTAATTCTCTTCCTCTTTCGCCAATTAGTGCCACGACCACTATGTCTGCTTCTGTAAACTTTGTCATCATTCCCAAAAGCATTGATTTGCCGACTCCAGAACCTGCAATTATTCCTAACCTCTGTCCTCTGCCAACTGTAAACATGGTATTAATGGCTTTTATCCCAACATCTAGTGTTTCACTAATAGGTTTTCGTTTCATTGGATTAATAGGTTTTCCATTTAATGGCCACTGCTCATTTAAAGTAATTTTATTATTTTCTTCATCAATTGGATTTCCAAATGCATCAATCACCCTTCCAAGGATCTCATCGCCAACTTCAATATTTGTGCTTGTGCTAACTGCCTCAATAATCGACCCTGAAATTAGGTTGGCATTCTGATCATGAACAGCAATTAAATTTTTATTTTCTCTAAAACCAATAATTTCTCCAGTTATATTGTTATCACTATTGCAATATATTTTACAAACTGTACCGATTGGTGAGGGAAAAGCATCACATTCAATAATTTTTCCGTCAAATTTTGTAATTTTACTTTTGTAAGATATATCTTTATTTATTGAGAACTTTTCTAAATTTTCATTTATTTTTTTTGCTATAATCATTTATTTTTATTTTCAGATTTACTTTCATTTTCTTTTAAATCAGTCGTATCTTTCTCATTGACTGTAATCTCACTATTTTCAATTTTGTTTCTTAGTTTTTCTAAGTCATCATCAATGTTAGTAGATTGAACAAATTTAGTTTTTTCTGAGAGAATATTGGCAACTTCAATTGAACCAGATTTTATTTTTAGATCTCCACGATTTAAATTTTCGTCAATAGTCAGTTCTTGCTCTAAAGTAATCTTTTGTTCATTAAGAAATTTTGAAATAGAATCAAAATCATCTTTGTTAAGAAAAATTTTTACGTTCTTGACAGAGTCAGCAAATGAATTAACGAGCTCAGAAATTTTATTAAAAAATTGGTTTGTTTTATTATCAATTTCATAACCTAACATTTCCACAGAAATTTTTTTTAAATTGGAATTAATTTGCTCATTTAATCTTTCAACAAAATCTGGCGTTACTGTAAAAATATTATCAGAAAGATTTTTCAAATTTACCGCTAATGCTTTTTCACCCTTTTCTAACTCTTCTTTAACTTTTTTTACTCCTAGATCGTAACCCTTATTATAATATTCTTTAGCAAGCGCATTAGCCATGTTTTTAGCTTCTGTTTCAGTTACTTTTTTTTCTTCAATAACTTTTTCTTCTTCTTTTTCTTTAATTTCTTCTTTCTTTTCAATTTCCTTATTTACCTCAGGCTTTTGATTCTTTTCGTGATCAATTTGGCTTGATAAAGCTAAATCCTTTGGAGTTTTTTTATTAAAGAGATACGAAATATTTTCCGTAATTTCAGATTCTTTTTTAAAATCCTGACTTGTTTTACTTAACAAACTCAAGATTTCTTCGGTATTTAAAGCGCTAGAATTTTGTTTATCTTGATCACTTTTTTTTTGATTCTCTTTTAACTGCATCATACAAAGTCATCTCCACCTCTTCCAGCAAGAACAATCGTACCCTCATCAGACATTGTTCTGGCAACATTAATTACAGCTTTTTGGGCTTCTTGTACTTCCGTTAGTCTTACTGGCCCAAGAACTTCCATTTCATCTTTGATGTTTGCAGCAGCTCTTTGAGACATACAATTAAATATTTTTTCCTTTAACTCGTCCTCTGTTCCTTTTAGAGCAATTATTAAAATTTCTTGATCAACGTTTCTTAGTAGAGTTTGCATACTTCTATCATCCATAAGAATTAGTGTTTCAAATGTAAACATACTTTCTTGTATTTCTTTGGCAAGATGTCTGTCTTTTTCTCCAAGAGCTTTAATAACTCTTTGCTCCATATTTTGTTTTGTGAAGTTCATTATTGATGCAGCTGCTTTTATCCCCCCAACTGATGACGCTCTCAAAGAAGTATTTGTTTTGAACTTAAGTTGCATTACTCTCTCTAGTTCAGCTAGTGCATCAGGTTGAACAGTTTCTAGAGTTGCTATTCTATGAATTATATCTGATTGAACATCTTCAGGAAGTAACACAAGAACATCTGCTGCAACACCTGGTTCAAGATATGAAATTATTAGTGACATAATTTGTGGGTGTTCATCAGCTATTAATTCTGCAACAGATCTAGCATCCATCCAATCAAGAATTTCGATAGGTTTGTCACTTTCTGTTGGAGTAATTCTTCCTAAAACTGATTGTGCCTTATTTTCTCCTAAAGCTTTGGTCATTACATTTTTTATATAATTAGACGAACCCATACCTAGATCAGTTTGTGTTTTAATTATTGCTAAAAACTCGTCTAAAACCTTATTAACTGTGTCTTGATCTAGACCCTGAACATTGTACATTTCTTTACCAAGTTGTTGAACTTCTTTTGGTCCAAGATTCCTCAATATTTCAGATGCTTCATCTTCACCTAATAACATCATCAAGATTGCACATTTTTGAGTGCTTGTTAGTTTTTCGTAGAATGAAAGTTCTTCTTCGTTTTTATTTTCTTCTGTTTGTTTCTCTGCCATTTAAAATTCCTTTAATTTACTATGCATCTTTTTTCATTAGTTGTCTAAACACATTTGATACCTTTCCAGCTTCATCACCAACAATCATTCTTATTACTGCTACCTTATCATCATAAGTATTTGCAGTATCAAGCATTTCAGCAGAAATGGCTGTTTTCTTTGGTTTCAACTTAGCTTTAATATCTTCAATTGATTCACCCTCTTGAACTTCTACTTCACTTTCAGCTTCCTCTGGCTCAAGATCTGCTTCAGACATTCCACCTCCAGCACCTCCAACTCCAGCTGATGGTACCAAAATTCTGTTTAATAAAGGTTTTAAAGCACCGAATGTAATAATTGCTAAAATTAGAACAGTAGAAACTTGACCAATTAGATTTTGGAACCAAGATTCTTCATACCACTTAGTTGATACTAAATTCATTTCTTCAATGAAGTCTCCACTTGTTACAACTATACTATCACCTCTATCCCCATTAAATCCTACTGCTTCTTTTACTAGAGAAGAAATTTTTTCTTTATCTTCTTCACTGATTGGTTCAGACACAATACCCTCTGGAGATTCGACAGCTTTATTTTTAACTAAAACTGCTGTTTTAACCCTTCTGATTTGACCAATTTGACCTACAGTCGTGCTAAGCTTTTTGCTTACTTCATAATTTTTTACATTTGACGATGATCTTTGTTTAAATTCAGCTGGTTCACCTTCTACTGGAGTGTCAATTTGTAAATCAGCTGCAAGAGGAGCTTGGTTTGCAACTGCTCCTGGCACACCTCTAGCTGGTCTATCTGTAGACTCGTCCATACTATTTTGTTCACTTCTAGGTGCAATACTTTCAGGATCGAATGTCTCTTCAGTAGTTTGAGTATTTGTAAAATCCATTTCTACATTTACCTCTGCAGTAATGTTTCCTGCTCCAACTATTGGAGAAACTAGAGATAAAATCCTTTCTCTATAAAGTGACTCTATTTTAATCCTATGGTTTAGTTGTTTTTCAGTCAAAGCTATGTTTGGATCATCTTCTGGTTTTGAGAGAAGTTTACCGTATTGGTCAACGACAGTTACATTATCAGATGACATATTTGGAATTGATGATGAAACAATATGTACTATAGATCTTACTTGTTCTCGATTTAGAACTCTTCCATCAGCTAATTTAACAAAGACAGATGCAGTTGGCGAAGCAGAATCTCTGACAAAAACAGATCTCTCTGGTATAGCCAAATGAACTCTTGCTCCAAGAATATAAGAAATTTCATTAATTGATCTTGCTAATTCTATTTCTTGTGTCTGTTTCATTTTCATAAATTCTACTGATCGACTTGTTCCCATTGGTATTTTTTCTAAGAGGTCATAACCTTGAGGTACTGAACTCGGAAGACCTTCTGCTGCTAGCTTCATTTTGGCTTCATAATATTCTGGGGAAGGAACTAATATTTCACCTGTAGTTGAGTCAATTGAAACATCTATTCCATTTGATCTTAAAACATCAATAACTCTTGATTTTTCATGTTCAGGTAATGAAGAGAATAAAGTGGTTCTAGATGGCTCCTTAAATGAAATAAATAAAACCATACCAATAAAAATTACAAATAAAGTAATCATTACAGGAATAGATCTTTGAACTGCTGGTTCGTTAGAAAACTTCCTTAATTTCTCTAGTGTATTTCCAATACTTGAAACAATGCTTTTATTAGCTAATTGTGTATTTGTAATTTCAGATGTTTGTACTTGTTCAGCCATTTTTTACCCCTAATTTTTGTTAAACCGGCATATTCATTATATCTTTATATGCTGACAAAACTTTATTTCTTACGTTTAATGTCATTTGAAAACCTAAACTTGCCATTTGTTGATTTATCATTACTTTTGTTAAATCATTTTCAATTCCAAGTTCATATTTTTTTGTTAATTCAGCACTTTTGGTTTGATTATCAGAAACTTCAGTTATTGCATTCTTTATACTTTGCAGAAAATCTACTTCTCTATTATCCTCAATTTTCGGGGAAAGATTTGCTATCCCTTGTTGAAGATTTTTTATTTGTTCCTGATTGTTATTAGTCTCGACTAATTGAGGTTTAAAAACAGTTGTTAAATTTGGTTTCATTTTTCTCCTTCTTTAAAATTTAAATTATCGCTTGTTTGATATTTTCATCAAAATTTTTATACAAATTAGTATTACAACTTACATCAATCATAATATGGTTTTCATCTATAATTTCTTCATCACTCAAAACAATTGCACGTTGTAAAACGTTTTCAAGTTCTCTTACATTCCCAGGCCAATCATAACTTGTTAGAATTTTTTTAGCACTTTCAGTTATGAAAGGAATTTTCCCAATTTCTGTGTGTTTTTTAAGAAGCGCCATGCTTATTGGTATGATGTCTTCTATTCTTTCAGACAAATTTAGTGTTTCAATCGGAAAAACATTTAATCTGTAATAAAGGTCCTCTCTAAATTTTTTTTCCTTTACTTCTTCAATCATATTTCTGTTTGTTGTAGCTATCACTCTTACATCAACATCAATATCTCTTTGTCCACCAATTGGTGTAACTTTTTTTTCTTGCAGAACTCGAAGCAGTTTAGCTTGGAGTGATAATGGCATTTCAGAGATTTCATCAAGCAAAAGTGTTCCAGTATCAGCTGCCCTGAATATCCCTTTATTTGCTGAAGATGCTCCTGTAAAAGCACCTTTTTCATGTCCAAAGAGCATAGCCTCTAACATGTTTTCAGGGATAGCTGCACAGTTAATAGCAACAAATGGTTTTTCTGATCTGACAGAGTTTTGATGAATATAATTTGAAATAACTTCTTTTCCTGTCCCAGTAGGTCCATGAATAAAAACTGTAACATCGGTTTTTGCAACTTTTTCAGCCATTTTGATTAAAGAGTAGGTTTTTGGATCAGAGAAACTATACTTTTCATCTGACAGTGTTTGAAAAATAATTTCAAACATAACATCGTTTAAATTATTGAAAGAAAAAACAACATAAGCTCCTCCCAAATCATTTTGTACTTCATAATCGATATTAGTTTTATCTAAGACTAAAATATTAGTACATCCAACATTTCTAGCTATTTTTAAAATTTCCGATTTTCCACCAATTTCTTCTTGTAAATATTTAGTGCAAATAATTGTTGATTTATTTTTTTCAACTTTTGTTATTTCATTTAAATTAATTATTTGTGCATTTAGATTTTTTCTTTTTAAAAAATTTAAAATCAAATCTTTTTCTTCAAAATTATTTTCTATAATAAATATTTCTTTCATAAGTAACCCTAATAAAGTTTCTAGACTAAAAGCAAGAAACTTACCAAATTATTTTTTTTAATTTTTTTTTTTTAAAAGAACAATTAAACCAATAACTTAGCCATATATTTTTTTTTAATTTTTTTTTTTAATATCATTATTGTCAGTTTTCTGACATTATTTCACTTAATTATGAATGATATTATTAAAGGAAGCTGTGAAGCTACTTCTGAACTTAAAAAGTTAGTTGAAATGGTTTCCACCTCAAATTCAACTGTCTTGTTACGTGGTGAAACTGGTTGTGGAAAGGATGTTGTTGCACAAGCAATTCATCATAGTTCAAAAAGAGAAGGTGAATTGATTAATGTAAATTGTGCGGCAATACCTGCAGAACTTCTAGAATCAGAATTATTTGGTCATGAGAAAGGTGCATTCACAGGTGCAGAGTCTAAGAGAGAAGGAAGGTTTGAAGCATCTGACAAGGGAACACTTTTTTTGGATGAAATTGGTGATATGCCCTTACCATTACAAGCAAAACTTTTGCGGGCTATTGAAACTCGAGCGATTCAAAGAGTAGGCGGAAAGGGTGAAATAAAACTAGACTTAAGATTAATATGTGCAACACATCAAAATATTGAAAAAAAAATTGATGAAGGTCTTTTTAGAGCAGATTTATTTTATAGGATAAATGTTTTTCCAATTGAAATCCCAACCTTAGCAGAGAGAAAAGATGATATTCCAATATTAGTCTCTCATATTTTAACTGAAATAAAAAGAAATGGGTCAAAGTCTCCAACTTTTGAAGAATCTGCTTTATCAGCTTTAAAAGAGTATGTATGGCCTGGTAATATAAGAGAATTGAAAAATTTAATCGAGAGAGCGGCCATCATTTTTGGGGAGAAGAAGGTAAATGGAAAGCATATAAGAGAAAATTTACTAAAAATTAATCTTCCTAATTTTAAAGAAGAAAAAGACGCTTTATGGGATTTAACATCAGATCTGACAGAGGTTAAAGAACAAATAGACTTGAACAATGATGAAAGCTCAATTCCACATCCAAATCATTATAAAAAATGGTTTGAATATCTAGATAAGATAGATTTAAGAAGACATCTTAGCGATGTCGAATATATTTTAATAGAGGGAGCTTTAAAGAAAAATAGTGGATCAGTAACAGCTGCATCAAAAAGTCTTAAAATTAACAGAACAACCCTTATTGAAAAAATGAAAAAATATTCAATTCCAAAGGTAGGTAACGATTAACTACCTAAATGAGTTATTCCTTTTTTTTTCGCTAGAACAATTTGTCTGCTTCTCTCTTCAAATCCTTTTTTTTGTTTTTCAGAGGTAATTTTTTTACATTTTGGACAGAATACTCCTTTTTTATAGTCAGTAGATTTTTTATCATCTTCATTAATTGCAGATCTGCATGCAAAACATTGATCATATTGACCTTTAGAAAGATCATCACAAATTGCAACCCTTTCATCAAAAACAAAACATTCACCACTCCATTTTTTATTTTTATTTTTTGTCTCTTTTAAATAAGAAACAATACCTCCATTTAGTTGATATACATTTTTGTATCCCAATCTTATCAAATAAGAACTTGCTTTTTCACAGCGAACACCCCCAGTACAAAACATTGCAATTTTTTTGTTTTTCATAAACTTTTGGTTTTTTTTAAACCATTCTGGGAATTCCGTAAAATTTTTAGTATTAGAAAGTAACGAGTTTTTAAAAGTACCAATCTCTGATTCGTATAAATTCCTTGTATCAATGTTAATTACATCTGGGTCACTTATGAATTTATCCCATTCTTTAGGTTCTATATGAGTTCCTGTTTTTTTTATTGGAGAAATGTTGTTCTGTCCTAATCTTATAATTTCTTTTTTTATTTTTACTTTTAATCTTAAAAAAGGATGTGAAGAATGATTATGAATTTTTAAATTAGTTTTTTTTTTTAAAATTTTCTCAAGAAAAACTTGGAATTCTTGACTTTTCCCAAATTTACAAGAAATTGTTCCATTAACCCCCTCCTTAGCAATTATTATTGTCCCTCTAAAATTTCTTTGTTTTAAAAATTCATAAAAATTAAATTTTAGTTGTTCAAGGCTTCTAAGATTTATAAATTCATAGAAAGAGATTATTTCAAATTTTTTTGATTTATGCATGATATTTTTTTTCAAAATCTTTTCAAGGCATTTGTGGCTATAGACCCTTTATCTCTGATACCTCTTTTTGCAATTTTGACAGCTGATTTAAACTCCAAAAAAACTTTAATGTTATCTTTTCTTGTTTTTATTATAACATCATTTGTACTAACATTTTTTTCAATCTTCGGAAATAAATTTTTATTATTTATGGGAGTTTCTATTTATTCGTTTCAAATAATTGGTGGGATTTTCTTATTATTTATATCTTATGAAATGGTTTTTGAAAAAAGAGTAACAAGGAAAAAAAATGCTGCAAAAAAAATTCTTGATATAAATGAAATTAAAAATATAGCGGTCTTTCCCGTGTCAATTCCATTGGTTGCAGGACCGTCTGCCATAACTTTATCAGTT
>Ga0066377_10000136_pt1 | contig 16298 bp, 20 predicted proteins | sample Knorr_S23_td_Sur_FD_70946 | JGI IMG/M metagenome (GOLD analysis project Ga0066377, IMG submission 70946) | Marine microbial communities from Southern Atlantic Ocean transect - Knorr_S23_td_SurfaceB_ad_5m_LV_B | ecosystem: Environmental > Aquatic > Marine > Oceanic | place: Southern Atlantic...
TAGATATGTACGCATCCACCATACTGCTTTGTTCCAGTTCCTATGCAACCATACTGCGGTAACAAGTTTACCAATCTCTAATGATACACCCATTACAATAATAGGTATAACAGCCGCGGCAAAGATAGCCGCCAATCCTGCTACACTATAATAAATCGCTACACCTGATATAGTAATAGCCGTTAAAAATGTAATAATTCCAAATCCCATAGTGCTATTATTTAACCTACCTTTCACAGAATATTAAATTAGTATTTTACTATATTGACCGTAACAAGTCAAAAGGTTTATCTACCAGAATGAAACGTCCAAGTTTTAGCAAAATCGTTTGTACAGGCAATTTCCGTTAGGTTTCTTGTTCTGTAACGATATCTAATTTGACTTTCAAATTGACGACAGTATCCGCCACCTTTTGGCCAAGTTGCTAATACTCTAACTTGTCCTTGTGTTTGAGTCTTTTCGTCAAACCATTCTGTAACTACACCGTCATCTAAACGCATTATAGCAAGATAAACAGATTGTGTATGTTTTGATCTTGCTTCTCCGGGTAATGACCAAACCATATTTTCATATAGTCTAAGAGCAACTCCTGTTCCGCTGTCAACTCTAGGTTTATCAGCATACACAGTCATATTGCTACTTGCTGGTCCGCCTGTTGATGAGCAGGCTCCCAACAAACTAATTAAAATGATGCCCGCTAACGATTTCCCAAGTGCCGTCAAGTTTATAACACGCAACGCCTCTTTTCCAAACGCCACGTCCTCCTAAGTTAATGTAATAATCAAAGTAATCACAGTTCTTTGCAATACCGGATTGAACTATTCCCATATTGTTAAGGTTAGGTTTATCAGAACAAGTAAGAACAGTTTCACTTGAAACATTCTTATCATCTTTTTTAACAATAGTTTGATCAGTATAACAATACTGTTTTTGATCTACTGTTTTAATGTTCTGAGTTGTAGTGCTACAAGCACCTACACCTAACGCAAGGAACAATAATAGTATTGCTCTCATATTACTGTACCTTTGCGTCTTTTTGTTTTGCTTCGTTGATTAGTGTGTCAAACACTTCTTTAGGCATTTTCAACCTAACGAATGTGTAATGCTTACCACCTAATACAAAGTGTCCGCTTTCCTTATTAAGGTGTTCTCTAATAGTTGTGTTGTCTACAACGTAACTAATTTTAGTTGTAGTATTTTTCACATCATTATTGAATTCAATATCTGTTTGTGAATTAACTTTAGAGTTGATACGTTTTGCGAAGTTGTTCATCGCAATAGCATACATCTGCTCTTCTGCCGCCTGAGCATAAATGCTCTCACCAGCACCGCAGGCATACGCATAGTCTTTCTCCCACCAGAACCAACCTTCTGTTCCGTGGTCTTTACACGTAGCATACCATTTAGGTTGTGCATACGTATCTCTTTCTGCGATTGTTGTCATCGAACTACAAGCACCAAGTAAACTTGATACTACTGCGATCAACAATACATTTTTTAGTGCGCCTTTCATTTATAGCCTCCTTTATTAGCCTATGTTTATATATTAACATCTTTACCGGTTTTGTCAACCATAAAGTTATTAATTCCTTCTCATTTTGGCAATCTCTGTTGCCTTCTTTTGTCCAGTAACATCATCGTCATCTGCGAAGATCGGAACCATATTGGATTTATGCATTGTTGCAATACCAACCAATCTGCGTTCACCTGTGTATTGTAATGGTTCTTTTTTTGTTGCTGGTTGAAAACTTTTCTCTGTTGTTAAACTTGGAATATGTTGTGTTTCTCTTACGTAAGGACCACTGTAATGCCAAGGTGTATTCATAACCGTTTCTGTTTTCTTTTTACTCTTATAACGTCCGTGAATGTAATCGATATATTCGTTGATGTTCATCATATGATCGTGCATACCCAAACGTTTCATTTGTTTGTTATGAAGTCTTAGTTCTTCTGTCCACCTATCCATTTTGGCTTTGGTGTGTTTTGTTTTCTTACGTTTCTTGGAAGTGTTTAAAAGGGTTAAACCTCTTGCTAGATGCATTGTCATATTATTTGGCCTTTGAAAGTAAATCGTGAACTTCATTCATTGTTCTAATTACAAGATTAACATACTCTGGATTTGTGCTCCATTTGTGTACACCCTTAACTAACTCTTCAGGATTGGATATATGTGATTCGTGTTGAGTTGTTCTAAGGTGTCTAAATTCTGCATAAGCGTGGTGTGTGTTAAGCAAATCAATCATATGTTCAATGCTATCACATTTCATTTTATATTTCTTAACACCAAATTTTGCATCAGGTAGTTCTAACGGTTTTAGTTGTGGGTCGCTTGGATTCCACGTTCTAATACCAAATAGATTGTTTGCCTCGACTGCAAATCTACTTCTACCATAATCTGTTTCTAATACTGCCATTGCTATAATAATATCTCTAGGAACTCTTTGTGTATGCGGTAGTGATAAGTTAAGATATGTTACACACTTACTAACACTAGAAATAAACTCTGCAGGATTTTTATACTCAATTGATGGTTTGTGAAGACCTAGTTCTCTGATGTCTGCTATTTTTTTCGAATCAAACTCATTTTCTAATTTAGCAAGATGCCACTTGTTAGGGTTGAAACTGCCGTATATATAGGCACTTCCTAAAATAATTGCAACTGCTAATAATTTTAGCAATGAATTCCTAATTACAATCTTTGTTCTTTTATCTATCTTGAACCTGTGCATACAATAAATTAAGTTGTCTCGAAAGTTTAAGCCTTACACTGTGCCAATAATCAAGTGCCCAACCCGATTTAGAAGTACTGCATATTTTATCTACAGCCTCTAATCTTTTAATCCATAGATCGATTATTTCACCACTATGAATTTTATTTTGAGCGTCTTTGAATAACATTAGTGATCGCCGTTTGTTGTTTTAGCAAGTTCTGACGCTTCTTTTTGGAATCGTCTAGGAAGACCTGTCCAACGTGTAACTTCACCGTTAGTGTCGATTTTGAATGAACCGGCTACTGTGTAGATTTCATTGCCTTCTTTGTCCTCAGCAATAAACTTTCTAACCACACCATTAATAGTGCCATTGCCTGTATCTCTGCCTACTTCCCATTTATATTTGCCTGATGGTCCTTCATAAACATTTTCTTCACCCCAAGTGCTTCTGCAAATGGATTTGATGTTTTCTAGGACTTCTGTACTTTTTGCCATTTATGCCTCCTTAAGCCATTTAATTAATTACTAGTAATACCAGTAATACCACTATATTACACTAGGAGTAGGAAAAAGTCAACTGGTGATTTTACCAATTTTACCAGTTTTTTAGATTTCGCCGCGTTCTTTAAGTATTTTGGCGTTTTCGATGTGTTTTGCTTCAACATCATCTTTGGATTGGCCGTGATAGGCAACCGCATAATTGTTTTCAATTAAGAATTCATTAATATTAATATTATCTTGTGTTAACAGTGTGCCTAGAATACGTCCAAATTTGCCTCTTTCGTCTCCAATTTGAGTTTTTAATTTAATAGTGGAACCAATTGGTGCCAGTTCTTTTAGTTTTGCCTTTGATAATAAGCCTCTTACCTTTTCTTCTTTGTTTCTTGTTCTTGATTCTGGAGTATCGATACCATATAATCGGACTCTTTGTTTTCTCAACCAAACTGAGAAACCTAAATCCAAATCAACGTCAACAGTGTCTCCGTCAACTACTCTTAAAATTTTTGCTTGATATACGAATGCTTCCATAATTGTATTTATACTTCGGAAATGTTAAATGGTCTTTGTCCGTGCATTGGAAAAAATGCAAATCTATTTGCTGATCCGTGTATGGAAGAGTTTATTGCATAATCATTATCATTGTTAGCAGTTTCATACATAAGTGTTTTTGAATTCTTTTCAAAATATTCCATAACCTGTGTAGGAGTCCAATCTGGATGTGCTTGTAATAAACAAGCGGCCATACCTGCCATCTGAGGACTTGCCATTGATGTACCACTAATTTTGGCCTGCCTAAAATTACTATCACCGTGATATGTAATTCCGCCAATTGAATTTGTTGTTGAACAGGTGCTTTGTATGTTTTGCCCAGCCGCCCAAATATTAACCGCTGGTCCGGATTGGCTGAATGAGGCTTTGTACTCAACACCACTAAAATTATTGGAACCTATTGCTCCAACATTAAATCCTGGATTTTTTGTTTGTGTTTGAGATGTTGCTGTTGTGATACTGTTTGATCCGTAGTATATGCTAGGTGAACCAGGTATGTGATAGTACCAACGATAGTTAAATGTTCCGTTGGTTATGTTATAGTAGTTTCCAAAGTCAACACCGCCTTCAACGTCGGCCTTCATATAATCATTTCCGGCCGCGATGCATACAATTATTCCTGCGTTAATCAAAGACTGTATGTCAGCATCAACAGAAGTATATTTTCTTGGATAACCGTAAACTGCTTTACCATTAAATAATCCTTGATATTCTCCCATTATACCGTTTGAATTTACTCTCGTGGTATCTGTGTGTGTTACACCTCTCAATGCACCACCATCAAGAACATATCCACTATCTGTTCCTCTGCTAAACTGCACAGGATTTGGTGTATCGGTTACATTCAAGTACATAGTGTAACCGTAACTCATATTAACAACTGTAGGTCGTCCGTTCGTTTTTGCATTGTGCCAACCAAGTAGTGTATCATACGCATCGAAAATATTCATTACCGCGGCATTATCTAAAATTCTCTGTGAATAGATATTTGCATTCTTGGCCCAGCCATACTGTAAGCCTGCTACGGTTCCTGCACAATGGGTTCCGTGACCGTTCGTATCTGAATAATGATTTGCCGGCATTGTGCCTGATATACCGCTTTCTGTAAACCAATCAATTTGTTGTACACGACTGGCAGTATCGGCATAGTTTCTAAAGTCCGGGTGATCTGCTTGGATACCACTATCCTGAATAACAACATCAACACCCGTTCCATCTAATGCATAATCATATGTTCCTCCCGGATTGTATGATGTTGTGTTTGATCCGTATATATTATTCTCTTCAATGTGTCTACGCAATCCCCAGTTACCAACATCGGAACCTGATTCTAAAGTTCCTTTTTGCCAGTCCTGTGATTGAAATGCCCTTGCTGTCGGAGGTACAACAAATTCTCTTTTTTGAACATCTAAAACTCTAGGGTCTGCTTTTAGTTGTCGTGCTTCATCTTGTGTTAATGCGTAGTGTGTATTTCTTGGATTAATTGCTCTTAGGTTGACTACTTCTACCTGTCTATCAGGTACAATATTACTATCAACAAATTTATCTGTTGCTGTCCAACGTGTGAGATCATCGTGTAGGTGTTGCCAATCAACTCCCTCTTTTACTGTTACGATGTATTCTGCCTCGCCCTGTACGTGCATAATTACTCCTTAAGCAACGACGTTAATAGTAGCACCCATATTTGCGTGTGCGGTACATTGATAGTATAGTGTAGTCGGAGCATCCATTGGAACTTCAAAAACAATATCGCCACTGCTGGCACCATTATTTGTTACACCTGTGCTATATGCCGCTCCACCGTTTGATACTCTAATTTGGAATGGATGCGAGCCACCACTGTTGTTGCTGAAAATATAAGTCATACCTCTGTGCAAGTATAATGTTGGATCTTGTGCCTGCGTTGGAAAACCTGGACCATCGAATGTATAATATTGACTTGATGGGTCAGCACCAAGATTCCATCTTATAACAGGACTGTTTACAGGAACCCATTGAGTTCCGTTGTAGTATAACATATCACCGTGAGTTGCAGTTGATACGTCCATAGCAACATCATTAAGTTCTCTCCAAGTTGAACCTGTGTAGTAACTTGGTTTGTAATTGTTGTCACTGTTTGCAACTATCGAACCGTTGCTTGATACCAACCCTGCCAACTGAGCATCTGTTTTGCTTATAGGTCTAATAGGAGCATCAAGTAAAACTTCATCTACAGGATCAAGCGTGATAGTTGTTGGCGATGTAATTGAATATGTACCTGTTAATGAACTAGGTGCTTGAATTGTATTTGCTTCGATTGTTGTAGCAGTAAGTGTTCCTGTGAATGTAGGTGATGCTGTTGGAGCCGCATCTGTAATTCCATAACCTGCTACTGTTGTTGGTGTTCCTGTTAGTGAACCAAATGCTCCGTCAAACGTGCTGTAATCAGTTCCTGCCACCGCCGCTGAAATATTACCAGCACCGTCGGCTTTTACTATACCATTAACAGCACCCACAACAGGATCTGTTTCTGTGTAACTTTGTAGGTAACCTGATAGATCCGGTGGAGTGTATGTAAGAACACCTGTTGTACTATTATATGAAATTGCACCAATCTGTAAAGGACTATTTGCTGTGCCTACCGAAATTGCCGCTCTTGCATTTGTTTCAATATCAGGTGGAGTAAATGTAAACACACCTGAAGTATTATTATACGATAACGCTCCAAGTTGTAAAGGTGTACCTGCTGTTGTTACACTTAAATCTGTAAGTGCAATACCACCGCCACCTGAAGATGTTAAATCTGTTGCAGGTGCCCATTCTGTACCACTCCATTTTAGTACTTGTCCTGTGCTAGGAGCAGAACTTGATACGTTGGATAAGTCACCAATTGCTATTGCATCTCTGGCAATTTGAACCGCACCTTCTGTTGTTGTGGTAATACTAATTCCTGATATACCAATAAACTTAACAACCTCATCGGCATTAACCTGTCTTTGTGTGCTATCATCACCTGCAACAAAAAACTTAAATTGATCATTTTCAATTGTTAATGGTGACCAGTTAGATCCGTCCCATACAAGTGATTGTCCTGTTTGTGGTGCAACAACACTTACATTGTTTAGATCCTGAATGTCTGCCGCCGCAATTCTAATATCCGCTCTAGTATCTGCTCTAGCATTTGTAAAGTATAAATTACTGCCTTCTGGTAAATTTGTTGTATTTGAAATACCAGTCCAAGTAATTACACCCGTTGAATTATTGTAACTTAAAGTACCTACTGAACCAGAACTTGTAACACTTATATCTGTTAGTGAGATACCACCTCCACCTCCACCACCGCTGATTGTTGTTGGTTCCCATTTCTGAGAAACAGCATTCCAACCTAGTGCTTGTCCATTGTTTGGTGGATTGGTTGTTGTGTCAACATTATTTAAATCGCCAATGTTTGCCGCGGCAATTCTAGCATCTGCTCTAGCGTTCGTGTAATACAAGTTAGAACCTTCTGCTAAATCAGTTGTTGATTTAGTTGCAAGTCTAGTATCAAAATCTGTATTTGCTCTTGCAGTTGTGTAGTATAAATTTGTTGAACCTTCAGTTAATGCATCTGTATTGTGATTTGAAATACTACTTGCCTGTCCTGTAAGGTTACCTATGAATGTTTGTGCGTAAACATTTCTAAATCTCTTATGATCACCAGCACCTTGGAAAGTTTCATTAGCACCAATGTCTCTAGCATAGTCTGTTGTAGGTTTAAGAGCAACGTCAATTGCGCCTAATACTGTTTTTACTCTTCCGTCGTTGTAGTATAGGTTACCACTTTCTGGAATATTCGCAGTTGAAAGAACCAACCATTCAAGAGCAGTACCTGTTGAATTGTTAACCAATATCTGATCAGGACCACTTGCTAGGTTAGCCGGAGTATCTGTTAAATCTGTAAATGCCAATGCCGCTGGTTGAACAACACCTGGTTCCCATTGTTGTCTAACACTTGACCATATTAAACTGTTTCCATTTGCTGGTGGATTGGTTTGTGTATTAACATCAAACAGTTCGTGAATACTTGTTGTCGAAAGTGCCGCAGTTGTAAAGTAACCTGCTGTTGCGTGATTACCCCAACCGTATGCTGTGTCCCAATTGGCTTTACCGTTTGCAACAATTCTAGCATCAACCTGTGCATCTGTATATTGAACAGCACCACCTGATGTTAAATTAACAGGATGCCAACTTTGTAATGCATTTGACCAAGCAAGTACTTCACCATCAGCCGCACCATCCTGAGATAATGCAGATGTAATAACCTGACTGTTCAATCCATCAACTAATAATGTTGAGTCCTGACCAAACACACTTCCTTGAATGTCACCTTCTAACATTCCTGTATTTGAGAACGGACCTTGGATTGTTACAGTTTCATTTGCCGCAGATATCGTAATACCTCTTGTACCTGCAAATCTAATATCATTTCCTGGTGCCGGAACATTAAATCCTGTACTGTCGTCACCAATAAATCTTAAACCACTACCAACACCTGTTAGATATCCTGCATCATTGACAAGTGTGCTAATGTTTGCACCCGCTTGTAGATAAGGACGAAGTTCACCTGCTTGTACAATACCTCTTGTATCAACTTCAACATAGTTGTAGTTTCCAGGAGCAACATTTGAAAGATTTAAATTTAAACTTGTATTGATGCTGGTTCTACCACTACCAGTGATATCACCGTATAATGTAATAACATCGTTCTGTGTATTATATCCACTATCGTTTGTAAATGAACTAATAGTTGTAGGAACATTAATTGTTATTTTACCTTCGTCATCACTTGATGTTGTGACAGCACCACTACCAACAAATTGAATAGTTTCACCACTGTTGATAATACGAGTGGTGCTGTCGTCCGCCGCAACACTGAACGCGGTAATATAACCTACGTCATTCACAAACAGACTGAGTGGTGATCCTGCTTGTAATCCTTGTGTAACAAAACCAACGTCATTAGTAAACTGAGAGAGATTCAAGTTTGTAAACGAAGTGCTTAAGGTTACACCACCTGTTGCGTCGAAATTTATTGGACCTGCCGCGATTGCTCCAACTAACTGGAATGGTCTAGCAGTCTTTAATCTTACGGTTTGTTCAGATTCAACACTGTTAGGTACTTTGCCAGCAACAGCGTCAACTAATACTGTTGAGTCATCTGCAAATACACTACCTTTCAAGTCACCAACGTGTTGTGTTCCTTGTTGAGTGTATGCTGATAGTTCTGATTGTAATGCAAGTGTTCCACTAGCATTTGGTAAATTAATAGTTCTATTATCTGTTGGTTCAATCTTATCTAATGTTGTTGTATAACTTGCACCAACAAATTCTAAATTATTATTGTTATTAATTTTAATATTTTCGTTTGATTCAATATAACCATTACCAACAATTAAACTGTTTACTTCTGATCCGCTTGAATATGTTTTAATGTATGCTTTTGAAGTTTCGCTGTCTAATGTTTTATTAATAATCTGATATTGAATTGTTCCGTAATCGTGTAAAACATTATTACTATTTGCACCTGTAAATTGTACTCCGCCAATGTAATCTAAATTCTGTACATTGATTCCTCTATTTCTTTGTAGTTCAACAAGTGGACCTACCAGTGAATTACCTTGTGTTGTGGCTACCGTAAATCCTGTGGTTGCACTAATGCTAACTGTTAAAGGTGTTGATGCAATCGCACCTCTTTGTGTAACAGTATTAAATGTATCTGTTTCAGCAGATAGATATCCTGCGTCATTTGTTAATAAACTTACGTTTGTACCTGCACCAATAAACTGTGATGTTGAGTTGTCAAATGTTGATAAGTCTTGAGAAACATTAACAGTTATTGCACCTTCAATATCTGAACTTGTTGATACCGCACCTGATCCTAAAATAGAAAGTGTTTCACCTGCGTCAATTCTTTTAATAGAAGAATCATCAGCGGCAACATAAATTGCTCCGTCACCAATACCAGTACCACCGCCTTCACCAAAAGAAAGTTTCCCATTGATTACTTTTAAAACTTCTCCTTCTTGTCCTAAGAATGTTGGTAAAGAATATACAGATCCAATGTTTACTTTTCCAACAGTAATTTCGTTTGTTGTGTTATTACCTCTTGTAGTAACACTATCAAGTGTATCTGTTTCAGCAGTTAGATAGTTGTGTTCAACAGCACCTGTTACTCGACCTTTTGCGTCAACTGTAATACCATTGTATGTTCCCGCGGCAACTCCTGAGTTAGCAAGGGTCATTGCAATACTTGAAGCACCACCTGATAACTGTCCGCCAGTTCCTCCTGTAACATCACCTGTGAAAGTAATGTTAGGTCTTGTTGTTAGATCACCGTAAACACCTGTGGTTGCCACGGTAGCAAGACCTGAAACTTGTCCTGCTGTAATACTTGCAGTTGCGTTTGTAATATAGTTTGCATCATTTGTTAATAATGAAATGTTGTCGCCTTGTGCAACAAACAATGATGTTGTATTGTCAAAAGTAGAAAGATCAGTTGATACATTAATAGCAATATCGCCTTCTGTATTAGAAGTTGTGCTAACAGCACCAGTACCAAGAATACCAAAAGATTCGCCGCCTTGAACAACCCTAAGGGTTGAATCATCAGCAAAAATGGTAATTCTACCTAATGCACTAGATAATAATTCGTTTACACTTTGTTGCTCAATTGTAACTGTATCTGTGCCTGGTTCTACCGCTAATTTTATACCTGAACCTGCTTTTAAGGTTAATGTATCGTTATCTGCATCTGCTTCTACAGAACCTAATACTGTGTTTGTGTTAGATACAGCACGAACAAACCTAAATGCGTCAATTACTTTTACACTCATTATTCTTGAATCTCCTAACAGTATTTACCGAAAAAGCAAATCAAAAGAGAAAAGGAAGGCGCAGTATCTACGTCCTTCCGGGAAACTCCTTTTGTATACGGCTTCTATTGTTATGTATTATGTGCTTTGTTATATAGATGCAACTTTTCTGTTGCCAGGTAAGTTGCCAACCCCGTAGGACTACGCCGCTAGACGAACATCCTCAGATGCAAAATTATCGTTTGCAATTATGTTTTTGGACAAATAGCGTGAGTCTCCCCACATATTGCTCGGTCGTTCCTTACCGGTAATCTCTTTCATTCTTAACAAGCCGATCGATCCTAGTTCACCCCCATCATAAGCACTCTGTTTAGTTCTTTACGATCCGCCCTCGTCAGGTTGGGATAGAGTGCTTATGGTGGAGGTGCAGGGTACTGCCCCCTGGTCTCGTACTTGTGACATACAATGACGTCAACAATTACTCTATATTTATAGCATTATTTTTTCTATTTGTCAATCTATAAAGTGCGTGTTTTTTAATAAAAATGATAACTAACGCTCAGCAAAAAAGCCAAACAATCAACCAAGGAGTGACAATGGCGAAAATGAGAACTTTTACATTCACCGATGGTGATAATGTAGAGACCAGAGAAGCGGTAAGTTACAAAAAAGCAGTCAAATCATTTCAAAGCGGAACAAAGAGTGCATCTGTTAAAGTAGAGTGGGAAGCCAAAAAAGGTGGCATTTACGAAATGATACAAGATTTACCAATAGGTAGAAAAATAAGACAATCAATAATAACAGAAAAGAAAAGAGCGGCTTTAAAAGCCAAGTTAGGAAGATAAAATATGGCTAAAATACACAAAGGATATGAACGTCACGTTAGTACCCCTAAGAAAACAAGTCAGTCGGGTAAAAAGCGTTCTTGTAAAATGAGTTCTATGAACAAGTCTAAAAAGCGTAACCTTAAATTTTATAAAGGACAAGGAAAATAATGGCTGGTATAAAACAAAGAGGACCGCAGTCAGTAAACAACAAACGTACACGAATGAGAGACGGTGAACTAATTGAAATAAAACCTGTTCGCTGGGTAAGATTCGGTGGTAGCAGTATTATGGCAGGATGTTGGGCCGATACCGGTGATATGGTTGTTGACGAAAACGGCAAACCTATACCATTTCAATCAATATAATGAACCCATATGAATTTTCAGGAGATCCTAACAAAGCACCTTTAAAACACAAAGGCCAGGATCCACTGTCATTCATATTATTAGTTTTGCTTATGTGGTATTTGTTTTCTAAATTAGTAAATTAAAGATTGCTTATTCTATTTTTGAAATCATCAAAGTCCGTGCTATCCGCAACAACCTGTTTAAGTGTGGCAAGACTAACATATCCAGGTATAGTTCCGTTTTGAGAATCGACTAGTAACTGACTATCCTGGGCATAAATGTTTGCTCTTACATCACCAACAATTTCTCCTGCATCTGCATCTACTAACAGTGTGCTGTCTTTAGCAAACACACTTCCTGTAATATCAGTAGAAGTAGTATCAACAAAAGATAATTGTCCATTACCATCTGTTTGTAGTATCTGAAGTGGTTGTCCGTCTGTGGCAGGAAATTGATAAGAACCATCACCGCCTAGGTGCGTAAGGTTACCATCCATTTCTTGGTATGTTAACGCTTCGCCTTTATCACTTCTTTTAATTAATGTCATTTGCTTTTTGTTCCATCATCTGCAAAGTACTTACCAGCATAACTTACATATTGATCATTTTGTGTTCCTGGATTATCCGCAATATAATCAAAGGCACAATATTCAAATCTTTGTATTTGTTCTTTTGTGGGTAATCCTTTAAACGTGTAACCGTTTTCTGCAAGTTCAGATTCTGTTGTACTATATTTAGGCATTTTAAATCTCGTTTACAATAACATCATCACTGCCAGTAGCCGCGGCATTGGGAACCCAACTACCGTGACCTGCTGTTGCATCTGCTTTTCTATGCACAGGTATTCCATTAGCATAAACATCTGGTGAATGTGCTATTGCAGGATCACCACAAGCGGTTGTATCACCTTTTCTAACAACCTTGGCGCCATTGGCGTAGACATTACCTGATCCTACCGCGTATGCTGTTTGGTGGAAAGGATTCGGCGTTGGACTTGCGTGTCCAATATGCACATCTAAACCTACTCTTACAATACCTGTCATACAAGTATTTAGTAAGTTTTATTTTGTGATGATTTTCTCGGCTCCAGCGGGTGCTTGTACAATGCCCGATGTTTGTTTGATATAAGCCTGTGCAAACTGATCAATGGTCTTTTTAATAATTGTAACGTTTGCTTTTAAGAACTCATACTCTGATTCAGGATTAACAGTAAACATAAACTGTGATAAACCCATACCTTGCTGTGTAGCAATAAGAGTAAGAGGTGTTTTAATAATATATCTGTCGTCTTTTTCTTCTACAAGTTTACCTACTAATTCGTCACCGCTTGAAAGTTTAAGACTAACAACATCTCCGTCTGTGTATTTCTTTTCAATTAACATTATAACGAGTGTCCTGTTCCGTTGAATCCTGTATCATCAATATATTGTGTAAAAGCATCATAGCCACCAATTTTATTTCCATTGATAACAATTTGTGGTACAGTTCTTGCATTAGGAAACTGTTCCATTAGTTCTTCTCTTGTGTAATCTGTTCCAAGAGATTTATATGTGTATTCAAATCCACGACTTTCGCAAAGATTTTTTGCTTTGTCACAGAATGGACACTGTGGTTTACCATAAATTTCAATCATAGTTTAAATCCTTTAAATGTATCTTTTTCTACGTCTTGTTTCACACCGCCCACAATATAACTTTCAACTTCTGTTTCCTGTGGAGCAACCTGAAGTCCGCTACTACTTAACCAGTGTTGTGTCCAAGGTAGTGGGTTTGTGGTTAATGGACGATCGTAAATTGTTTTAAGTCCTAATGCCTTAAGACGTTTGTTGGCAATGAACTCAACATAAGCGTGAAGCAGATTAGCATTAAGTCCAACAAGTGAACCTTTTGTAAACAAATAGTCTGCCCAACGTTTTTCTTCATCAACGCATTTACGCCACATATCATAAACTTCATCTTCACACTCTTTTGCAATCTTAACAAAGTCTGGATCGTCATCACCTTTTGCCCAATGCTTTAGAATGTGTGTTGATAGGTTTAAGTGTGTTGCTTCATCTCTAGCAATCAATGAAATAATTTTTGCTGAACCTTCCATAAGTTTAAGTTCACCAAATGCAAATGTACAAGCGAATGATACATAGAAACGTAAACCTTCAAGTATGTTTACTGTCATCATCGCTTTGTAAAGTGCTTTTTTAACTTCGTAAATATTACCTTTTTTATGATTGAAATACTCATTAGCAATATTATAAAACTCATCGTATTCTTTTGTTACGCTTTCTGCTCTCGCAATAATTTCCTTATCATCAAGAATGGTATCGAACACTTCACTTGGATTAGGATAAACATTTTTTACAATGTGTGTGTATGAACGACTGTGAATTGTTTCTTGGAAGTCCCAACATACAATACAACTTTCTAATTCTGGGTTAGAACAGTAAGGTAAGAAAGCCAAACAAGGTCCGCGGCCTTGTACACTATCTAGTAGTGTTTGATACTTTAGGTTTGAAGTAAAGATATGCTTTTGTTCTTCGCGAAACTCTTGATAGTCTGCTCTATCTTTTTGTAAACTTACTTCTTCTGGTCTCCAAAAATAACCAAGCATTGTTTGATTAAGTTTATCATACTCAGGATAACGAAACACATCATAACGTTGTGTGTTTTGATCTTCTCCAAAGAACATATACTCTTTAGTAAAATCCACTTTTTTCTTGTTGAATACTGTCTTAGCCAATTTTTTCTTCTCTCTCTTTTCTACGTTTCTAGGCATAAATCCTTTTATATAGCACAGGCATCACAATGTTCTTCATCGTCTGTTTGTGTGCCGTTTACTCCATTATGGCCGTTAACACCGTTAACACCATTAACTTGTTGTGCTTCAATAGTAACACCATTTACTTTATTGTCAACCACAGTTTCTTCCAAACCTGCAGGTTGTACAGTATCTTCTTCACCTTTGAAGTCGTATGTGTTTTGATAGTAACTTGTTTTCCAACCTAACTTGTAAGTTGTAAGCATATCCTTCATCATTACACTCAACGGAACTTCATTGTTCTCAAAATGTTTTGGATTGTATGACCAGTTACCGCTAATGGCTTGGTCAAAGAATTTCTGCATAGCGGCAACAACATTAATGTAACCTTCATTGCTTGGCATATCCCATAGTAGGGTGTAAAAATTCTTTAATTGATTATACTGCGGAACAACTTGCTTAAGAGGTCCTTTTTTGGACTTCTTAATGGACAAGAATGCTCTAGGTGGCTCGATTCCGTTTGTTGCGTTCGACACAACGGAACTGCTCTCCGATGGCATCTGTGCGGACAGTGTTGAGTGCCGTAAGCCGTGTGTTTTGATGCTAGATCTAAGATTTTCCCAATCATATTTTAATTTACTTGGAACAACTTCGTCCAGATCCTTCTTATATGTATCAATAGGCAGAATGCCTTCCGCGTATTTAGTGCGATGGAAAAACTCACAGGCATTTCTTTCTTTTGCTAATTGATTAGATGACTTTAATAGATAATATTGAAATGCTTCAGTTAGTTCGTGTACAAGAGACCACGCCTTCTTATCGGAATAACTTACTTTGTTCTTGGCTAGGTAATGTGCTAATCCGATATAGCCAATACCTAATGAACGTCGAGCCTTAGTAGATTTCTCTGCGGCCTTGACTGGATACCCTTGATACTCAATGATCTCCTCAAGTGCTCTAACGGCCAAATCGCACAATGGTTCTAATTCTTCAACGTGATTAATTAATCCTACGTTAATCGCACTTAAAATACAAAGAGCAATTTCTCCGGATTCATCATCAATGTGTTGAATAGGTTTAGTAGGAAGTGTAATCTCTTGACACAAATTACTCATATAAACTTTGTCTTTAAATGAACTGTGTGTGTTTGCGTGATCAACATTCATAAGATAGATACGTCCTGTTTCAGCACGTTCTTTTAGCAAGTCACCAAACAAGTCCATTGCTTTCATTGTCTTCTTACGAATAGAAGTTTTGCGTTCATACTTTTCATAAAGTTCTCTAAACGCTTCTGGGTCACCAAAAAATGCTTCGTATAAATCCGGAACATCGTGCGGCGAGAAAAGAGTTATTGTACCACCAGATAACAATCTTTCATAGAAAACTTTATTAAGTTGAATTGAATAGTCTAGTTTACGTACACGGTTGTCTTCTGTACCTTTGTTGTTTTTCAGTACAAGAATGTCTTCAATCTCATAATGCCAAATAGGGAAATGGGTAGTTGCACTACCACCACGTACACCGTTCTGTGTACAACTTCTAACTGTTGCTTCGTATACTTTTAGAAACGGAACAACACCTGTGTGTGCTACTTCACCGCCCCTAATTTTTGAATTAATCGCTCGTACCCTGCCCGAATTGATCCCAATACCGGCTCGCTGAGCGATATAATAACCAATAGCGGAATTGCTACTAAAAATAGAAGGCAAAGTATCGTCAACATCAACCAATACGCAAGAAGCAAACTGCCTAATTGGAGTACGGACCCCTGCCATAACCGGGG
>Ga0066377_10000140_pt1 | contig 16036 bp, 13 predicted proteins | sample Knorr_S23_td_Sur_FD_70946 | JGI IMG/M metagenome (GOLD analysis project Ga0066377, IMG submission 70946) | Marine microbial communities from Southern Atlantic Ocean transect - Knorr_S23_td_SurfaceB_ad_5m_LV_B | ecosystem: Environmental > Aquatic > Marine > Oceanic | place: Southern Atlantic...
AAGCATTAATCAATTTAATGATTTTTTTAAAAAAAAAATTTAATATATCTAATAACAGAATTCTAGGTCACAGTGATATTGCACCTTTAAGAAAAACTGACCCTGGAAAATTTTTCCCTTGGGAACAACTTGGAAAATTTTCTTTGGGCTTGTGGGCAAAAACTCGAGGAGAAAACACTGAATTAACGAAAAATCAGTATGCCAAGTTTTTAAAAAATTTAAAAAGCATAGGTTATAGATATTTATCAAATAAAATTAATAATAAGAAGGTGATAAACTCCTTCCATAGACATCACCTGCCAATGTTAACAGGGCTACCACCGAATCAATCAAGTTTGTTAAAATCTATTGATATTCTTAATTTAAAAAAGATTGACTAATTTTACAAAAACTCATTAAATAAAAAAACTAGATGGCCGTGTGGTTGCCTTTTTAAGGAGGAAAGTCCGGACTCATCAGAGCACCAAAGCCGGATAACATCCGGCGGGGGTAAAACCCTAGGGAAAGTGCAACAGAAAATATACCGCCAAATTTTTTTTGGTAAGGGTGAAAAGGTGAGGTAAGAGCTCACCACTTTTTTGGTAACAAAAATGGTAATGTAAACCCCTTTGGGAGCAAGTCCAAGAGAGCTTTGTCATAAGACAAGTGTTGCTCTGCACTAAGCATGGTAGGACGCTAGAAATGATTGGCAACAATTATTCAAGATTGATAACCACATCCTTGAAAATTAGGGAACAGAATCCGGCTTATAGGCCATCTATTTTTTTTTTTTTTTCCTTGAATTGTGGAATGATATACCATATTATCCCATAATATCCCAAATGATGGATTTATGGCTTTGTTTTTATCAACTGTTTTAAATAAAATGGACTCTAAATGCAGGGTTTCTGTACCCTCTGCATTTAGAAACTCTTTAAAAAACCAATCATTTAAAGGAGTTGTAGCATTTCCATCTTATAACGACAATTCTATTGATGCTTGTGGTATTGAAAGAATGGAAAAAATTTCTGAAAATCTAGATAGTGAAAATAATTATTCTAGAGATGAATTTGATCTAATTTCGTTATATTTTGGCGAGGCAGAACAGATGCCTTTTGATAAGGAAGGAAGAATTATTCTTCCAAAAAAACTAATTAATCATGCTCAAATTGAAAAAAATGTATTGTTTGTGGGTTTAGGTCCTACCTTTAAGATGTGGAATCCTAATCACTATGAGAACAAAAAAAAGAATGTGATTAAAAAAGCTATTAGTAAAAATATAAATCCAAGACTAAAACCAATACCAAAAGGAATGTAATAGGAGAAAAAATGACACTTCATCTTCAAATGCCATCTCAAGTAAATAACCTTTCCCCTCGAATTCTTGTAATAGGAGTTGGAGGAGCTGGAGGAAATATTATAAATAGTATGAAAGAATCAGGGGTTGAAGGGGTAGAGTTTTTAAACGTAAATACAGATAGTCAACAATTAAAAAACTCGAAAGTTGAAAAAACGCTTCAATTAGGACCCTCTTGCACAATGGGCTTAGGGGCAGGTGCTGACCCCGAAATGGGTAAAAAAGCAGCTGATGAAGTTGCAGGTGAAATAGAAGAATATCTTGAGGGTTCACATATGGTTTTTCTAACTGCTGGTATGGGAGGAGGCACCGGAACCGGGGCATCACCAGTAGTTGCTAGGATAGCAAAGGAATTAGGTATTCTAACAGTTGGTGTCGTCACCAAACCTTTTGAAATGGAAGGAAAAAGAAAAATAAAAAGAGCCGAAGAGGGAATCTTAGAATTACAAAAATATGTTGATAATTTAATTGTTATTCCAAACCAAAATATATTCCACTTAGCTAAACCCGAAACTTCCTTCACTGATTCGTTACAATTTGCAGATAATGTATTAATAGATGGTGTTAAAAGTATTATAGATGTTATGGTTAATACTGGAATAATGAACCATGATTTTGCAGATGTTAAGGCAGTAATGAGCGAAACTGGTAAAGTACACTTAGGAACGGGTATCGCCGAGGGTGAAGATAGAGTAACTGAAGCTACTGAAGCAGCTATCTCAAATCCTCTACTTGAAAATAATTCTATGAAGGGGGCAAAAGGTGTTCTAATAAATTTGACCTGTGGAATAGATACAAGTTTGCACGACATTGATTTAGCAATAAACCGAGTACGTGATGAAGCTGATGAAAACGCAAATATTATTTGGGGGGTACAAAAAGATGAAAATTTAAATGGTAAATTTAAAATTTCAGTTGTTTCAACTGGCATTGATAATGAAAATTATTTCAAAAACATAAATCAAATTGACGATAATAACCACTTACATCAAATAAAAATTAAAACTGAAAATAATGAGACAACAAATAGTTTTATGAATATAGCAGATAGTGCTGAATTGCAGACAAATAAACAAGAAAGCTTTTTTGTTGATCTTCAAAAAACACCCTCCAAAAATCAAGACAATACCATGCAAGTTAGAGAAGATAATATTAATAAAAACCAGAAAAAACGCTCTCTTTTTTCCAAGATCTTTGGATTAAAAGAAAAAGAAAATAAAAAGGTTACAATTCAGGAAGTTAAGGATGAAAAAACTAGCGAAATTGAATTTAATAATGAGATGAAAGAAGTTATCGAAGAAAACTTAATTGAAAATCCTAACAGCAAAAATCAAAATCACCTGGAAGGTGCTTCCAATAATGATGATATTTCAATTTCAGAGTCAAATAAGCTTGAAGACAATGTTTCAGAACTTGAAGTAAATAAAAATCAAAATCAACTAGATGATGATTTACTTCAAATTCCTGCCTTTTTAAGAAGACAAGCAAACTAAAAATGTCTGCAAATTTAAAACATCTTCCTGTATTGGTAGATGAAGTAGTCTCATATCTTAAACCAGAAAGTAAAAAAATTTATTTTGATGGTACATTTGGACAAGGTGGGTACTCAAAGCAAATTTTAAAATTTGACTCTAAAGTTATTGCTATAGACAGAGATTCTTTATCAGAGAAATATGCAAAAAAGATAAAAATCAAGTACCCTAGAAATTTTTTTTTTAGAATTGAAAAGTTTTCAAATATAAAAACAGTTTTAAATGAATTAAAAATAAAGAAGATAAATGGTTTAACCCTAGATCTAGGTTTATCATCTACACAGATTGATTGCTCATTACGTGGATTTTCATTTAATTTAGATGGTCCATTAGATATGAGAATGAATAAAAATAACTTTATCACAGCTAAAAAAGTAGTAAATGAATTTAGTGAAAGAGAATTAAGTGATATTTTTTATCATTATGGTGAAGAGAAAAATTCCAGAAAAATTGCAAAATCAATAATTAGGGAAAGAAAAAAAAAAGAGATTCAAACAACCTTTCAGCTTTCAAAAATAATAAAAAAAATAAATTATTATAACCATAAAAATCCATCAACAAGAGTTTTTCAAGCGTTGAGAATTTTTGTTAACGATGAGCTAAATGAGTTAGAAAAATTTTTAAAAAACTGCCTTAGTTTTTTAAATAAAAATTCAAGAATTATAATTGTAGCTTTTCATTCACTAGAAGATCGAATTGTAAAAAATTTTTTTAAGGAAAATCTAAATTATTTAAAAATCATTACAAAAAAACCAATAACGCCGTCAATCAAAGAGATTAAAAAAAACCCGAGATCAAGATCGGCCAAAATGAGAGTTGCAGAAATACTATGAAAATTTTTATTTTATCTATAGTTTTAATATCAATTTTTGTAACAAAGTTCATAGTTACTAACCAATTAAATGAAATAAAAAAACTTCAAAATGAAATATCTACGATTGATAAAGAAATTGAAAAATTAAAAACAGATTACTCTTATCTCACAAGTCCAAAAAATCTTAAAAACATGAATGAAACCAACATAAAGTTTGGCCCTATTGAACAAGATGATATTATTAAACTTGGTGATTAGAAAATGGATGAATCAAAAAAAATTTTCTATGAAAACGTAATCCCCTCTATAAATAATAAAACTGTTAATATTAAATTTAAAGACAGTAATGATCTAATTTTAGATGAAAAAAAAAATGCTGAAATAAATTTTGCGAAAAAATTAAATAATTTTTCTTTTTTAATTGTTACCAGTTTTCTTTTATTTATTATTTTTTCATTATACAAAATATATTTTGACAGTAACAAAAAAAAAAATATTTATAAAAAAGTTACACCTATTGATAGAGGAAAAATTTTAGATAGAAATGGAGAAATTATTGCAACAAATATTAATACACAGGATCTTTATATTGACACAAGAAAAGTTCTTGATAATTATGATTTAAAAAAGAAGTTAAGGGAGATATTTCCAGATAAGAATAATTTTTTCTTCGATAAAATTTTTGATAAAAAGCATTATATAAGAATAAAACAGCACTTGACAGAAAAAGAAATTAATGAACTAAGAAAAATTGGTGACCCAGCAATTCAATTTCACAAATCAGTCAAAAGGATTTACCTTCATCATAATCTTTTTTCACATCTTACTGGTTTTAAATCTTCAACTATAACCAGTAAGGTAGAAAAAAATCTTAACAATCTTTTAGAAGAAGGAAATGATTTAAATCTCAGCGTTGATCTAAGAGTTCAGTCCATTGTTCATGAGGAGTTATCAAAAAGTTTAAAAAAATATGATGCTAACTCAGCCGTTACCATAATAGTTGATGTTAATAATGGAGAAATATTATCTTTAGTTTCTCTTCCAGACTTTGATCCTAATCACCCCTCAAATATTAAGGCATTTACAGAAAATAACTTAGCTACTGAAGCAAGGTATGAAATGGGCTCAACTTTAAAAATATTCAATGCAGCTTTAGCATTTGAAAACAACCTAGATGTAGAAAATAAAAATTTTAAAATTCATGATGGTTATCAAATTACTTCTGATAAATTAATTGAAGATAAACATATCAAAAAAGATCAAATAAATTTTGAAGAGATTTTCACAAAATCCTCAAATGTCGGAAGCATTGAGTTAATTGAAGAAATTGGAATTAAGAAACAACAAAACTTTCTTCATAAACTGGGTTTTGATGAAAAAATAAATTTACACGGTTTAAATATAGTTAATAACAAATTACCTGATAATTGGGATGATCTTGCTTCAAAATTTATAAGTTATGGATACGGGATATCAATATCCCCAATCAGTTTAGTATCTGCCTACTCTTCACTAGTTAATGGTGGATTTAAAATAGAACCAAGTATTATTCTAAATTCAACTCAATCTAAAACAAAGATATTAAATGAAAAAACGTCTAATAAAGTTAATAATTTACTAAAAAAAATAGTTACCTCTGGTACAGGTAAAAAAGCTAAAGTCAATGGATTAGAGGTTGGAGGAAAAACAGGAACGTCAAGAAAGCTTGAGGATGGCAAATATTCTGAGAAAAAAGTTATTACTTCATTCATTGGCACTTTTCCAATAAACAAACCAAAATATATTGCTTTTGTTCTTTTTGATGAACCAAGTAGAAATACAGAAGAATTTTTAGAAAATTTTGGAGGAAATACTGCAGCACCTACTTTTTCAAGAATTGTAGGAAAAATTTCACCAATTTTAAATAAAAATAACTATTTAAAAAATTATTGATATGAGACTCAGCAATATATTAAAAAATTGCCAAACAAATTTTTTTTTAGAAAATTTTAGCAACTTTAATGTTAAGGATATAAGTTGTGACTCAAGGGTTATTAAAAACAATTGTATTTTTGTAGCTATTGCAGGAAATAATGATAATGGAGAAAATTATATAAATGATGTTAAAAAATATAAAAAAATAGCAGTCATAATTTCAAGTAATTCAAAAAAACAATTTAATTCTACTCAAACTATTTTTATTAAAACCCCTGAGGTAAGAAAATTATTTTCAGAAATCGCTTCAATAATTTATAAGAATTCACTGAAAGAAAAAGTAGCTGTTACTGGTACTAATGGGAAAACAAGTATAAGTGATTATACAAGGCAAATATGGGAAAAATTAGATTTTAAAGCTGCTAGTATTGGTACACTAGGTTTAATTTTTAATAAAAAAAATATTGAAGCTTCCTCTCTTACAACTCCTGACCCTGTTAAACTTAATAAACAGCTTTATTTAATTTCCAAAAAACAATGTAAAAAAATGGTTATTGAAGCATCAAGTATTGGTTTAGAACAAGATAGATTGTTTCCACTTAAATTTGATAAAGTTGCTTTTAGTAATCTTTCAAGAGATCATTTAGATTATCACAAAAATTTTTCAAATTATAAAAATGCAAAATCACTTTTATTTTCTAAACATACAAAAAAAAACAGTATAGCTATTCTTAATATTGACAATAGATATTCTCATTTTTTTTTTCAAATTTGTGAGAAGAAAAAATTGAAAATTCTTGATTATGGAAAAAGAGGTAAATTTCTTAAGCTCTCTAATTTAAAAAAGAAAGATGATGGATATGAGTATAGAATTTTTTTAAAAAATAAAACACAAAAGATTTTTACTAAAGGTGTGGCGGAGTTTGAAATTTATAATAAAATTTGCGCATTAATTTTAGTTTTTGGAGAAGAACTAAGCTTTGACAAATTTAAATTCTTAGAAAACTTAAAAAATCCTTCTGGTAGGTTAGACAAAGTCAAAAAAGATTGGAATATTTTTATTGATTATGCACATACACCTGATGCACTGAAAAATGTACTTAGCAGTCTTAAAAAAGAATGCAAAGGAAATTTTTTTACAATAATAGGATGTGGTGGTGAAAGAGATAGGACAAAAAGACCTCTAATGACAAAAGAAGCGTTAAAATTTTCAGATAAAGTTATTATCACTGATGACAATCCAAGAAATGAAAATCCTGCCAGAATAAGAAATGATATGACAAAAAACCTAAGTAGAACTGAAAAAAAAAAAGTTATAGAGATTATTGACCGAAAAGAAGCAATTCAATATTCAATAAGTTTATTAAAAAAACAAGACTTTCTTTTGATTGCTGGAAAAGGTCATGAGAATTATCAAATTATCGGAAGTAAAAAATACTTCTTTAGCGATAAACAAATTGTAAAAAAAATAATAAGTAAATTAAAATGAAGTGGAATATTAAAGAAATTTATGAAGCGCTAAGTATCAAAAAGTCATTAGTTGAAAACTTTAGATTTGAAAAGATTTCTATCGATAGTAGAAATTTAAATGATAAAAGTTTGTTCGTACCAATAAAAGGCGAGAAATTTGATGGGCATCATTTTATTGATGACGCTGCAAGTAAAGGTGTGAAATTTTCCTTGGTTGAAAAAAATAAAAAAAATTTAGTCAAAGATAAAACTATTAATTTGATTGAAGTCTCTGACACTCAAGAATCTCTGATTAAGTTAGCTAAACATGTTAGAAAAAAAAATACTAATTTTAAAGTTATATGTATTACAGGAAGTAGTGGAAAGACAACATTAAAAGATTGGTTATCACAAGTTCTTAACAAAGAATTAAATATTTATTCTAATCCTGGAAACTTTAATAATCACATTGGCATGCCACTTTCTTTAATTAACATTCCCCAAAAAACACAAATATGTATCTTAGAACTTGGTATGAATAATTATGGAGAAATAAAAAAATTAGCAGAAATTGCTAAACCTCATATTGCAATCGTTACGAATGTTGGTAACGCACATATTGGTAACTTTAAAAATTCACTAGAAATAGCGAATGAAAAATCGGATATATTTAAATATCACAATAAAAATTCATTTGCCATTATTCCTGGAGACTCAAAATATCTAGGTTTAATACAAAAAAAAGCTAAAAAAAAAACTAGTAAAGTTTTTACATTTGGTGAAAATAAAAATTGTTACTCAAAATTCAACATCAACAATGATAATAAAATTTCATTTACAGTATCTAAACAAAAAATTGATCTTAAAAAAAAAATAAGCTTTAAAAATTGGGAGATTAACGTTTCCATAATATTAGTTGTACTGAAAATTTTAAAATTAAACCTAAGAAAATTTGAAAAAAATCTTGAGGAATTAAAACCACTTTCGGGAAGGGGAGAAATCAAAAAAATTATAAAAGATAAAAAAAAATTTTATCTTGTTGATGAATCATATAATTCTAGTCCTAGTGCTTTAATAACGGCAATAGAAAATTTAAATGAAATAAAATTCAAATTGAATAAAAAAATTTTAGTTATTGGAGATATGCTAGAATTAGGAAAATTATCAAAAGAAATGCATCAAAAAATTATTCCTACTATTATAGGGGTTCAACCAAGACTTGTAATAACTGTAGGAAGTTCTTCAGAAATAATTTCTAAAAATCTACCAAAAAATATCAAGACTTTTCATTTTAAAAAAGTTTTTTTTGTGTACAATAGATTAATTAAAGAAATTCAAGATAATGACTTAGTAATGATCAAAGGTTCAAATTCTATAAAACTTTCTGATATTTCTAGAAGAATACTAAAAGGTTAACTAATGTTTCATTATTTTTTTATTCCATTAGTAGATCAGTTTAATTTTCTTAATTTGTTTAATTATATTACTTTCCGCGCTGGTGGCGCTCTCTTCACTGCCTTTCTAATATCAATTCTTTTTGGCTCAAGATTAATAAGAACATTAAAAAAAATTCAAAAAACAGGGCAACCTATTCGAAAAGATGGACCAAAAAGCCATTTAATTACTAAAGTTGGAACACCTACAATGGGAGGTATGCTAATTTTAATTTCAATTTTTATTTCTATAATTCTTTGGTCAGATATAAGTAGCAAACTAGTCTGGTTAGTTTTTAGTATAACTATTCTCTTTGGACTATTAGGTGCCATAGATGATTATAAAAAACTTAAGACCAACTCACCAGACGGAATAAATAGTCTAGTAAGATTATTATTTGAGTTTATAATTTCTTTCGTTTTTATTTACTATTTAAATCAAATCATAGATGTAGATTTAGTCAATATAGTTTTCATTCCATTTACTAAAGGTTTTTACTTTGATCTAGGTTTTATTTATTATTTATTTGGTTCACTTGTAATTGTAGGTTGTGCAAATGCTGTTAATTTAACTGATGGACTTGATGGGTTAGCTATTGGACCAATCATGATATCAGCACTATCTTTTGCTTTTTTTGCTTATTTTACGGGCAACTTAATTTACTCAGATTATTTGAAGATTCCATACGTTAGTGAAACAGGAGAACTTGTCATTATTTGCGCATCATTACTCGGGGCAGGTTTGGGGTTTCTTTGGTTTAATGCCCCTCCAGCAATGGTCTTTATGGGTGACACTGGCTCTTTATCTATGGGGGGGACAATAGGTGCTATTGCTGTATCAACTAAACATGAACTAATATTAACAATTATAGGAGGAATTTTTGTCCTTGAAGCATTGTCAGTCTTTGCTCAGGTAATTTCATTCAAGTTAACTGGGAAAAGAATATTTAAAATGGCTCCTATTCATCATCACTTTGAGCAAAAAGGATGGTCTGAATCAACGATAGTAATTAGATTTTGGATAATTGCCATAATTCTTGCGTTAATTGGTCTAGCAAGTTTAAAATTAAGATGAAAACCAAAACAATTAAAAAAAATATTTTAATATTTGGTCTTGGTATATCTGGGATGTCTTTTGCAAATTATCTCAAGGATAAAGTAAATAACTTGTATTGCTGGGATGACCAATTAAGAATAAGAAATAAAGGAATCCGGTCGGGATTACAAATTAAATCAATTAATAATTTAAAGTTTCAATATTTAGATTATTTAGTTTTAAGCCCAAGTATAAATCATAGGTTAAAAACACCTCATGAAGTTGTATCAAAAGCTCTTAAAGAAAAAGTAAAAATCACGACGGATTTAGAATTCCTTAATATATTTCAAATACCAAATTTTTTAATTGGTGTTACGGGTACCAATGGAAAATCAACTACAACAAAATTTATTGAAAATTGTTTAACAAATTCAAAAAATCAATGTATTGCTTTTGGAAATATTGGTATACCATTTGGCAACATTATTAATGATTTATTGAATGATGACATTCTAGCTGTAGAGGTGTCTTCTTTTCAATTAGATAAAATAATAAATCTTAAATTTCATATAGCAGTATTACTAAATATATCTAAAGACCATCTAGATTGGCATGGTAGTTGGAAGGAATACATTCAATCAAAATTAAAAATTTTTAAAAATCAAGATGAAGATTGTTTTGCTATTATTTGTATTGATGATAAAAATTGTGAGGGTATTGCAAAGAATTTTGATAAAAGATTTATATCTAAACTAATCAAAATAAGCACCAAAAAAAAAATTAATAATGGGATTTATTTAGAACAAAAAAAGCAAAGCTTGATGATAATTAATAATTTAAATCAGACAAAAATTATTATTGAAAAAAAAAGATTATTATTTACTAGAGCAGATCATAACTATCAAAATTTATTGGCGGCATACACATGTCACTTTTTATTAAAAAAAAATAATTCATCTTTTTTAAACTCAGTTTACAAATTAAAAAACCTTGAACATAGATTAGAATTAGTTACTAAAATAAAAAATATTTCAATTTTCAATGACAGTAAATCAACAAACATCAACTCTGCAAAGAATGCCATTAAATCATTAGATAATATTTATTGGATTTTAGGTGGTAGAAAAAAAAAGGAAGGAATAGATGGTATTCAAAGCTCTTTAAAAAGAATTATTAAAACATATACATTTGGTGAAGCTGGGCAAGAATTTAATGACCTCTTAAGAAAAAAAAAAATACAATCAAATAAATTTTCTAGTTTAGAGTTAGCTATAGAAAATGCTTTAAATGATTCCTTAAAAGAAAAGATTGAGATTAATATTCTTTTTTCTCCAGCATGCTCATCTTTTGATGAATTTAAAAATTTTGAGGAAAGAGGAAAATATTTCAAAAAACATGTAAAGAGAATTCTTAAAAATGTTTAAATTTTTATCTTTAAATAAAAAAAATAACCCTGATCTCTTTATATTTTTACCAATAGTCTTTTTAATAATTATAGGAATATTTGGAATATTTAGTATATCTATAAGAATTGATGGAAAATATGATCTTCTTATAAAAAAACATCTAATTTTTTGCTTTGTTGGTATCATAATAATTTTTTATTTTTCAAAAATATCAATCAAAAATTTAATTTTTTCATCTATAATCTTGTTTGCTATTTCCTTTATTTTATCAATAGCAACAATTTTTTTCTTTCCTGAAACAAAAGGTGCGAGCCGATGGATAAAATTATTTAATTTTTCTCTTCAACCTACAGAAATTTTAAAACCATCTTTTGTAATTTTAAGTTCTTTATTACTTGGAAGATATAATAATAAAAAGGATTTTTCTTTTCTATTAAATATAATACTTTTTGGCTTGATTTCTTTAATTCTTTTAAGCCAACCAGACTTTGGAATGTTTATTTTATTTTTTTGTGTGTGGATTTTACAAGTATTAAATTCCAATCTAGAAAAAAAAATAATTTTTCCAATTTTGGGTTTATTTTTTTTAACTTTTATACTGAGTTATTTATTCATTGACCACGTTAGGTTTAGAATTGATAATTTTTTATTTCCAAATATTGGTGATAATTATCAAATATCAAAATCTTTAGAATCATTTGCAAATGGTGGGTTATTTGGACAAGGAATTGGGAACGGAACAGTTTCTAAAAACTTACCAGATGCCCATTCTGACTTTATATATGCTCTTATTGGAGAGGAATTAGGTTTTATAACAGCCTTTTCTATATTAATTTTTTATATTATTATATATATTAGAATATACATTGTTTCAAAAATAACTAAGAACCTTTTTATTCTTAACTCTTTAACAGGATTAGGGAATATTTTAATCTTTCAAACTATAATCAATATTTCATCTAGTTTAAATTTATTACCAACAAAAGGTATGACTCTCCCTTTTATCTCTTACGGAGGATCTTCTATAATTTCAAGTTCATTAGTAGTTGGTTTTATATTAACCTTGATTAAAAATGCAAAAAATCAATAACAAAGTTTTTCTTGTAGCAGGTGGTACAGGCGGGCATTTGTTTCCTGCAGTTGCTATTGCTCAGAGAGATAAAACAAAAGAATTTATTTTTTTAATTGATTCTAGAGTAGAAAAAATTATCCAAAAATTTAATTTTAAATATTTTCTCATATCCTCTTCTAGATTAGAAAAAAATTTTTTAAAAATACCATTTTTTTTATTTAAAATACTGATTGGTTTATTACAATCAATATACTTAATCTATAAGTTTAAACCAACACTGATTGTCGGTTTTGGAGGATATACTTCAATTCCAACTATCCTGGCAGCTAAATTCTTTAATATAAAAACACTTATACATGAGCAAAATGCTCTAATGGGAAGAACTAATAGAATTTTATCTAAACTATGTTATGCAACAGCTATTAGTTTTAAGACAACACAATTTGCTAAAAAAAATTCATATTTTACTGGAATTCCTGTAAGGCCTTTCAAAAAAGAAATAATTAAAAAAAATAAAAAAAAAATTCTTATTGTTGGAGGAAGTCAAGGAGCCAAAATATTTTCTAAGATTATACCCAAAATTCTTTTACAAATACCCCAAAATATTAAAAAAAAAATAATTATTATTCAACAAGTAAGGCTTGAAGACAAAGAAAGTTTACATTTAAAATACAAAAGAATGAAAGTTGATTTTGTTTTAGAAAGTTTTTTTACAGATCTGCAAAATCAAATTTACAATTCAGATCTTGTTTTTGCTAGATGCGGATCGTCTACATTAGCTGAAATTAATGATTGTGGCAAAAGTTCTTTTTTATTTCCACTTCCCAATTCAATGGACAATCATCAGTACATGAATGCATTAGAATTTAAAAAATATAATGACTGTGAAATTTTTGATGAAACAAATATAGTTTACTCAGACATTTCAGATAAGTTAGAAAAGGAAATAAAAAAATCAAAAAAAAGGATTATAAAAATAAAAAGAGAAAAAAAAATATCCTTAAATGATCTTATCAATGATATTATAAAATGATCTGATGTTTAGCAAAAAAAAAAATATACATTTTATAGGTATTGGTGGTATAGGTATGAGCGCAATAGCTGCTATTCTCTCAGAAAAAGGATTCAAAGTTTCCGGAAGTGATTTATCTGAAAATTATATAATTAAAAAACTTAAAAAAAAAAATATAATTATTTATTTGAATCATTCAAAAGATAACCTAAAAAATGTGGATATTGTTGTACACTCTTCAGCTATAAAAAAAAATAATATTGAACTACAATTTGCAAAAAAAAATAAAATACCAGTCTATTCAAGAGCAATGATATTAGCTGATGTAATGAGACTTAAATCGTCAATTACAGTTTCTGGTTCCCATGGCAAAACTACGACTACCTCGCTAATAGCTTCAATTTTAGAATCATCAAACTACGACCCTACAATTATAAATGGTGGAATTATTAATGGTCTTGATCTTAATGCAAAACTTGGTAAAGGAAACTGGATAATTGCAGAAGCTGATGAATCTGACGGGTCTTTTGTTTTTCTCCCATCAACTATTGGAATAATTAATAACATTGACTTAGAACACACAGATTATTATCGAGACTTAGAACATATAAAAAAATCATTTATACGTTATGCTAAAAATATACCTTTTTTTGGTTTACTATTTTTATGTATTGATGACAAGAATGTTGTTGACATAATTGAGAAATTATCATCTCAAAAAATTATTTCATACGGTCTTGACCCTTCAGCAAATTTTTCAGCCTCAAATATAAAAACAATGGTTAAAAAAAAGAAATTTTTTACTTCATTTGATTTAATTGAAAATATTCACAAAAAAAAAATTATTAAAGATTTTAACTTACCTTTAATTGGCAAACATAATGTTCAGAATTGTTTAGCAGCTATTAGTTTAACAAGAAGTTTAAATATTTCTTATAAAGATATAAAAAGGTCTATTAGCCTTTTTCAAGGTGTAAAAAGAAGATTCTCTATTTTAGCAGATAAAAATGATAATTTAGTAATTGATGATTACGCTCATCATCCTAGTGAGATAAAAGCTACCTTGGAGTCATTAAAACTTATTTCAAAGAAAAAAGTAATTACAGTTATTGAACCACATAGATTTTCAAGGCTCGAATGTCATCTTAACGATTTTATTGACAGCTTAAGTAAATCCGACTCTATATTTATTTTACCTGTATACAGCGCAGGTGAAAAAGATATAAAAAAAGTTGATAGTTTAATATTTAGTAAACTTCTTGATAAAAAATTTAAAAATAAGTTCATTTCATTAGTAAAAAACGAAATAATCTTTTTTAAAAACTTAAAAAAAATTATTTCTCCTGGTGATAATATAATTTTTTTAGGTGCAGGTAAAAGTGCTGCAATAGCAGAGAGATTTTGTAAATATTCAGGGCTTGATTAATGACAAGTTTTTTTAAAGATTTAAAAAATTTAAAATTCAATTATAAACTAGGAAAAAAAACATGGTTCGGATCAGGTGGTAACTCTACTTTCTTTATAGAAATAAATTCAGTAGCTAGTCTTCAAAAACTTCTTAAATTTGTTCCATATTTTGTGCCAATCTTTGTTTTAGGAGCTGGGTCCAATATAATTGTAAGAGACGGTGGCTTTAATGGATTAACTATTAAACTTTCAGGAATTATAAAAAAAATTAATTATAATAAAAGCAACAGAGTACTTACAATTGGTGGAGCAGCCAAAGATTCAGCAATTTCAAGATTTTGCGAACAAAATTCAATTACTGACTTTGAATTTCTAAGAGGTATTCCAGGAACTTTAGGTGGCAATATTAAAATGAATGCTGGGTGTTATGGAAAAACAATCAGCGACAACTTATTAGATTGTAACGTCATAAGTAGAAATGGAAAAGTAAGCAACTTAAAAAAGGAAGAAATTAAATTTTCGTACAGAAAAACTTCATTGGATAATGATTTAATTATAACAAGTGCAAATTTTAAGGTAAAACTTTTCAAAAAAAAGCAAATTTCTGATAAAATGAAAAAAATAATAAAAAAAAGATCATCTTCTCAACCAGTCAATTACAGGACAGGTGGTAGTACATTTAAAAATCCTCCTAACCAATCTGCATGGAAATTAATAGACAAAATAAATTACAGAGGGAAAAGTATTGGGGACGCATCTGTTTCAGAAAAACATGCAAATTTTCTTATAAATAATAATTATGCAAAATCAATAGATCTTGAAATTCTTGGAGAGGAGATTAGGGAAAAAGTAAAAAAAAAATATAATATTAATTTAGATTGGGAATTATTAAGAATTGGTAAATTTAAAAAAATATAAAAAAGTTGTAATTTTAGGTGGGGGGATTTCTGATGAAAAAAAAATTTCCGATCTTACAGCAAAGGAAGTTTTCAATACTTTAAAAAAAGATTACGACGTAACTTTGATTAATGTTACTAATGACTGCAAAAAATTAATAGAAAACCTTTTAAAAAATAAACCTAATGTAGTTTTTAATTGCTTACATGGATTTTTTGGTGAAGACGGACAAATTCAATCTATTCTAAATTATTTAAATTTTAAATATACTCATTCAGGAGTAATGACATCATCAATTTTAATGAATAAAGAAATATCAAAAAAAATTTTTTCTAGTTTTGGAGTTAATTCTCCAAAATCATTAACATTAGAAAAAATAAAACAAGAAAAGTTTGAGAATCCAATAATAGCAAAACCTATAAATGGTGGTTCAAGTAATGGTTTATTTAAAATTAAAGACAACATGGGATTAAATTCTTTTTTAGAAGAAAATAAAAAGAATATAGACAGTTACTTATTTGAAGAATTTATTAAAGGAAGAGAAATTACTGTTGGCGTCCTAAATAATAAAGTTTGTGGGATAATGGAAATTGTTTTTGATTCTGAAATTTATGACTATAGCAATAAATATATAAAAATTGCTGAACATTTAACAAATCCTAATATACCATCACATATAAGGGATAAATTACATGATATTTCTATTAATGTACACAAGGGAACTAATT
>Ga0066377_10000141_pt1 | contig 15996 bp, 20 predicted proteins | sample Knorr_S23_td_Sur_FD_70946 | JGI IMG/M metagenome (GOLD analysis project Ga0066377, IMG submission 70946) | Marine microbial communities from Southern Atlantic Ocean transect - Knorr_S23_td_SurfaceB_ad_5m_LV_B | ecosystem: Environmental > Aquatic > Marine > Oceanic | place: Southern Atlantic...
TATTTGAGCCTACAATATCGCAATCAGCTTGGGTAAATTCTCTAAATCTTCCAGGTCCAGGTTTTTCATTACGCCAGACAGCTCCTATCTGATAACGTTTAAAAGGGTTAGATATATTTAAATAGTTTTCTGAAACATATCTTGCAAGCGGAGCTGTAAGATCGTAGCGTAAAGATATCCAGCTATTATTTTCTTCCTGAAAACCAAATACCCCTGCGCTAGGACGATCTTCATCAGGTAAAAACTTTCCAATATTTTCCGATATTTCAAAGCTTGGAGTTTCAAGCTGTGAAAATCCAAATTTTTCAAAATTTTTCTTTATTATAGAAATTAGCTTTTCCTTTGTTGCTAATTCTTTACCATATCTATCAACAAATCCAGCAGGAGCATTTGCTGATAATTTTTTTTCTTTATTCATTTTTTGGTACACGGGGACAGATTCGAACTGTCGACCTTCGGTTCCACAAACCGCTGCTCTAACCAACTGAGCTACCCGTGCTCACTTTCTTTGTTTTATACTAAATGTGGATAAAATTAAATTTATAAATAATTAAATAGCTAGCGTGCAGCCAGCATGGAAATGATGTCTGTGTATATTTTTGAATGTTTCAATTTTTTTAATCATTGAGGGGTAAATAGCATTTTAAGATTAAAATGCAAGAGTGAATTGTATAGGAATAAAATTATCCAAATTGGATAATCTACTCCTATACAAATTTTAAATGAAATAAATTTAAGATAATTTTTTTAAATTTACTGCGCTTGGACCTTTATCTCCGTCCTGAATTTCGAATTCGATAGCATCATTTTCATTCAAAAAACGAAGTCCTGCTTCACGAACTGCGCTTGCATGAACGAAACAATCTTTTTCTCCGTCTTCTCTTTCAATAAAGCCGTATCCCTTTTTACCGTTATACCACTTTACTTTTCCTTTTAGTGTACTCATACTTTTTGTTTACTCTTTCTTTATTATATTAAACTTCACTACTATGTAGCTTGCAGGATAGATATTGGATTTTAAATTTGATTGCAAGAAATTAAATTTCTTCAGGAAGTGGTGGCTTCGGCGGGACTCGAACCAGCGACACAAGCCTTTTCAGGGCTCTGCTCTACCAACTGAGCTACGAAGCCATAAACTAAAATCTAAAAATAATTCTACCCTTTGTCAAATCATATGGGGTAACTTCTACAGTTACATTATCACCTTGAAGGACTCGAATTCTATTTTTTCTTAGTTTTCCTGCAGTATGTGCTGTCACAATATGATTATTTTCAAGTTGAACTCGGAACATGGCGTTGGGTAATAAATCTATTACTTTACCTTTAAATTCCAATAAGTCTTGTTTTGACAAATTTAACTTCTCCTTATTCTTGATTTTATACTTAGAGCATGACCTTTTAATTCTTCATACTCAGCGAGATGTGTAGCGTATTCTCCTATTTTCTCAACACCTTTTTTCGATAGAGTAATATAGCTAATTTTTTTATAAAATTCGTTTAAATTTAATCCTGAAGAAAATTTTGCTGAACCAAATGTTGGTAATACGTGATTAGTACCAGCATTATAATCTGTTACAGCCATCGGTGAATAAGGTCCAATGCAAATGCTTCCAGCATTATAAATTTTATTTAAATAAACTTTATAATTTGTAACATTTAATTCCAAATGCTCAGGCGCAATTTCGTTGATTGAATCTACAATCTGCTTATCATTTTGAGCTTTTATTATTAATCCATTATCATTTAAACTTTTACTTGCTATATGTTTTCTAGGTAAATTCTTTAGTGACTCATTTATTTTTTTATTAATTTTTTTTACTAAATTTTGATCTTTGGTGATTAAAATACATTGTGAATTAATATCGTGTTCAGCTTGCCCAATTAAAGATGTAATTATTTGATTTAAATCTGTTTTACTATCTGCAACAACACAAATTTCTGAAGGCCCTGCTATCATACCTTCGATACCAACATCTCCAAATACTTCTCTTTTTGCTCTTGCAACATATATGTTTCCTGGACCTACAATTTTATCAACCTTTTGAATATATGCTAAACTTCCAATAGCTTGAGCTCCTCCCATAGAGTAAATTTCTTTAATTCCAATTTTTTTTGCAGCATATAAAACTGCTGGATTTAGCTTTCCGTTTAGTTTCGGATTGGCAAGAATAATTCTTTTAACTCCTGAAATTTTTGCAGGAATTGCATTCATTAATAATGTTGAAGGTAAATTCGCAGGAACATAGATACCCACAGAATTTATAGGAACATATTTATATTCTAATTTATTTTTTAAATTATCTTTATAAGAAATATTTTTGAATTTTTGCTTTGAGTGAAAATTAAAAATTCTATTATAAGCAAAATCTATCGCTTTCTTTATATTGGGATCTAAAGATTTAATTGCTTTATCAACTTTATTTTTATTTATGAATATATCTTTATTTTTACTAAACTTATTTTCATACTTAATAAGTGCTTTTAATTTATTTTTTTTAATATCATTTAAAATCTTTGAAACTATTGAAGTATTTATAGATTTTCCAAACCTTCTTAGATTTAAGAAGTTTTCAAGAGTTTTCTTATAGCTTTCGCCTTTACAATTAAGTACTTTTATCATTTTCTATTTTTTGATCTTCTAACGTTGCTTCAATAACTTCGGCACTGAGTGTTATAATTTTATTTTTCGAAAATAATAGAGTAATTTCAAAATTTTGATCCTTTTTCATCAAATCAATAGCAAGTAATTCCATAATCAAATCTTCATCATGCTGATTTATATTTTTTGATTTTGAGGACTCAATAAACTCAAATTTAATAATACTATTTATAACCTTAGTATCATCTTCATTTTCTTTATCTAATCTTGCAAGCGATATAAGAAAAATTTTAGAGGATGGTAAATATTTAATATCAGAAACTTTAACTTTTGCCTCAGAGCAGCAAGCTGAAATCATCTGTAGATCTTCTGGAGATTGAGCAATAATTTTCTTTAAGTACAACTTATCCATTAGATACTCTTCTAATATTTGCTCCTATTTTTCTAAGTTTATTTTCAATATTTTCATAACCACGATCTAGATGATAAATTCTATTTATTGTCGATTGACCTTTTGCAACTAATGCAGCAAGTACTAAAGCAACTGAAGCTCTTAAGTCTGAAGACATTAGTTCAGCACCAACAAAATTAGTATTTCCGTCGATGATCGCTTTATTTTCTTTTACACTTATTTTTGCTCCTAATCTTTGCAACTCAGCAACATGCATAAATCTATTTTCAAAAATATTTTCTATTATTGTGCTTCTACCATTTGCTTTACATAACAATACCATAAATTGCGCTTGGAGATCTGTTGGAAAGTTTGGATATTCTTTAGTTACAATTGTATTTAAACTTTTAATTTTATTTGGGCCTTTAATTTGAATTTCATTTTTTCCAGTTTTAATTTTAGCACCTATTTTTTTTAATAAATTAAGCTCTGTTTGTATAACTTTTGGATTAAAATTTTTAATTAAAAGCTCTCCGCCAGTAATACAAGCAGCAACACAAAATGTTCCAGTTTCTATTCTATCTCCCATTACTGAATATTTAATGCTCTTTAATGATTTCACTCCTTCAATAATAACCGTTCTTTTTCCTATCCATTTAATTTTGGCTCCTGCAGATTTTAAAAAATTAGTTAAATCTTTTATTTCAGGTTCTATTGCACAATTTTTTAAAATAGTTTTACCTTGGGCTAAGCATGCAGCAATAATTGAATTCTCAGTTGCGCCAACACTAATTTTTGAAAATTTAATTTTTGCTCCTTTTAATTTTCCTTTTGAAGTTGCATGAATATAACCTTTTTTAATTTGATAATTCATTCCAAGTTTTTTAAGAGCATTTAAGTGATAGTTAACTGGCCTTGCACCTATTAAACAGCCTCCAGGTAAAGAGGTGATGGATTTATGATGTTTTGCAATCAATGGTCCAAGAACCAATATTCCAGCCCTCATGGTTTTAACGAGAGAGTAGCTAGCAAAAACTTTTTGATTTCTGTTGTTAACTATTTTTACTGTTTTTTTATTATTAGAATATTTAATTTTTGAACCTAAAGATTTTAGAAGTTCCATCATGGTATCAATATCTCTAACTCTTGGAAGATTTTCTATAATAACTGGTTTATCAAATAAAATAGATGCTGCTAAGATTGGTAAAGCTGCATTTTTAGAGCCTGATATGGAAACTTCTCCCTTGATTTTACAAGGTCCTTTAATCAAAAACTTGTCCATGATTATACTTTGGGAAGCGTTACACCTTTTTGGCCCATATATTTACCATTTCTATCTGCGTAAGTAATTTCTGGACTTTCATTTCCTTTTAAAAAAATAAACTGTGCAACTCCTTCATTGGCATAAATTTTTGCTGGAAGTGGAGTCGTATTAGAAAATTCCAAAGTTACATGGCCTTCCCAGCCCGGTTCTAGTGGGGTTACATTTACTATAATTCCACATCTTGCGTATGTTGATTTTCCTAAACAAATTACCAAAACATCTTTTGGGATCTTAAAATATTCAACAGTACTAGCTAATACAAATGAATTTGGTGGAATTATACATTCAGAACCTTTTTTAGTGATAAAATTTGTTGGTTTAAAGTTTTTTGGATCAACGATTTCAGAATTTACATTGGTAAAAATTTTAAATTCATCTGACACCCTTGCATCATAACCATATGAAGATACTCCAAAGGAAATTTTATCTCCTCTTACCTGTTTATCTTCAAAGGGTGAAATCATAGCATTCTCTTTTGCCATTTTTTTAATCCATCTGTCAGACTGAACTGGCATTATTTAGTATTTTTTTTTAATTTTTTTTGGAAAGCTTTTCTTTTTTTTATATTTTTTTTCAAAGCGATTTCTAACCTGCTAAGCTTATCCTTCTTAGAATTCATTAGTTTATTTTTTATCAGGGTTTGTAAGGTGATCTAGGGTAATTACGGTAGATAGAGGAATCGTTTTATCTTCTTCTTTTTTTACAGTCCCTTGTTTAGCTTGTTTCTTAGCTCTTTTTTCAGCAAGCTTTTTCTCTCTTTTGGCTTGCTTTTCCATTGCTTTAGCGCCTCTTGTCGATTTGTAGTCGTAGTGAATTCCCATATCATTTCCTTCATAGTAGATATAACTGATTTTTTAAAAAAATTAAGGCAATAATTTGAAAAATTTAATTTTATACACTAATTTAAATTTGAATTTAGCCCCTATAGTTAAATGGCATAACAATTCCATGGTAAGGAATAGATCCCTGGTCAGTACAGGGTGGGGGCACCAGAATTTATAAAAATTTTTTTCTAAGTAAAAATCCTAATATAACTAAAATCATAATTCCTATGACTGGAACATAAATATCTGGAGTAAGAATCAGTTCTATTAAACTTGGTGGCTCTAAATTATTTTCTATAATTTTATTTAACCCTGCTCCTAGAGATACACCTACAAATAACTGTGGGGTCATGCCTAATACTGAGCCAAAAAAGAAATTCTTAACTTTTATATTAAATAAAGTTGGTAAAATATTAGAAATAAAAAAAGGAATTCCACCAACAAATCTATAAATTAAAAAATACAAAAATTCATTTTGTTTAAATTTATCAGTTAGTCCAATAAATCTTTTGGAAAATTTTTCTCTGACCAAATCTTTTAAAAAAAAATTAGCAAATAAATAGAGTAGTGTTGCCCCAATAGATAAACCAAATACAGTTAAAAATGTTCCTAGCCATTTCCCAAATACAAATCCAGCGATTAAAAAAACTGGAGACCCAAACCCTAGAAGTAAAACCCATATAATTGTACCTATAAAAAATAATAAACTTGAAACAAATAAATTAGCATTTTTTAATTCATTTAAAGAATCGCGATTAGTTTTAATAAGTTCGTATGATGTAAAATCTTGTATTGAAAATTTGCTAAAGAAAAACCACAAAAAAACAAAAATTATTAAAAAATAAATAATACCAAGAAATACTTTTAAATTTTTAATGGTGGTCATATGGCTAATTTACGAAAAATCACTGTACTTATATAGTTTTATTTTCTATAAGGACGAAATTTTAAACAAATAATTGACCTATGAAACGAACTTGGCAACCAAGCAAAATTAAACGACAACGAAAACACGGATTTAGATCCCGAATGGCTACTAAAAAAAGACAAAAGGTTCTAAAAAATAGAAGAAGAAAAGGAAGAAAAAGATTATCAGTTTAATGAAGAATAAAATCTCAAGTCTTTCAAAGAGTGAAGATTTTAAAACTTTATTAAAAGGAAAAAAAATCTCTAATCGTTATCTTACGATCTTTTTTAAAAATATTTCTTCTAAAAGTGATAAATTTTTAAATGTTAGTTTTGTTGCAAAAAAGAAAATTGGAAATGCTGTTAAAAGAAACAAAATTAAAAGAAGATTAAGAAGCATGATGCAGGATGCACTAAAAAACTTAAATTTAAATCTAAATTATTCTTATTTATTAATAGCTAGAAAATCAGTATTTGAAGATAAGTATAGTGAAATCAAAGAATGCTTATTTAAAGATTTGATTAAAATTAAATAACTATGAAAACAATTTTAATTTTTTTGATTAAAATATATAAATTTTTATTTTCACCATTATTAGGTATGAATTGTAGATATTTACCTACATGCTCTGAATATTTTATCGATTGTCTAAATGAATATGGATTTTTTAAAGGTACTCTTAAAGGAACAAAAAGAATTTTAAGTTGCCACCCTGTGAAATTTTTAGGTGGTGGAGAAGGCTTTGATCCGGTGAGAAAAAAAACAAAATAGTTATGGATACAAAAAATGTAATCGCTGCAATTTCATTAAGTGCAGCAATAATTATTTTATGGGGTTTATTTTTTGCTCCTCCTCCACCAGACCCAACTAAAATTAAAGAGGAAAATAAAAGTCTGCAAACAACAGTCACGGATGCTCCTTCATTAGACCAAAATAATGAGGTTATTAAAATTTCAAGAAACGAAGCATTAGAGGAAGAGGAAAGAGTTTATTTTGAAAATAATAATATTAAAGGATCCATATCTTTGGTTGGAGCAACAATTGATGATCTTACATTTAAAAACTATACTGAAACATTAAATGGATCTGATGATGTTGTACTTTTAAATCCTAGAAAATCTGAAGATGGATATTACGTAGAAACTGGATGGGCAACAACTAGTAAAAATATTGATGTGCCTACATCAAAAACAACCTGGTTAGTAGAAGGTAATACTAAACTTACACCGAGATCTCCAATTAAACTAGTTTGGACCAATGATCAAAATATAAAATTTGAAAAAGAAATTAGTATAGATGAACAATTTTTATTTAACGTTAAACAAAACGTAATTAATAATAGTGAAAAAACTTATAACTTTTATCCTTATGGACAAATAATAAGAAATAAATCGCCACAAGTAACAAATTTTTATATTTTGCATGAAGGATTAATTGGTGTTTTTGATGATCAATTAGTTGAAAAAGATTATGAGGATATCGAAGATAAAAAGTACTCAGTCAATGCAGATAAAGGATGGTTAGGTATTACAGATAAATACTGGATTACAAGCTTGATTCCAGCTGAGAATAAAAAATTTAGAACAGATTTTGATTTTAAAAATAAATTTAGAGCTAATTTCATTGAAACCGAAGCAACCGAAGTAGGTGCAAATGAAGTAAAGACTAATGAAATTAGAATAATAATTGCCGCTAAAGAAGTGAGCATAATTGATGGTTATGCGGAAAGTGAAAATATTAATAAATATGATTTAGCAATTGATTGGGGTTGGTTTTACTGGATAGTAAAACCGTTATTCTTTGTTATAGATTACTTTTTTAAACTTACAGGTAACTTTGGAATTGCAATTATTCTAATAACTATTTGTATAAGATTAGTATTCTTTCCGCTCGCTAATTACTCTTTTAGATCCATGGCTAAAATGAAAGTTCTTCAACCAGAAATGACTAGATTAAAAGAACTTCACAAAGATGATAAAATGAAGCTTCAGCAAGAAATGATGGCTCTTTATAAAAAAGAGAAAGTGAATCCAGTAAGTGGGTGCCTTCCAATTTTTATCCAGATACCTTTCTTCTTTGCAATTTATAAAATGTTGTTTGTAACTATCGAAATGAGACATCAACCATTTTTTGGTTGGATAAAAGATTTGTCTGAAAAAGATCCAACCTCTCTGTTTAATTTATTTGGTTTAATTCCTTGGGATCCTCCGTCTTTTTTAATAATTGGTGCATGGCCAATTATGATGGGAATTACAATGTGGATACAACAAAAACTAAATCCAACACCACCAGATCCGATACAACAAAAAATATTTATGTTCTTTCCATTATTTTTAACAGTTATATTAGCGCCATTCCCATCAGGTTTAGTAATTTACTGGACAATCAATAACATTTTAACAATGGCTCAACAGTATGTAATTATGAAGAGAACTACTGTTAAAACAGCACAATAAATGAATCTAGATAAGATTTTACCCAAAGATGGTCCAGCCATCGATGAAGTAAAAAAGTATATAGAAAAATATTCTAAAGATATAATTGTCATTAAATGTGGTGGATCAGTTTTGTTAGAAAAAAAATTATTCAATCAATTTGTTGAGGATATTGCAGTAATTAACAAACTAGGTTTATCAGCAATTGTAGTGCACGGTGGCGGAAAAAATATAAAATTAAAACTAGATAAACTAAATAAAGAAACAAAATTTATAGATGGACTTAGAGTTACTGATACTGAAACAGTTAAGGTTGTTGAAGAAGCATTAATGGAACTAAATCTTGAAATAATAGATCAATTAAACAATTTTAATGCAAAGGCAATGTCTGTTGCTCCAATGAATAACAATGTAATAAAAATTATTCCTGAAAAAAAGGAACTTGGATTTGTAGGATCTCCAAAACAAATTAATTCTGAAATCCTAATTGAAGCAATAAATTTAAATATTATACCTTTAATAGTTCCAATGGGAATTGGGGAGGATAATAAAATTTATAATATTAATGCTGATACAACTGCTGGAGCAATAGCAAAAGAACTAAAAGCTAGAAGACTATTGTTGATGACTGATGTTGAGGGTGTGCTAGACCAAAATAAAAATTTAATTGCAGAACTTACATCTAAAGATGCCAAAGAAATGTTAAAAAATGCAACGATTTCTGGTGGCATGATACCAAAAATCAAAACATGTCTAGATGCAATTGATAATGGTGTAACAGGAGTAGTTATTGTAGACGGCAGAAAGCCTCATTCTATTTTGTTTGAATTATTTTCTGATAAAGGTGCTGGAACTTTAATTAGAAAATGAAAAAACTTGAAAATATCAAAAATATTCTTTTCGACTGTGATGGTGTTTTATATCAAGATTTAGAAGCAGTATTTGGTCAAGTGAGCAAAAGAATGACTAATTATATATCTGATAAACTTAAATTAGACTTAGTAAAAGCAAAAGAATTACAAACAAATTATTTTCATAAATATAATACAAGCCTAAATGGATTAATGATACATCATGATATCCCTCCTAAAGAGTTCTTACATTATGTGCATGACATAGATTTATCTTTTATGAAGAAAGATGTTGTTTTAAGAAATGAGCTTGAAAATCTAAATTTACAAAAATTTGTATTTACCAATGGAAGTAAGGAGCACGTTTATAATATAACAACACATTTGGGTATTGAAGATATGTTCGATGGAGTTTTTGATATTGTAGATGCTGAGTTTCATCCTAAGCCTGAGCCAAAGGCTTTTGATCTAATGATCAAAAAATTTGATATCGACCCAAAAGAAACTTTATATATCGAAGATATCGCAAAAAATTTATCTATTGGAAAAGAAAGAGGTAGCACTACAGTTTGGTTAATCAATGATGAATTCTGGGGTAAGAAAGAATCTGATAAAGATTATATTGACTATAAGATTGAAAATCTCTCTTTATTTTTAAAAGAAATAAGGTTATTAAAAAACTCTTAAAATTATGAGTATAGAAAAAATTATTAATGATGCTTGGGAAAATCGAGAACAAGTAAATCAAAATTCAGATAAAATTTTAAAAGATACTGTTAACCAAATTATTGAGGATTTGGACAGCGGTAAAGTTAGAGTTGCGGAGAAAATAAATGGAGAATGGATAACTCATCAACATATTAAAAAAGCAATTATGTTGAGTTTTAGAATGTATCCGATGGAAAATCTTAATGGGCCTTATAGTAGTTGGTATGACAAAGCGCATCTGTTAAAAGGAAAAACCGCAGGATGGACAAAAGAAGATCATGAAAGAGCAGGTTTTAGAATGGTTCCTAACTCGCCAGTAAGAAAAGGTTCTTTTGTAGGAAAAAATGCAGTGTTAATGCCTTGCTATGTAAATATCGGAGCTTATATTGATGAAGGTACAATGATAGATACGTTCGCAAGAGCGGGTAGCTGTTGTCAAATTGGAAAAAACTGTCATATATCTGCAGGCTCAGGCGTAGGTGGTGTTTTAGAACCTGCTCAAGCTTTACCAACCATTATTGAAGATAATGTTTTTTTAGGAGCCATGTCTGAAGTAGTTGAGGGTGTAATAATAGGAGAAGGATCTGTATTAAGCATGGGAATGTATATTGGCCAATCAACAAAAATTGTTAATAGAAAAACTGGAGAAATAACTTACGGAAAAATTCCACCTTATTCAGTAGTTGTTCCTGGTTCTTTGCCAGATAAAAATAATCCAACAGCACCCTCTTTATCTTGTGCTGTAATCATTAAACAGGTAGATGAAAAAACAAGATCAAAGACTTCTATCAACGATTTATTAAGAGAATAATCATGCACACTTTAGATGAAATTAAATTAGCCAAAGAGCTAATTAGTTTTCCTACTGTTACACCAGTTGATGCGGGAATAATGAAATATCTTGAAAAAAAACTTAAAAGTTTAGGTTTTAAAGTTAAAATTTTAGAGTTTAAAGACAAACAGCTTAAACCAGTTAAAAATTTATATGCAAGATTAGGTAATTTAAGCCCAAATTTTTGTTATGCTGGGCACGTAGATGTTGTGCCTCCAGGAAATTTAAAAGATTGGACGGTAAATCCATTTAAACCTTCAATCAAAAAAGGACACTTAATTGGCAGGGGCGCAAATGACATGAAAAGCTCGATTGCTGCTTTTGTTGCGGCGGTGAGCCAATATATTAAAATTAATAATAAATTTAACGGTTCAATAAGTTTACTCATAACTGGCGATGAAGAAGGTATTGCAGTTAATGGAACAAAAAAAGTAGTAGATTATTTAAAGAAAAAAAAGGAAAAAATTGATTTTTGCTTAGTTGGAGAACCAACCAATCCTGAAAGATTAGGAGAAATGATTAAAATAGGAAGAAGAGGATCAATTACAGGTCATTTGACTATTAATGGAACACAAGGACATGTTGCCTATCCACATAGAGCTAATAATCCATCAAATAGTTTAGTCAAAATTTTAAAAAGATTTAAGGAGATTAAGTTTGATAATGGAACTAAAGATTTTCAAGCAACTAACCTTGAAGTAACTAGAATTAATATAGATAATACAGCAGACAATGTTATTCCAGGCACGGCTAGTGCAAGTTTTAATATAAGATTCAATAACAAACACACTTCTGTATCTTTAAAAAGAAAATTAAATAAAATTATTAATCAAATAACAAAAAAAGAAAGGTCTAAATACCATATTGAATACATGGTCTCAGGAGAGTCTTTTTTAACAAAGCCAAATAAAATAACTTATATGGTAAGAAATATTATTAAAAAAAATACTAATATAACTCCAAAGTTATCTACAACCGGTGGAACTTCTGATGCAAGATTTATTAGGAAAATTTCCCCATGTTTAGAGTTTGGTTTAGTAGGAAAAACAATGCATAAAGTGGATGAGGCTGTTTCTATAAAAGATTTAAAGAAATTAACCAAAATATATTTGGATATTTTGAGTAGCTATTTCTAGTGAGTACTGCAATAATAACATCTGATACCTCGATCAGTCACTATACAGGCGATGGTCATCCTGAAAAACCTGACCGGGTTAACTCTATTATAGAAACTTTAAAACTTAAAAAAGAACTAATTTGGTGTAAATCCAAAAAGTTTGATGAAAGTATTTTAGATATAACTCATTCATCTAATTATATTTCATCAGTTAAAAAATCTTTTCCAATAAAAGGAATAAATTTTCTGGATGGGGATACAATTGTATCGCCAGGAAGCAAACAAGCTACAATAGATGCCGTAGGCTCAATTATTTCTGCAATTGATGGGGTACAAAGTAAAAGATTTAATAATGCTTTCTGCGTTGTCCGACCTCCAGGACATCATGCAGAAAAAGAAAAAGCTATGGGTTTTTGTATTTATAATAATGTTGCAGTAGGCGCACATTATTTAATTGAAAAGTATAAATATCAAAAAATTGCAATCATTGACTTTGATGTTCACCATGGAAATGGAACACAGGATATTTTTTATGAAAATGAAAAGGTTCTATACATTTCAACGCACCAATATCCATACTACCCAGGTAGTGGAAGTGAAAAAGAAAAAGGCAAATTTAATAATATATTCAATGTTCCTTTACCAGCGGGAACTAATTCTGATGAATATTTAAACGCTTATGAATATGTTTTGAAAAAATTAAGTGAATTTAAACCTGAATTTATATTGTTTTCCGCAGGATTTGATGCTCATAAAGATGATCCTCTTGCCCAATTGAATTTAAATTCAAAAGATTTTTATGAAATCACCAAAAGAACAATTCAATCTACCAAAAAATATACCGCAGGTAAAATTATATCAATCTTAGAAGGTGGTTATGATCTTAAAGCACTTGCTGAAAGTGCCCTTTATCATGTAAATGCTCTTTCAGAGTCAAACTAATTTAATGAAATTTTACAAACAAAAAAAATCTAAAATTAATAATAGAGGTTTATTTGCATCGAGAGAAATACCTAAAGGAACTAAAATAATTAATTATATTGGTAAGATTATTACAAAAAAACAAACAGAAAATAACCCAAAGTTTGACAATGGAAAGGCAATATATTTATTTACCTTAAATAAAAAATATGACCTTGATGGTGACTTTTCTTATAACACCGCAAGACTAATTAATCATTCTTGTGATCCTAATTGTGAAGTGGAAGGTAAAGGATTAAAATTATGGATTAAAGCAATAAAAGATATAAAAAAAAATGATGAACTAACTTATGATTATGGTTTTAGTTATGATAAAGACTATAAAGATTATCCTTGTAAATGTGGTTCAATAAATTGCTGTGGTTATATTGTCCGAGAAGGTTCAAGATGGAGATTAAAAAAAAGATATAATTAGTAGGTTACTTTCTCTAAGTATAAACCATGTGCCGGGGCTAGAGGTGCACATCTTTTTCTATCTCTTGACTTAAAAATGCTATTAAATTTTTTTAAATCCCATTTATTCTCTCCTAAATATTTAAGAGATCCAACCATCGATCTTACTTGGCTTTTCAAAAAAGATTGGGATTTAAACCTTATTTTTATCTGATCTTTTGATTTAAAAATTTGTATTTTGTTAATTGTCCTAATTGGACTTTTAGCATTACAATTTGCAGCTCTGAATGTAGAAAAATCATGAGTTCCCATTAATTTTTTTGCACCTTTTTCTAAGGTAATTAGATCAATTTTTTTTATAATATGCCATTCTCTATTTTTATTGATCATAGATGGAGATTGATTATTTCGTATTAGATAAATATAGCTCCTTTCTTTTGCAGAATATCTTGCATGAAACTTTTTGTTTCTTTTTATGATTTTAATAATAGATATATTTTTCTTATTTAAAAAAAAATTTAAAGATTTTAAAAGTTTTGTGCTATCTTGAATTTTTTTTGATACTTCAAAATGAGCTGACTGCTCTATTGCATGAACCCCTGCATCAGTTCTACCTGAACCATAAATTATAACTTTTTGGCTTAATAATTTAGAAAGTACTTGTTGTATGGTTTGTTGTATAGAAGTTCCATTCTTCTGAATTTGCCATCCAACAAATGAGGTTCCTACATATTCAATCAATATCTGATACTTATGCATCGTCTAGAACAGAATTTATCTTAATTTGACTACCCGAAATAAAATCTTTTATATTCTGAGCCTTTTTTCCTTGTCTTTGAATTTCAATAACTTTTATTGAACCAGAACCACAGGCTATTTCTAATTGATTATCCATAACCCTTCCTGGCTGTCCAATTTTGTCTGATGATAAAGCTTTTAAAATCTTATACCTCTCATTTTTAAAAGTAAACCAACCACCAGGATTTGGAAATAGACCATTAATTATTGATAAAATTTTCTTGGAAGAATCTTTCCAGTTAATTTTACCCTCTAATTTATGAATTTTTTTTGCATAAGTTGCCTCTTGATGATTTTGTTCTTTGAAATTTGCTTTATTCTCAAAAATTAATTTTAAATTTTCAATAATTTTTGAAGCTCCAAGCTCCGATAGTCTTCTTGAAAGATTTTCTGAATTTTCATTTTCTTTTATTTCAACTTTATAAGTATTACAAACAGGACCTTCGTCTAATTTTTCGTTTAATCTCATAAAACTTATGCCTGTTTGCGTTTCTAAATTCAAAATAGATCTTTGTATTGGTGCTGCGCCTCGCCATTTTGGTAAAAGCGAAGCATGAATATTTATGAAACCATAATTACTTAAGTTTATTATAGATTTTGGAATTATTTGACCATAAGCTACTACTACAGCAATATCAAAATTTAAACTTTTTAAATAATCTTTTTCTTTTTCAATTTTTTCAGGTATTTTAACTGAAATGTTGAGATCCTCAGCTACTAACTGGACTGGAGATTTATTTAATTTTTGTCCTCTGTGGGCTTTTCTAGGTGGTTGAGTAAGAACACAGACTAAATCATATTCACTTTTTTTAAGTTCTTTTAAAACTGGTACTGCAAAATTTGGTGTACCCAAAAAAACAATTTTTTTTTGCATTAATTAAACAATAATTCTATCTGGTCTTTCTTTATTTTTTGATAGTTTTTTTATAATCATTGTTTTTTTTAGTTTTGATAAGTAATCAATAAATAATATTCCTTCGAGATGGTCCATTTCGTGTTGTATGCAAGTTGCCAACAACCCTTCGGCTTTTAAAATTTTTTTTTGACCACTATAGTCTAAATATTCAACATCACATTTTTTAGGTCTATCAATTTCTGCAAAATAATTTGGCACTGACAAACAGCCTTCTTCATAAGTAGATAAATCTATATGCCTATTTTTGATAACTGGATTTACAAAATACATTGGATTTTTTTTTTCATTCTTTCGAGCAATATCCATAACGATAATTCTCTTAGGAACACCTACTTGGATAGCAGCAAGTCCAATACCGTTAGCATGATACATTGTATCAAGCATATCATCCATTAGTTTTTGCTCTTCCTTTCCAACTGTATCCACTTCAATAGATTTCTGTCTTAAAATTTTATTTGGTTCTGTTATTATTGTTCTAATCGCCATACCTAATTTTATTATATATTTTAAACTTTTAAAGGAAGAACTTTTAATAAGATTTGATTTCTTAAATCAACCATTTTTAGCTCATTTAAAATACCAACTATATAATTTATAGATTCTATGTCTAAGTCTTCGATTTCATCTTCGCCGGTAATTTGAGCAATTTTTAACAATACTAAACCAGTTTCTCGGTTAACTATCATTGAGTTAATATCTGATGGAATGCTTGATTTATATTCATATAAATCATCATATTTTTTTAAAATCTGAATTCCGTCAGATTTTAATGACTCTGTCATCATTATATCTTTAACTGAAAAAGTATATTTTTTGTCTTTTTTTATTTTTTTTAATAAATCGTTAGCTTCTTTTTCGGCATCTGGAAGACTTACTTTATTTTGAAAGTAGCTTATTAATTTTGATTGATGAAATATTTT
>Ga0066377_10000143_pt1 | contig 15940 bp, 34 predicted proteins | sample Knorr_S23_td_Sur_FD_70946 | JGI IMG/M metagenome (GOLD analysis project Ga0066377, IMG submission 70946) | Marine microbial communities from Southern Atlantic Ocean transect - Knorr_S23_td_SurfaceB_ad_5m_LV_B | ecosystem: Environmental > Aquatic > Marine > Oceanic | place: Southern Atlantic...
TATAGGTGATCTAGTAAGTGATAACATAGATAGATTAGACTTCGCTCAACAACAAGACATTCAACATAGAGTAGAGTTAATTAGATTACTATTGAAAAGAAATCTACCATTAAAGGCAAAACAACAATTAAAGTATTTAGATAAATATATTCAACAATGTTTATATGATTATCAGTATTGCCCATCATTAGATTGGTAATTTAGCTATTGACTTAACACACATTATCTACTAGTATTATATCATGATAAATCCACTAGAAGTAACTAACTATAATCGAACTCAATCTGAACTACAGGAGTTTTTATTATTTTGCATAAATGTCGCAGGTAAGAAGTCTGCAGTCGAGGCTCCAAAGCTCGAAGTATTCCTGCAAAGAGTAAAAGACCTGACAGGTCATGATGCTCCTTTTGACGGGCTCCGCGCACTGAAGAAAGAAGGGAAACTACAGTCAACTATGCATTGGGCGGCGATAAGCCCATATAAGCAGCGATTCAACAGCTACTGTGATGTCCTTGCCTTAGGAGACCTGCGTGCAGTCCGGTTGCCTCGCCTGATGAAGGTTCGGGGCGTCGGTCTTAAAACAGCAAGGTTCTTTCTTTCACACTCTCGTGAGGATTTCGATGAACCTATGCTGGACACTCACATTTTGCATTGGTTGCGTGATCAGGGTTATAGTTTAGCACCAAAGAGCACTCCCCAGAACGAAGGCGTATACAATTACTACGCTAATGTATTCAAGAGTCAAGCCAGAATGCTTGGCAAAACAGTCACCGATCTCGACTTAGAGATATGGACACAATACTCAAAAACATAAACATTGGAAATACTAACAGTACTAGCATTAAGCATATGCATCGGTATAAAATTAGCAATAGATAGTTGGAAAGAGTAATTGCGAAAAGGCAAATTGTGAAATATATAAATATAAATAATAATGATTCAAATAATATGTTAATTTATTTTAACCAGAGGGCGCCGCCCATAGCACTGATTATCAACGACTTACAAAATTTTCGCCCCGGAGATTTTTTGCAAACCATTGGTTATCAAGGGTTTAAAACTTAAAAAAAAGTGTTGACATAACCCTATTCTTACCTTACTATATTATACATGATTAACTACGATATACCAAACTCAATCTCACAATTCAACCCACAGCCTTCTATGTTAGATTTCAACGATCTTGATTTCAAGCCTCATCGTCATGCAGACGGAGTTCAAGCCGTACTTGATTTAGGGAATCACTTTTCGATTTCTGTTGTGGCTAACAATGACGGAGGACAAGGCTTATATGGTAATGTCGATGATGACCTTTATGAAGTCGCGGTTTTCTATAAAAACGACATGGTTCCCTTGTCTCCTTCAGATGATGTTGCAGGTTGGCAATCTCCTCAGCAAGTTTCTTATATCATGGGAAAGGTTCAAAGCGAAGGAGCGTATTGGCTTGACGAGCTTAAAGAAGCAAAAGAAGAATACAAGAAAGAATTTGGGCTTGACAATTAAACTTCACTAGTATAGGATATAATCATGACATTATCAGAATCAATTATGGACATCGTTAGAGGTAACCTAGCATGGTCAGATCCCATGTCAACAGTCTGTCTCGATCAACACGAACGCCACCCCGACAAGTTCCCAAAGGGAAGTGCATTTCAGTCAGAAGATGAATCTTTAGCAGACATCATTAGAGACTTGACATTATTACAAGATGAGCGTAGAATAGAATCATCTTTTCAATCAGCACAACTATAACACACAGATATTATGTTAACAGATAAAAACCAAATCGCAGAGTTTAGACTCCGCACTCTTCACAAAATGCTCAAGCTTGAAATTCTTGGAATGCAACGCAGAGGTCAATCGGCTTACGCAATCATAAAACAAGAAACAGGTCTTACAGGATCAAAGCAAAAAGTTTATGATAAACTTGGCGACTTGCTTAATCCTCCACACGATGTGGAAATGGAAAAAGCCATTTATAATGCTTGACTTTTAGTTTAAACTAGACTATATTTATATCATGTTAGATTATATTAGAGCAAACTGCGAATTACCACCATTAGATGATAAACCATATTACGATGAAGAGTCGGGCTTATGGGAAATGTATTTTGAAGAGCTTATGCCCGATTGGTACATCAAGAGTGAAGGAGAACATCCCGAACTTATCACTTTACATTTAGAGACATTTGACCAATGCCAAATGATTCTCTCTCAACTAGAACAAATCAAAGAAGAAAGGATAGCAGATGAAGCTACTCAAGAAAATCAAGAACCTGTTCTCTCCTAAGTATCAAGTGGTTTATACCACCCAAGACGGACGGACTGAACGCTATACTATCAACAAACCGCAGTATGAATACGAGTTTGGTAACAACGATGAAGGTCGTAAGGTTGTCGGATTCCGTTCGTTCTGTCATAATCGCCAAGGGATTCGCTCGTTTCGTTACGACAGAGTAGTATCTCTCGTGAGGGCATAAAGATGACTGCTAAGCAAATTCAAGCTAAAATTCGCCAACTTGGTTGGGAGCTTATGGAAGCGGAAACCAACGAGGCATATTGCGAAAACTTTGTTGAAAAGCGAAAAGAACATAATCTTTTGCTTGAGAAATTATATAAACTAGAGAAAAGAGTTTTTTAGTCAACCTTCGGTTATGGGTTAATGTAGAGGAAGCCCCTTGCGAAAGCGAGGGGCTTTCTTATTGATAGCCAAAGACTTACAAAATTTTTGCCCCGGAGATTTTTTGCAAATCCTTGCTAGGCAATGACTTAGGTATTTAAAAAAATGTATTTATTAGTGATTTTATGCTTGCAATTTAAACCCGTTCTGTCATAATTATATGTATGAAGATTAAAGATAACCATTCACTAAACAACCCAAACGCTGAAGATGCTATGCGAGCTATATTAGATGTGCTTAATGAAATGTTCATTCAGCCCGCTTATAATGCAGGAGAGATTGAAGAGGAAGATGAATACATCCTTGCAGAAATCCTTGATGCACTCAAACTCATTGGGCAAAAGGCAAGAGCATATGAAGTATTCGAAGATCAAGATTCTTTTATTTTCAAAAATTAGTCCTTGACTTTACATATATTTTCAGCTATACTTATATTATAACAATTAAAAATCCTAAACTTAAAAAATTATGTTAGATACAACTCAAGAAACTCCTCGTCTCAACCTCCGCATTTGCGGTAATCGCTCATCCATTGTTGATATGGATGCTGTTCGCAGAGTACCAACTCCGAAAGCAACCAATAGATGGAAGCCAATTCCACACTCAAAAGTTGTGGATGTTACTCGCAACAATCTTGAAGATAAAGGTTTTGAGATTCTCAATGAATGTCACAATGTTACCAAAGGCGGTGAGCATTACTTTGGAATGTTTCAAGTTAATCATGCAGACCTTTCCGACAATGGCGGTGAGCGTGGTTGCGTGGTTGGCATGAGAAATTCACACGACAAGCTATTCGCAGCAGGTTTATGTGCAGGTGACGCTCCATTTATTTGTGACAATCTCATCTTTCACAATGAAGTTGTTTTCACTCGCAAGCATGTTGGAGATGTAAACAAAGAACTCGTAGATCGAGTGCAAAAGATCACCGAGTATCTCATCCCAATGTGGACTCGCCAAAACGATAGAGTTGCATCTTACAAAGAGGTGGCACTCAATGATCGTGAAGCTCAACATCTTATTTTCGATGTTTACGAAGCAGGTGCTAAGACTAATCTTATCGGTCAATCCACTCTTGCCCAAGCATGGGAGCAATGGAAGAATTCCGAGCATAAAGTCTTCCAAGACCGCAATCTCAACTCATTGTACAATGCTTTCACAGAAGTGAGCAAAGGTCGCAATGTTATGCACTTGCCTAAAAGATCAGAAATCTTTCACAATGCTTTTGATCCTGTCGCAGGAATAGAGTCTGTCGAACTTGTATCTTAATTTTAACACTAAACGAAAGGAAATCATAATTATGAAATGCCGTAATCTCAACGAAGTACTTGATGCACGCAAAGGACGATTTGTATCTGTCCTCCTTAAAAATGGATTGAAGCGAGAGCTTTATTCCGCTAAGGTTCACGATTACAACTCCAATGTTGTTCGTTTTAAGGACACCAATGGGGGCGAGCGTCGAGTGAGCAGGGCTAAGATCGTGAGGGCTAAAGTCGCTGAGCGACACTTTAAGCGTTCAAGAGCTTAAGTCAAACTCTTAACCTTAAAAGCCCCTTGTGAAAGCAAGGGGTTTTTTTGTATCTTGTTGCCCTGGAGCGACTTGTGAAATTTTCGCCCCGTATTTTTTTTGCAAGTCATTGATTATCATTGGTTTGCGGCATATGAAAAAAGTGTTGACAGGTGCGTGGTTAAAGTGTTATTATATATGTATGATTAGAACAAAAACAGACTCTCGCTACGACATCGACTATGACCGGAAGGTGTTCGTATATAAAAACCTTCACAAGAATTGCTGGAGCATTCGCCAGGACGGACTGGTTAAGGCTCATTCGGATGGTTCACCAATTTGCATATATTCAGCAGTCATGAAAGTTAACCAAAAAGGTCGTGAGCGTGTGATTAGAGAAAAGGTTAAAAATGTTCATGCTGGCATTTTGGGTTACCTTCGATTTCCCATGATGGAAGTATGGCACGGATGGGTTGATATGATCGAGATTACATATAACCCTTACAAGTATCATTCTTTTGTAGATGTTGAAAACAAGAAGACAAGATACTTCGCAAGCTTCTGCAAACTTTATCAAGATAAAGTTTTAGTTGATCGTTATTAAGGGTTGACAAGTTAATTTATTTCTATTAGTATAGTATCATGATTAAAACAACACTTCTCACATCAGGTAATCAAAAAATTCTCAAAGGCGAGAAAATGGGTTACATCACGAAAGGCATCCACCTTGCTCCAGCAAATCTTGCGGGTTACGAGGTTTGCCAATGGCGTTCTAAAGGATGCACTGCTTCTTGTCTTAACACCGCAGGTCGTGGGCAAATGAATTCTGTTCAGCAATCACGGGTTGCCAAGACAAAACTATTCTTTGAACAGAAAAAAGATTTTATGATTAAGCTTTGCAGAGAAATTGCTTCAACAATCAAATCTGCAAACAAGAAAGAAATGAAAGCAGTTTTCCGTCTCAATCTTACAAGTGACATCGCATGGGAAAATGTTTACATGAAAGACCCAAACTATAACATTTTTGAATACTTTTGTGCAGAACAATTCTACGACTACACAAAGTCATTCAAGAGAATGTGTGCTTTTCTTGGCAAGCCATTCACTAAAGATGAAGCAAAGTTTCCGTCTAATTACCACTTAACTTTTAGCCGTTCAGAACATAATGATTCAAAATGCGAAATGGTTCTTGCTATGGGTGGCAATGTTGCGGTGGTGTTTCGCAATCAACTTCCCAAAACTTGGAAAGGTTACGAAGTTGTTAATGGTGATGAAACAGACTTGCGTTTCCTTGACAAAAAAGGTGTTGTCGTTGGGCTTATCGAAAAAGGTATGGCAAAGAAAGATGAAACGGGTTTTGTCCAAGAAGGTATTGACTCTTAATTCAAACCATTATATAATTATAAGATGATTCACGCAAAGAAAAGCAAATTTATCTTGACACTATCAAATGACAAAGTCCCTATTATTGCCGAAGTATGTGCCTTGCGAGTATTAGAAAGTGATGAAAAAGTAATTGGTGAAGCTTGTTTGCAAGCCAATCTCAAGAAAGGAACTTTCAAAGATATAACAAGAAAAGCTAACTATAAAGAAGGAAAGTTATATGCACACGCAGATTATATTTAACAAATTAAAAGTGACAAATAGTCAAATAGAATAGCCAAATAGTCAAATAGTATATTTTTTTAATCATAGAGATTTGTAAGTCTTTGAGCTTCAAGGGCTTACAAATTTTTTGCCCTGCAGATTTTTTGCAACCTGCTGATTATTAAGGGCTTACATCACTTGCTGAGAGTTGGATAGAACAATTCTTTAAGACCACCGATCAAGCACGATAAGAGGAAAATTGTGACCAATTCCATTATTTGTCGGATGGGATGAAGTCAAGCTCCCGATTGTCCAGGATGTATCCAATTACTTTGTTGACCTTTTCGATTGTATCATCGAGGGTCTTTTTGGTGTGTTCTGTGGCTTTGGCTTCTTCAAGCACGGAACGCAAGAATTTAAGGTTGCCGTTTGCAGAAGCAAGTTGCATTGCAGTTTTATCTACGAGTTTTTCGTCTTTCAGTATTTCTATAATCATAAGTCTATTCTAAGAATTTAAGTTTAAAAGTCAAGCTTTTTTCACTCCCATTCGGAGTGAAAGCCCCAGTCGATGTCCTCGACTTCTTGGAAGTCAAGGAGGGCGATCCTGTCTTGCAGGTCACCGATTTCGTTGCGAATCGCAACGAGATCTGCGGAGGTGAGAACGGAGTCCGCGAGGACTTCGCGGAGGAGGGAGATTTTGTTGAGCATTTCGGATTTTGTCATAATTTCTTGCGTTAGGTTTTCTTTATTTTATATTTACAATCTATCAGAGTTTTTCGGAAAAGTCAAGTTTTTTTTAGTTTTTTTTGGTTATCTGCGGGGAGCCAAGTCCCGCCGTTTACGGCTCTTAGTTGGGAATTTTCTTTATCATATTATTAATCTATCAGAGTTTTTCGGAAAAGTCAAGTTTTATTTTAAGTTTTTTTTAGTGTTGTGTTACTACATTGAAACGAGGAGAGTTTAAATTCTCTTCTCTTTTAATTGTTCTAAGGTGTGAAAGACTTGAGGCAGTCCGAACCCGTGGGTAATCGGTTCCTGTATCGAAGATCTTGACAGACCAATGCGTTGACCATTTTTTAATTCTAACTTGTATTTTATCTTTAATCATACTTATAACATAGCACAGAAAACCCAAAAAGTCAAGAAAAACTTTCAACTATTTTTTTGCACAATTCTACTGCCGGAAGTTCTTCTTAGCCAAGTGTTTACAAAAAAACGACAGGGCAGATTTTTTGCAAAACCTTGGTGCCCAATGACTTAGAACACAAGAGCCTCGACATTTTGATTTGGCACGGCAAACCAATCGGATGGGTTAATGATGTGACCGTTTAGTACAGGCTCAAAGTTGACCTGATGAACTCCGGCATTGACTATTCCGTTTACTCGCTCGCGAGTTGTTGGAGTATTCCAGCCGGCAAGCGACCATATCACAAACCCGCTTGCGTCACGCTTGATTATAGCGTTACCATGCAACCAAACGGTGTTGCCGTCCGTGCGAGTGTTGCCAACGGTCAAAGGTTGGCGAGATTCAAAAGCTTGTTTGATTTGTTCTGTTACTTTTCTCATATTATTTTATATTAAGAATTTTCTTTGGGCTTTGCAAGCAAAAACTTCATAAAAGTTTCTTGAGCTTTTAGATTGTCTTCGATCTCATCAAGTTCAATTTGTGCATTGATTACCATTTGCTGGCTTTGGATATGTCCTTCGTCTGCAAGTGGTGTGAGAACTCGAATGAGTTCTTTAAGTTCTTTTATTTTATCCATGGTTTGAGAGTATTGGAGCTTGTGTTTTTTTCTGCAAAGCTTTAGCGATTTGCATTGCTTTAGCGTGAGATTTTGCGTTGTCTACGAGTTTGCCAAAAAGTCGGATGTCGAACCAATTTGCAAAGTTTGGGTTTTTATCTACATTTATCATATGCTTTTATATTATATTATAAGGGTTGAAAGTCAAGCGAAAAAAGGATGTTTTTTTACCGAAGACAACGCAACGGCAACCCTTTTCTGTGAGCGGTAAACCCTTGCCAAAACAAAAGTTTCTGCTCCATCTTTATGCAAACCTTCAACATGAAGGATGCGACCTTTGTAATCTACAACAACATCGTTTTTCTTAATCATATATACAATCTATTATAAAAACTTGAAAAAGTCAAGCTTTTTTTACATTATTTTTCATTGCAATTTTGTTTTGCAAATCCCATTCATCGAGCCAAGCTTGGCTTTTTGCTAAAGCATCTTTAGCAATTTCAACCACGACCGGGTCGCTATCGTGAGCAATGGTTTCCCGAAGGAAGACCATGTCGGCTTTAACTTTTGAGAAGAGTCTTATTGAATCATTCATACCTATAAGGTAGCATAAAAACCGGCATTTGTCAATGCTAAAATTCAACTATGTTTTTGCACGATTCTACTGCCGGAAGTGTTTCCTAGTCAAGCGTTTACAAAAAAACGCCGGGGTAGATTTTTTGCAAAGCCTTGGTAGTCAAAGACTTACCAAAGCTTTTCGTCGTCTTTCATGTCTTGCCACATTAAGTAGAATACTACAAGCCAAGGAGAGAATAGGATAATTTCGATCATAATGTTATTTTTTGCGTTGTTCGTGCAGTACGGCTTGAAGCTTTTTGCGAGCTTCTTGGACTGCGTGGAGAGCGTCGAGGATCGCCATGCCTTGCGTAATGCTCAAGGTTTGGTCTCCTTCGGTGTTAGTTGTCTCAGCGAGGAAGTTGAGATTTCCTTCTGCTTTAGAGAGTGCAAGCCCAAGGTCTAGCTCGGGAAAGTCTATTTTGCTTGATTCGTTCATGCTACGGATTTAGTTTTGATTACTTGAGGCTTTTCTTTCAGAGCTTCGGTGATCTTGCTCATGGCAAGGGCGTTTAAACTGATTTGTTTTAGGAATGTTTCAATCTTTATCATGTTACTAATCTATAAAAGTTTTTGGTAAAAGTCAAGTTTTTTTTGATTTTTTTTAAGCGTTTCTTTCGACTGATCTCCAACCATAACGAGCGACTTCGTCATCATGGCGAGCGTGTGGAAGTCTAGCCTTGAGGCTTTTTATACTCGCAAGAATCCAATCACGGGTTTCGCCTGTTGCAGGTACGAAACCTTTACCGCTTTCATAGTGATCGGCTTCGAGGCGACTTTCGAGGCGTTGGATGTCGAATTTTATTTCTTCTGTTTTTGTCATTCTCATATTTACAATCTATTATAATTTTTATTAAAAGTCAAGTTTTATTTTACTTTTTTTTAGCTATTACAAACTTAAGTAAAATCTTTTCTCTTTCTGTTAGTTGTGTTGTATCAATCTTTATCATATAAACAACATAGCAAAGAAATGCCGAAAAGTCAAGAACTTTTTTCACTTTTTTTACTTTTTTTTATTATTTTCTAAGTTATTGGATTTCAGCAGTTTGCGAAAAATTTGCTCCGCCGGATTCTTGCAAACCCTTGGCGGTCAAGCACTTAGAACTCGTCCATCAGTAGCTCGTCCAGAGCGTAGGTGTCCAGCTCGGGGTCTTGGTAGCTTGCCCCGTCAGGCGTGTTATATGTGCCCGATTCTACTAGATGATTAGCTAGATCTTTGTAATGCACAAAACGCTTGGCGAGTTTGTATAAACTCTCGTCATTGCCTAACCAAAGGGCGACATTCCAAGTTGCCCAATTTGCCCAACCATTATATTCGCTCATGGTCTTAGCCTCTAGGGTTTACAGCGAAAAGCCCATAACGACGGCTTCCGTCGTTGTGCTTCATGCGAGAGCGTAGGAGACGCTCAGCGTCACGCCTCCGCAACGCTATGGATTCGACTTGCCAAACGGCTCCCGCTTGGTTAAGGATAGATTTAAGTATGTACATATTGACCTTTCTGTTTAGGGTTTAGACTTCAAAGATTTCACGCATTGCACCACTAATGCAATTCATATCGGTAAGGTTTTCGTCATTGTCAAAGTCTTCGTCTTCTTCTGCTTCGACTGCGTCAAGAGCAACGAATTCGTCTTCGATGTCACGCTCGGATGCGTGTTGTATGCCATGCTCCAAGGTAAATTCTTCGTTGGCAATTTCCTCTTCGAGTTCAGCGAGCAAGTCAGCAAAGCGACCTGTAACTTTGTTGTTGTTTGCGTTAGCAAGTTCAACGGCTTTAGCGATTAGTTCGATATTATTTTCGTTATTCATAGTTTTGTATATTATAGAGTTTTCAGATTATTGCAAGAAAAAAGTTTCAGCAAAAGCACTTTTTTTTGTGCTTCGCTTTGCGTGGAAGCACTTTGTTTTTAAGCTTGTGGGGTCTTGCTTTGGTAAAGACCATTGGGATTCGTACTTTTACTTTCATGATTATATTCTAAGAATTTAAGGTGTGAAGTCAAGCTTTATTATGCGACCCACTCGACAAGCTCGAACTTACGAGGCAAGCCAAACTTGGCAAGATCTTTGTTAAGGTCTTCGATGGACGCGTGATGTTCGCATTTCATCATTACATTTTCGCTGATTAACTCGCCGGTTTTGCGGTCAATTATATTCACCTTTGCAATGAATCCGCTTACTTGTGTATCATTTTTTATCATATTATAAACCTTTCTATTATTAGAGTATTAAAGCTTCGAAGAAGTCTGGCTCAAGTCCAAACTCGGAAGTGAAGATGTGTTCCCATTCGAAGATGTCGCCACCTTGTCCAACATCGAGCCACATTTCAGATTGAAATGCCACGACTTGGTCAGTTGCTTCCTCTTCGGAAAGTTGGTCTCTTTTCATTAGTGTTTCTATTATCTTAATCATACCTATAACATAGCAAAGAAAACGGAAAAAAGCGAGAAAAAAAACACTTATTTCTCACATTAAAGCTGAGCTAATGGGGCTATCATTAGAGCTAATGATACCCCCACCCCGGGGTGACCCTACCCGTTTTGTGAATTCATTTTGCAAAACAGACAGAGAAATCCGGCGGGGGGTGGGTTTTTTCAATATCGAAACGGCGGCGAACAATTACATAATTTGGGTAACCAAAAAAAATCCACGGGGTGTATAAAAACATATGGCTGATGAACAAGAAATGTTTTGGTTAAAGAGTCTTCAGCATCAGGTGGTCCAGAAGGACCGTCAGATCGCTGATTTGCATGTTATCATAGATACGCTTCAGACTAACCTCAGAAGCGCATCTAGCTATATCCCAGAAGAAAAAAAGAAGGAAGTTGAAACCCAAAGTTATCTCTGGAGCATCAATTGGCGACCCGAAAGCTCATAGAGCCATTGTGTCGCGCTGACTTTTTTGACTCAGGAACTGGGTCGCCTTTGAGACAAAGTGTCTCTTTGGCGGCCCTTTTTATGTGTATTTTAGGGGTTTTAAATTTGGCATGGGTCTTGCAAATATATATGCACTATGAAAAAATTACCAATAACTAGTTTCTTTGGACAGCCTAGTCTGTTCAGTGCGTTTGATGACGCAATCGACAACATTATCGACTACAGTGTTGATTCTTATAAATATAGAACTACATTAGAACAAAAAGATAATAATTATATAATTACTGCGCAAGTGCCTGGGATGTCAAAAGACGACATTACAATAAAATTAGAAGATTCTATTTTAAAAGTAACAGGAGAAAAGCAAATTAATGACACTATGACTACATCTATAAATAAAGAATTTACAGTAAGTAGCGCGATTAATACTGCTAAAATTCAAGCAAAAGTAGAAAATGGCATATTAACCATCTCTATTCCACAAAAAGAAAACAAATGTAAAGAAATTAAAATTAATTAACTAAAGTTTTATCTTTCGAGGCGAGGAATATATTACCATTAGCATAAATATACCTTGAATAATATCCCTGACGCATCAATACGCTGCTTATAAAGTTCCAAAAGGTTAAATTTGATGGTAAATCTTCTAAGATAATTATTCCATTGTTTTTCAAAGACTTTAAACCAAAGGCTAAAGTATAAATGCTTGATGTTATCGAGTGCAAACCATCTTCAAGGATTAAATCATATTCGGGGCAGTTGAAATTATCTTGCATTTTTTGAAATGAAGCAAAATCCAATTGGTCAACATATGAAGTTTGTATTCTTTCTTCTGAAAATAGTATCTTTTTGTCAATATCTGCGCCATAAATATTAGCTGATGGAAACATTTCCTTGAAGGCTCTTAAGGAGGCGCCAGGTTTTGCTTGCTCAGAATATATACTACTCATATTAGAGGCCATGGTTGGATCATCTGTTCCAAGTCCAATTTCTAATATATTTAAATTATTTCTTGTTTTTAACTTTTGAAAAATTTTATCATAAACTAAATGATATTTATGAAAGCCTTGGCATTTATCACTGCCATGTTTATCAAATATTTGTTTAGTTTCATTGTTTTCTTCGTATTTTAATTCAACGGCAACATGGTCTTCGTTGAATAACTTATTTAGCGCATCAGAAAATAAAGACTCACATTTTGCTGTAAGCATAAATAAATCATCTTCTTCTCCGCCTGCATTTGGTTTAAATATACTGCTCATAAATTATATATTAATATTTCTATACATCAATGATTGATAGTCCGCCATGATTTCGCGGTATCCTTGTTTTTTTAAATAAGGTATACTATATATACTCTTAGATTCTCCGTCTGGAGTATTTACATCATCATGCAAGATTAAAGATTCTTTTGAAAGTAAATCGTTTTCAATTGCATATTTCACATCTTTAAGGTGAGTCTCACAAGCTTCTTCTCCACTTTCGAGGTGATCCATGTAAAGCAAGTCAATTTTATTAGGTTTTGGCATAGATTTTAAGAAAAACTCTGCTGTAGATTCGTAAATCATCACATTTCGATTATCTTTACATATAGTTTTCGCAACAAAAACGGCTTCAGGCAAAGGGTCAACTGAATAAATCGTTGCTTGCGGCAAATTGTCGGCAAATACTTTAGTAAAAGAGCCAGCTCCCCAGTCCCAAACTTCAGGCTGCGGACTATAATACTCTATATCAGTGGTGAATATATCTTCTCTAAAAGATCTCGTAGTTCCTAACTCAACAATATTTAGTTCTCCTCTGGTCTCTAGAATTTCTTGACAAATTTCAAAAGTTTTCTTAAAAGTAGATAGCCTGCGCCCTAAGAATTCTTCGTATTTCATTTTAAAATCTGTCCTATGCCTGTCAAGGCAGGTACCTCCCAGTTAGTTGAATATGGATCGCAAGCCTTTTTCACTCCTGGACATTTAAAGAAGCCATAATCATGAGTCATAATTACTCCACCATCAACAACTTTATCATAAAAATGATCTAAGCAAGCTTTAGTAGGGATATAATGATCCAAATCTAACCATAATACAGCAATATTACTTACATCAACTGATTGTATTGTGTTTTCATCTATAAACATTGGATATGTTCGCGGCACTCTAATTTGTTTTGTTTTAAAATTATTTATCCACTTATCCAGCCCACCAGCATTAAACTCCCCTTCTAAACATGGAGACTCACACATATCTTGTTCAACTGGAGCAGCTAAACCCTGAAAGGAATCAATTACGTGATATTCTCGCTCTGGAGACGTTAGAGTCATTGACATTACATCTCCTCCCAAATATGTTCCAGCAATTACTACATTACCAATAGGGGCTGATACAACAGTATTAATTAAATGATTTATTTCATATAAAGAAAGAGCAGTATATTCTTTTATTTGATTATATATATCATTATTCATATCTTATTATAATAACTTTCGGGGCACTGTCGTAGACTGTAAAAAACGTTTTTAACGAACCTCATATCTTCACATATTCTTATCTTCTTCTGTCTTTTTTGCATATAGTATATTAACATTTTTTTTAATGAACAACAAGTATAAAGTTTTTTATTTTTGCTTTAATGCCCACCAGGCGATTCCGGCGTCAGCCGAAATAATTATAATTATATAAATTAATATTATAAATTGAATTGGTATCGCCTCAAGCTGATAGGCATATAATTCTATAATATCAAATTAACAATTTCTTCTGGCTGTATTATATCAAAATTTTTCGTTTGGCTTCGTTCGCGGGCACACGGGAGAATTTTTCCCAAAGCCTCTAAGTATTTCCCGTTCCATTCGGAGCCTTTATTTTGATGAACAAGAAAACTCATATGTATTTTAACGTCTTCGCCAAAATAACCCATAAAATGAATCAAGAAATCTCCAGGTACAAAATCCTTGGGGTGTTGATTCATAATTTTTGCTGGAAGAGTCCCTATTGGGCCTTTTGATTCTAGTACTTGGATTAATAACTCTTGGTCGCCTCCAACTTTCCTCCATTCAGGATGAGGCGCCTTGGGGCATTTATTCCACCATTCCCAAAGCAACTTGGTATTGTTTAGGCAATTTTTAAAAACTAAAATGCCGGCGTTAAGAGCCCAATTCCCAAAATCTTCGAAGACCAAATGATCTTTATCTGGATATGAAGTAATTATATCTTCTAATCTAATCTCATCATTGATAATCGCAGCATCAAGATCTACCCATACAACATAATCGAATTCATGAATATATTTTAATAATATATAAGGCTTTTGATAAGTCGCTTCTATATTTGTAAAATTTAAGTTTTCAACTATATGTTTATACCCATGTTTCTCGCAATATAAACTGTTTAAATGCAGGCATCCGATATTTTCTTCAGCGTATTTTTTATCTCCTAATTGAATTAATGCAATTTTCATAAAATATTTATACACAGCAATATGTCTTTGTGTAATAATTGTAAATGGAATTTCCTTCAATTGATATTGTATCTATAGTCTGCGGAAAAGAAAAATTACTCGATCAGTGGTCGAGTTATCTTAGGAATATTAGCGGCATGTTTCCGAATCTATCTTTAATTGTTGTCAATAACAATGATACTTCAGAATTTGATGATAAAATTAGGGAGTGCCTCTCTGAACTGCAACAAGAAAGAGGCTTTCGAGGGATTAAATTAATTCAAGGTTCTTATGTCTGCGAATATAACTCTAGTCAATTTAGGTCTGAAAGCTTCGCTTTAGAAAAACACCGATCTACTGCATCAGGATTTCGTCAAGGCATTGACGCTTCAACAGCGGAATATATCTTCACTCTTGATGACGACGTAATCCCTCCTCGACACGCGTTGTATTTAATGTTGAAAATGTTGAAAGAAAACTCGAGCGCTGGAGCGGCAACAGGATATTACTTTAATAATTCTTGGCCTGGCGTGACTCAAAATAATCGAACAATATGTTTATCTTTAGATGACCGAATCAATTGCTCAATACATCAAATTTGGGGACAGGAGCTATTTGATGTAAAGTTCACTGGGACAGGGTGCGCTTTATGGAAGTCTAAATTACTTAAAAATACTAACTTCGATATTGAAGCTGGTCCAAAAGAAGGAGTCTTTTTTGGTCCAGATGTTTGCATGTCAAGAAAGATCAGAGAAGCTGGATATTCTATACTTTGTCACCATTCTATACTCGCAAGACACTATAACGAAGAGGGTGTTGAGGCTGGCATGGGCGTAGAGCAATATTTAAAAGAAGTTAATACTAAATCAAAGACTTTGTCTAAAACCAACATCCGAGAAACTTTCAGAAAAAATTCAATATTAAGTCAATTTTTGTCACAAAAAATAGAAGAAATACTTAATGAACAGCCTTTTAATGAAAATTTAGAATCAGAGATAAGAATGAACCTTCCTCATTTGTTTGCGCTAGGGGCAAATAGTAAAGCTGCTAAGGAAAAAGTTTTAAAGCAAATAATAGAATTTTATTTAAGATACAATGTTTAAGGAATCAAATTTTGCGCTACTGTTGCTAGCAACAGAAAAAGAATACAATCAAGGCAGTGTTAAGCCTTGCCTGGATTCATATATCAAAACACTGCCCAAAGATCAAGAATTGGATGTAATAATTTTTTTAGATACAATATCCTCTCCTCTTAATTTAGGTGAATATGGAAAGAATATTAAAATCAATGCGTTCCCACTAATGATGCGTCCTGAAGATAATATATATTACCGTTCGGTTCCCGAAAATTTTCAAAATCCACCTAGATTAGGTTTGTCTCATGGGCCGAATTTTTTATTCTTTGAGGCGTTTAAGATAGTCAAGCAATTAGCATATAAAAATGTTTTACTCATAGAATCAGATACTGAAGCTGTGTGTTCTTCCGAGTTATGGATTGATACTGTTAATGAAT
>Ga0066377_10000145_pt1 | contig 15849 bp, 13 predicted proteins | sample Knorr_S23_td_Sur_FD_70946 | JGI IMG/M metagenome (GOLD analysis project Ga0066377, IMG submission 70946) | Marine microbial communities from Southern Atlantic Ocean transect - Knorr_S23_td_SurfaceB_ad_5m_LV_B | ecosystem: Environmental > Aquatic > Marine > Oceanic | place: Southern Atlantic...
TTCAGCCATCTTGTCTGGTTCCCCGCCGAAAATCTGAACCCCCATGGGGCGCTGCCGGGGTGTAAAATCGACGATTTCCCAAGCATCCTTCTCACCTCGCGGATCAAGGAACTTGTTGGCCATGACAAACTCCGTCACCATAACGTCTGCACCATGCCGTTTGCAAAGTGCACGAAATGCCCTGTCCGTGAACCCAGCCATAGGGGCCAGATACAGGGGGATTTCCGGTTTTTCAAACCATGGCAGGCGGGAAGCGGAACCAATCTTGCTGGAATCCTGCATGGATTATTCTGAAAATTCCCGGACCAAATCCTTGTACTGCCGGAAAGGCTGCTGCAGGCTGTCGATCAATTGCGCCCAGAAGTTGGGATCCTCGATATCCGCTCCAAGGGTTGACTGAACAACCTCCTCACAACTCATCTTTCCTGAATTGCCAAGGAATTGCTCGTAGAGGTTGAGGGCGGCCTCCGGACTTTCCCGCATCCGATGAATGTAGGCCGTGCTGAGCAAATACCCGAACGTGTACGGGTAGTTGTAAAACTGGACACCTTCGATGTAGAAATGGAGTTTGGACGCCCAAAACCAAGGGTCTTCCCCACCAACCGCAAGCACGTCCCCGAAAATCGTCCGCTGGGTTTCACTCATCATTTCACAGAAATCCGATGCGGAGAGTGCACCGTTTTTCCGCTCCTTGTAAACGGCTTCTTCAAACCGAAACCGAACCGGCAGATCCAAAAGGAATGCCAGCATGTGTTCAACCTCTGCATCAAGAAGCACCAGCTTCATGGCCTTGTCATACTCATCACTGCCCAGCACTCCCTCTGTCAAGATGCGCTCGGCGAAAGTGGAAGCTGTCTCAGCAAGTGTCATCGGGTAGTGGGACGCCAGAATGCGTTGATCCTTCAGGACCCTTGAGTGCCATGCATGACCGGCCTCGTGGGCAAGCGTGATGACATCATTCAAAGTCTCCTTGTAGGTCATGAAGATCCGGGATTCTCTTGTAATGAGAGAACCAGTACAAAAACCTCCCGGGCGTTTGCTGTCCCGTGGAGTGTAGTCCACCCACTTTTTCCGGATAACTTCGTCAAAAAACTCCCCGAGTGCCGGGTAAGCGGCGTTGAACGCTGATGAAATGAGGGAAACACCGTCTTCCCATTCCGGGCCAGCATCCTCTGCCAAGGGAAGGGGAGCGCGCAAATCGACATATCCCGGGTTTTCTATACCCATGCAATCCGTGCGAAACTTGAAGACTTCCCGCGCAAACGGAAGCCGGTCTTCAATCGCCTCCATCATTGCGTTTAGCGTTGTTTCCTTAATGCGCGATTGTCGCAGGCTGGTGTCAAGAAACCCCTTCACACCTCTGTTTTTATTAAGGGTATGGCGTGTGCCCGAAATAGCGTTCAATGCCGCCGCATAAGTTTGCTGATGCTCGGAAAAGGTCTTAATGGATCCCTTGTAAGCAGAAATCCTCCGATTCCTGTCCGGATTGCTGAGAAGGCTGTTGAGCTGGGCCATGGGGACTTCCATTTCTCCGGTTTCAGGATCCTCGTATCGGAATTTAAGATTGCCCATGGAGGTGAAATACAAGCGGCTCCATGCAGAGATACCGTTGACCCCCAGCTCCGCCGCAAGTGCCTCAAGCTCACCCGGCATGCGATGCTTGGATTGTTCCCTTAAGTCCTTGAGGAAGAATCCTGCATCCAGAAGGCGGCCGCGGGAAAGCAATTCCTCGAACACATCCTCATCCATCAGTCCGATTCCGCGGATAAACTTATCGCTAAGCTTGCTGATCGATGCCTGGGTGCTGGAGAACCCAACCTCTTCCTTCAGATAATCCTCATTGTCCGCCTGTGCGGAAGTAAGGCATCCGATGTAACTCCCCAGATGGGAGACACTGGCATGCAGGTGCTCATAATCTATAATCAAAGCCTCCCATTGCCCAATATCCAATTCGCTCTCTGAAAGCAGTTGCTCTGCACGCGCCGACAATTCTTCAATTGTCTCTTCCAATTCGCTTTTGAATGCCTTGTAGGTCGGTCCGTTGAAATTATTGAAATAGCTGCTTAGATCCCAATCCATGCAGTTAATTTGGCATGGAACCCATTGATTTCAATTGAAAAGCTCAGGATTGCCGCCCTGAAAGCTTCAGAATCCGAGCCAGCTGCTCAGCGGTTGCAAGAGGGTTCTCCAAGTGGGGACTATGTCCGGCACCGGCAATCTCGTGGATTTCGAATACCGGGTTCATGCCGAGCATAAGGCGGGCGATTTCTCCAAACTTCAAATCCTCTTCACCGTGGACAAGGTGAAGAGGAGGCAACGTGCCCAATTCGCCCCACAAGCTGGGAAGCGCACCGGTTCCAAGGCCACATAGCGAACCGGCCAGGCCGGCCGGACTATTGGCCCTGCGGCGAGCTTTCAACTCATGGCAAAGAGGGTCGGGCAGGGCAGTCTGCGGGTGGATCAACGGCTGGTCTTCCCATTCATCGCAGAAAGCCTCAACGGAATGCCTTCCATCAAGCAGAAATGCCCGCCATTGGTCATCCATCCTGATTCGGCTTGCCCGTTCCTTCTTGGTGGCCAACCCGGGACTGGATCCGATTAAAAAGGCCTTAAGCTGTGGATGCCGCCTCAAGTAATGCAGGGCGAGACGCCCACCCATCGAGTACCCTAAAAGGAGGACATTTTCTGGATCCGGGGCCAGATTCTGACTCCGCTCAATGGCATCAAGAGCCGTGTTAAGGGAATAGGCGTCCAGATTATCGGGGGAATCACTCTCACCATGGCCCTTCAAATCGGGCAAGAGCCAGTTCGCTGAATTCATTCCCAAGGCATCGCGAAGGGGAAGAAAATCGAGTCCGGATCCAGTAAACCCGTGCAAGGCGAGAATAGTGGGAACACTGATCTCTTGCGATGAGGCTAGATAACGGACCTGTATACAGCTTCCGGAAACATCCTTCAGGCGGATTTGCTTCCCGGACTGCATGGGAGAACACTGCGCTGGTGGCGAAGACCCGATCAGACCACAACAGCCTTCTCGATCACCTGCTGATCAATTGGCCGGTCATCTCGTGATGTAGGGGTGCTCTCAATTCGCTGAACAATCTCGTATCCCTCGATAACCTCCCCGAAAATCGTGTGGCGACCGTCCAACCAAGGTGTTTGGGCGGTGGTGATGAAAAACTGGCTGCCGTTCGTATTCGGGCCAGCATTGGCCATGGCCAGCAGGCCGGTTTTGTTGAACCGCAAATCGGGGGAGCATTCATCCTCGAATTTACCTCCCCAAAGGGATTCCCCGCCCATCCCGGTTCCAGTCGGGTCGCCACCCTGAACCATGAATTGTGGAATAACACGGTGGAAGATGATACCATCATAGTAGCCCTTTTCCACGAGACCAACGAAGTTCTCGGTGGTTTTCGGCGCCTGCTCGGTAAAAAGCTTGATACGGATAGTGCCCTGGTTGGTTTGTAATTCTACGATCTTGTCTGCCATGGGGAGACGTTCCGAGAGCAACGGCACTTTGTCAAGCTGGTAGAAATCTGCCTACTGGGGGCTTCTTTTATTGAATTCTAAACCGACTGCTAGTAAACCACTCCATCAAAGGCCGGACACCCGGCCAACCGGCAATAACTTACACACATCTCCCTATGACTGAATTCGGCAAGAAAAACCCCTTCCCGGCGGAAGTAAAAACGCTATTCAACTTGAATGGCCGTGGCTCTGCCAAGGAAACCTGTCATATCGAGTTGTCCCTGGCTGGATCCGGATTGGAATATGTGGCCGGGGATGTGGCCGGCGTGTTCCCTGTCAATTGCCCTGAGGTGGTCAGTGATTTCCTTGAAGTCAGTGGACTGGATGGGAATGCGACAGTGGAGGGCGATGGAGAAAGCAAGGCCTTGCATGAGGCGCTGGCGGGGGATTTTGGAATCACCACATTGAATTTGCCGACCATGAAGAAGTACGCCGCATTGGCAGAAAATGCTTCCTTGAACGAGTTGATTGAGTCGGATGATCGTGAGCGCATCAACCATTGGTTGTGGGGCAGGGAGATGCGGGATCTGTTTGTCGATTTTCCGCCTGCTGCGAAATTGGAGATGTCGGCCCTGCTGGGGATTTTGCGGAAGATGCCCCCTCGGCTTTATTCGATTGCCTCCAGTTTGCGGGCCCATCCGGATGAAGTTCACCTGACAGTGGGCACAGTCGAATACGAGGGGCATGGGCGCCACCGGAAGGGTGTTTGCTCCACCTATCTCTGTCAGCGGATCAACAAGGGGGACAAGGTGGCTCTGTACACGCATCACAACAAGAATTTCGGGCTGCCGGAGGAGGGTGATGTCCCGATCATCATGGTTGGTCCCGGTACCGGCATTGCGCCATTCCGTGCATTCATCGAGGACAGGCAGGCATCGGGCGCCAAGGGCAAGAACTGGCTCTTCTTCGGAGACCAGCATTTCAGTACCGATTTTCTTTATCAGACGGAGTGGATGGCTTACATGAAAAAGGGTATCCTGGACCGCATGGATGTCGCTTTTTCGAGGGATCAGGATTTCAAGATCTATGTACAGCACCGGATCATGGAGCGTTCCAGGGAGATCTATGGCTGGTTGCAGGAAGGTGCCCATTTTTACGTCTGCGGGGACAAGGAGCGCATGGCCAAGGATGTGGACCAAGCGCTTCATGATATTTATGTACAAGAGGGCGGCTTGTCGGAAGACGACGCAAAGGAAGCGGTTGAGGCACTGAAGAAGTCGAAGCGCTACCAGCGGGACGTCTATTAAAAAAAAGAGCAGGCGCGGTGCCTGCTCTCGAAAAGATGTGTTTCGCTCAGGCATGGAACCTGAGGATTTCCGGGGGGAATTAACCCAAGGACTTGACCGCCTCGACAACGGATTCGGCAGTCATTCCGAGTTCAACCATCACTTGGTCACCCGGTGCACTCAGCCCAAAGCGATCGATACTGACCACTTTGCCGTTTAGTCCCACGTACTTGTACCAAAGATCACCGACTCCTGCCTCAATGGCCACCCGGGCCGTGCAGCCTGAAGGCAGTACGGATTCCCGGTAATCGGCATCCTGGCGATCGAAGACCTCGAACGAAGGTATGCTGACCACGCGAACCCCGTCCCCGAGTTCCCGGGCGGCATTCACCGCGTGCTGCACCTCACTGCCCGTAGCAAGGATGATCGTCTTGAGATCACTGGATTCCTTCTTCAGTATGTAGGCCCCCTTCAGGGTTCCCTGGCGGCGGTCCGCTGCCGGAACCTCACTTTGATTCGGAAGGTTCTGCCGGGACAGGACGAGGGACGTTGGCCCGTCCTTGCGGGCGATAGCCATGGAAACGGCTGCGGCTGTCTCCTCCGGATCACCCGGTCGAATGACATCCATATTCGGAATGACCCGAAGCGAACTGGTGGTTTCAACCGGCTGGTGCGTCGGACCATCTTCACCAACTCCAACGGAATCGTGGGTAAAAAAGTGAAATACCGGCAACTTGGCCAATGCGGCCAGCCGCAGGCTTGGGCGCATGTAATCAGAGAAGGTCAGGAACGTGGCCCCGGAGGTGATCCAGAGTCCGTCATATGCGATGCCATTGGCGACTGCACCCATGGCGTGTTCACGAATCCCGTACCAGATATTCCGGCCAGCATAATTTTCGCGACTGAGGTCACCCTGGTTTTCCAGATAGTTTTTGGTCGATCCAAACAAATCGGCCGAACCCGTAGTCAGCAAGGGAAGGGCCTCGGCAAGTGGCTGGAGAACCTTTCCGGAAGCACCGCGGGTGGGCAGGTTGGCGTCCGCATCAAACTCCGGAATCCACTCCAGGCACTGCTCGGCTGAAGGGCGTTCACCCGCTGCCGCAGATTCGAGCAAGCTGGCCAACTCCGGGTTGGCAGCTTTCCACGCGTTGTAAACGGATTCCCATTCAGCATACTGGGACAATTTCTCCGCTTTGCGCTCGGCGAAAAATTCCCGCACATCATCACTGACGTGGAACAATTCCTCCGGCAATCCGAGTCCCGGACGGGCCGTATCGGCAAACTTGGCACCGCCTTCACCGTGTGCCTTGTTTGTTCCGGCAACTTCCTTGATTCCGCGACCAATCTCGGTCTTGGCGATAATCAGGTTCGGTTTTCCATTGTCGGATGCCTTGGCACCAGCAACGGCTTCGGCGACCGCATCCATGTTGTGCCCATCAATCGTGCAGACATTGAATCCGATGGCTTCATAGCGCTTGGCCACGTCTTCGCTTTGTGAAACATCGGCCATGGCGTCGAGTGTCACGTCATTGCTGTCAAAAATTATGATCAGGTTATCCAATCCCATGTGGCCCGCAATCGCACTGGCCTCCATGGCTACCCCTTCCTGGAAACATCCATCACCAGCGAGGCAGATCACGTGGTTGTCGAGGATTGTATGATCTCCCGTATTGAACTTTTTCGCTGCCATTTTCTGGGAAATGGCGAATCCAACGGCATTCCCGATACCTTGCCCGAGGGGTCCCGAAGTGCATTCAACACCCGGAGTCTCCAGGAATTCCGGGTGGCCCGGTGTCTTGGAATGTAATTGCCGGAAGGCCTTGATATCCTCGATGGAAATGTCGTATCCGGAAAGGTTCAACCAACCGTACAGGAACATGCTGCCGTGCCCGGCTGACAGGATAAAACGGTCCCGGTTGATCCAGCGCGGCTGGTCCGGATTGAATGAAAGGGACTCACTGAAGAGCGCTGCCCCCATTTCCGCACACCCGAGGGGGAGTCCAAGGTGACCGAGTCCGGCCTTGTGAATCGCATCGATGGCGAGGCCACGCGCTTCGTTGGCTGCTTTGCATAGAATTTTTGAGTCCATTTGTAGTGTATTTCGTAGCTTTGGTAGGTTTTTGTGTTTCTCCAGTCAAAGTAGGGCCAGGGCTTTCCTTCCTGCAATCATTTTTCATGAGGTGGACAAAATTAGTGCCTTCGCGGCAAAGAAACTTGCGGAGCGACCAAGAGTGAACAAATGTATATCTATAAATGCCTTCAATTGCCCATTTTGATGCGGATGCTTTTTTTGCCTCGGTGGAGCAGGCTGCCGATGTGCGCCTGCGCCGGCGACCCGTCGCGGTTGGGGGCGGTGCCAAGGGTGTCGTCTGTTCGGCCAGTTACGAGGCGCGCGCATTCGGCATACACAGTGCGATGCCCACGCGCCGGGCCCTGCAACTGTGCCCGGGGCTGCTTTTGATTCGCGGGCAGTACGAACTTTATGAGCGGTTCAGCAACCAGCTCTTTGACATGTGTGAAGACATGACTCCGCATGTCGAGCGCACGTCCATTGACGAGGGATATATTGATTTCCGCGGGCGCGGCGGTGGTCCGGAATCGACAATCCGCTTGTTGCGGGATTTTGACCGGGACGTTTGCCGCTGGCTGAAGATCACGGTCTCAACGGGCATATCCGCTCGCAAGCGTGTGGCTCAAATTGCTGGAAAAGTGCACAAGCCACATGGGTTCACGGTTGTCCCCAAGGGAAGTGAAGCGGCCTTTCTGGCACCGCTTGCGCTTGGCCATGTACCGGGGCTTGGTCCGGTGTCCGTGCAAAAGCTGGAGCGAATTGGCCTCCGCCGGATTGGCGACCTTGTTCGCTCTGGTCCGGATGTGCTCTATCCGGTCTTGGGCAAGCGCAGCCAATCGATTCTTGAATTAGCCCGGGGGGAAGAAGATGAGCCCGTCCTGACGGAATCTCCCGCGGCCAAATCCATTGGGGGACAGGAGACTTTTGCCGACGAGACAGGGAGTGAACACTTTGTCGAGCAAGCCCTAAAGCGCTTGCTGGGGCAGCAATTGAAGCGCTTGCGAAAAGTCCGCCAATGCGCCCGGACGGTCTCGGTCGGGATCCGCTACACGGATCGGGAGCAGGCTCAATGCAGCCACAGCTTTACCGAGCCAAGCAATCTGGATCCCGTGTTCCTCCCGCATATGCGCCCGATGATGCGCCGCGCATGGGCAAGGCGGGTCAAGCTGAACCAGATTCGCATCCAGCTGACAAATCTCTATCCGGACTGGATGCAGGGTGACTTGTTTGATTCCTCCTTGATTCGCCAACGGGAGATCTACCGCCTCAGTGACTGCCTTGACAGTGAGTTTGGGAAAGGTGCGCTGGTACCGGCGAGTCATCTGGACACGCGTTCGCCGTGACAAGCAACCTTAGCGAATTCGTTTATGGATTTCTTCGAGGACCCGGTCCGTGGCACCTTGATTTCCCTGGATACACGTGCGTGCGGCTTGCCCCATCCGGGCCCGCAGATCCGCGGACTTGAGAAGCTGGTGAATTTCCTCAACGAGTTTATCGGCTGACTCAATCTCGGTGGCGGCTCCCGCACTGAGGAGATTGCGGGAAATGTCACGGAAATTGCTCATGCTTTTTCCGAACAGGATTGGCTTGCCGAGCGCAGCCGCTTCAACGGGAGTCTGGCCACCACGGTTGGGTTCGAGGGATTTACCTACAAATACAATATCCGCAAAGCGGGTGAGCATGCCCAGTTCGCCTGTGGTATCGGCGATGTAGACTTCCGTGCCCTCGGGTGCCTGCTTGTCATCCGTGCGAAAGTGAAACTGCACATCCATTGACTGCACTGTCTCAAAAATCTCCTTTTTTCGCTCAGCATGCCGGGGAACAATGAGCAAGCGCAACTCCTTGAACCCTTTTCGGAGGATCTTGTAGGCCTCAACCAAGGCAGCCTCCTCACCGGGCCAGGTTGATGATCCCAGCAGGAGTAAACGCTCTTCACCGGGCATTCCCATTTCCGACAACATTTGCTGGCGCTCGTCCCTTGAAGTGACATGGGAGATTGCGACATCCATCTTAAGATTACCGGTGAACAGCACTTTTTCCGAGGCGATCCACCCCAGATCCTTCAACCGGGACTGGTCGGTCTCACTGCCGGCCAGAATCGCGTCCAGGGAACTGAAAAATGCCTGGGTCAGGGACTTTAATTTGAGATGCCGCTGAAAGGAACGATCGGAAAGACGCGCGTTGATCAGCAAGACGGGGACCTGCCGGCGGGCAGCCTGGTGGATGTGCTCCGGCCACAATTCGCCTTCCATGAGGATACTCAAATCGGGTTGTATCCGGTTCCACGCCTTGTTGCTGAATGGCCAGAAATCCAGCGGGAAGATACCATGCCACACCACGTAGTCTGCCAGTCGCTCCCCGAGGACACGCAATCCGGTGCTGGTGGTCGTGGTCAGGACAACTTCGGTTGAAGGATCCGCGTGCAGTTTCTTCAGGAGCGGGTGGATGGCCATCAATTCACCGACACTGACCGCCTGTATCCAAATGCGGCGCACGCCCCCGCGCTTCGGAGGAAGGTTACGCATGAAACCAAACCGGTTGGAAAAACCCTTTCGGTAACCCCCGCGGCGCCACATCCGGAATGCGTAGTATGGCAATCCGAGAAGGAGCGCGGGGATGTAAATCAACCGATAGAGAAAAATCATCACTGGTCTAACCATCGGGATGACCCGAAAATGAACAAGCCAAAAGCACTGCCTGTGGCGGCGCGCAGTATTGAGCCGCACGCCGTCCCAGCAGTTGAAAAACCAATTACAAATCAGTGATTTCCCGATATACTTGGCGGGATTTCCAGTCGTCCAGATCGGTCACTGCTTCCGTTTGATCAGCAAGTTCCTGCTCCTGACGGGCAAAGAGGAGAACCAGTTGTGACTGTGAAGTCTCGGGATCAATGGTATTCTGGAGAAATTGGACAACATCCTCCATGGTCAGGGTGTCCAAGGCAGCGAGGGACTCATCCCGGCGGGACCAGTTTTCTGCGTGATCGTAGGCCAACTTGAAGAACCGGGCCGACTTTTCCATGATGGTTTTATCCTTTTTCTCAATTTCCGACCGGACAGCGGACTTGGCCTTGAGGAAGGCATCCTCCGGCATGCTCCTCAGCAAATCAGGAAAAGTGGAAATCAGCTCATCGGATCGACCAACCAGATCGATTGGATCGTAGTCACCGGATTGGATGACAAATCCCAGCTTGATCGTGTCCTCCATGTCGAAGGAAAATGACCAGACCACGTACCCGAGTTGCTGTTTCGTCCGCATTTCAATGTAATAGGGGGTCCGGATCAAGTTCGACAGGACGGCAGCGGTTACACGGTTTATGGGAGTGGCCATTCCAGCAACATAATCTTTCCGGAAAACGGAATTGTTGGTTGGCAAGCTGTCCTTGAACAACAGCTTCTCGCCCGGCTTGTTGGCAATCACCTTGTTTTCGAACAGCTTCTTGGCAGGCTTTGCGCCTAAAGTCTCCTGGAATGATCGCGCCATTTCCTCGGCCTCAGTCGCTGACACGCTACCGTAAACAAGGGCCTCGACGGCTCCTTTCTCGAACAAGCGGTCACGGAATGCGTAGACATCCTTTAACCCGATGTCCGCAGCAGCATCGGCCTTTTCGGTGGGCAGGAAAAATGTTTCCATGGACGCCTTGCTTGTGAAGTAACGCACGTAAAGGAATCCGTTATCAAACTTCTCGTTATTCCACTCCCGGACAGTTCGCTCCTTGATTGAATCGAAACGCGCTTGATCAATCTCACACTCCTTCAGGGCATTGACCAGGTATGGCAACAATTTGCGTGCGGACTCCGTGTATCCGAATGCCGACACGGATACGCCTTCAAAACCTGACTTGATGGCGTATGCCAGTTCGGCACTGAGTGCGTCGTAGCCGATCTCATTCACATACTCATTGACCAGCAATTCATAGAACTTAGTCAGGACGGCGTCTTCAGCTGAGTAAATCTGGTCGGGCACGCGGAACTTGAATTGCATGGCGGTCTTGGGCCGCTGAAACTCATTGTCTTGTCCGTAGTAAAGAGAGAGCCCGGGTTCATCGACAAGCAGGACAGGCCGCTCTGAAAGCAGTTCCACTTTTTCCGGAACGAATGGATTCGGGTTAGGCAATGTCTGCCCGGCAACGAGTTCAGGGGCGGCGAGTCGTTCCATCAGACCGTTGGCAATCTCAGAGTAGGCATATTCGACACCATAGATGGCTTCGGTCTCGGTCGTCTCAACATCCTTGGCGGAAATCATCACCAGCATATTGTCCGGTCTCATGTGATCAAGAAACTGGTAGTAGAATTCGGGATCCTGCCGAAGATACAGGGTGCTGGAATTCTCAGCAAACTCCAATGGCACTCGCAACGCTTTATTGGCAAGATCCGTTGCCCGGTCAGCGCCTTCACCCTTGTCTGAATAGACCTGCCTCAGGGAGGCCATCGTGGCATCCTCACTGTAGAGGTATTCCGGATAGGGGGACTGGCGGAGCATTTCGATGTAACTGAACACCAACTCCAGGACGCGCTCAGGATTTTCCTGCCCGTGCGGTGTCAAAGAAACACCGAGTACTGCCAGCGTGTAGTTGCCGGATTCATCCCATGTACCTGCCCCAAGCGAGGTGGCCAAATTCTCGGCCTTGAGGCTGGATAGGAGACTACCTTTACCCTCGTATCCCATCATGCCCATAATCAGGTTCTCCGACTTCGCATCCCAGTCACTCCGAACACCCGGGGTGTTGAAATAGATGTCCATCTTTCGGCGATCCTCGATCGACTTCATTTTGATCATGCGAACCACCGGCGTGTCCTCCAGAAAGTCAGAGGGATATTGCAGAGGCTCACGTCCGGAGCTCTTGACCTCACTGAACATGCTCCGGGTCCATTCCTCCAGTTGGTCCAGCGAATGAGTCGATACGATACTCAAGGCCATCTGGTTGGCAGAGTAGTAGGTATTGTAGAAATCGATCAGGACGTCACGGGTGACTTCTGAAAGGGAATCTCCATTTCCCGTGCTGAAGCTGTTCTGCGGGTGATCCGCCCTCGATTTGTGGCAGAGCATCCGGAATCCGCGCCAAAGGTCGCTCTCCAAGTTCTTTTCAAACTCTGAATCGACCGCATTTATCTCCCGCTCGGTGAACTCCTCGGTGAAAAGCGGGGCAAGGAAGAATTGAGAGAACCGGTCCAGCGCCCCCTCCAGTGCGTCAGGAAAAATCTGAAAATGGTAGTTGGTGTGGTCACGAGCCGTGTAGGCATTGCTGTAGCCTCCGTTTTGCGAGAGGTATTCACCATACGCCTCCACATTCGGATACTTTTCCGTTCCCAGAAACAGCATGTGCTCCAGGAAGTGGGCCAACCCCTGAACTTCCTTGGGGTCCATCAGTGATCCAACATCAACGGCCATGGAAGCGGCCGACATGTTCAATTCCGGATCAGAAACCAGCAGCACCTTCAATCCGTTGTCCAGAACAAGCGTCCGGGACTCAGATTTGTCCAAGGGGTGTTTTTCAGGTAACTGGCTCGCAGTTACATTAGAAGCCTGGCCTACAAAAATAGCCAGAAGGAGAAACAGGTAACGACAAAACATGTATTTTAATGAGTTTACAGGATTTATTAAAGTCAACCTCTTCTGATTGCAAGCGGATCACTGGGATTCCTTGAGCGAAACACCAGGGATGCCCCTGAATAAGCCGAAATTTGCCAAACAAAATTTTTTTATAAAATGTCCAGCTTCCGGTTGCCCTGCGGCATTCTTTCTCCCAAGTTGTCCCAATATCGACGAGATGAACCGTATCCAAACAGCATTTTCCACCGCCAAAGCCGAAAACCGGGCTGCCTTCATATCTTACGTCTGCGCAGGTGACCCAAACCCTGAGGATTCACTGGAGGTTTGCCGGGCCCTAATCGAAAATGGAACCGACATCCTTGAGCTCGGTGTCCCATTTTCAGACCCGTTGGCAGACGGATTGACCAATCAGTTGGCTGCCGAACGGGCTCTGAATGCCGGCATGACTCAAGAGAAAGTCCTCAATCTGATTCGCCAGATACGGGAGTTCTCCGAGGTGCCGATAGTCCTGTATACATATTATAATCTTGTTTTCTCCCAAGGCGTGGAAGCTTACGCAGAGAGAGCAAAGCAAGCTGGAGCGGACGGTGCGCTGGTGCTCGATTTGCCCCCCGAGGAAGCTGGAGAATGGGAATCTGCCTGCGAAAACAGCGCATTGAAGACTGTTTACATTGTTGCCCCGACTTCCCCAGAGGAGCGGATCAGGAAAATATGCCAGCACGCGACCGGATTTATTTACTACGTCAGCGCGGAGGGCGTGACCGGCGAACGCAGGAATGTGGCTGCCGATTTGTCTGAAAAAGTCGCTGGCATCCGCAAACATGCTGACCGTCCGGTGGTCGTGGGTTTTGGGATATCCACGCCGGAACACGTTCGCACTGTTGCCTCCGTCGCTGATGGGGTAGTCGTGGGCAGTGCCTTGGTCAATTGTATCGCCAGTAATTCAGGGGATTCAGATGCGATTGTCGGGGCGATTTCGGCAAAATTGCAGGACCTTGTTACCGGGTTGAAACAAGAGTAGGGGACTTATACCCAACTTATGCCCATTTTTTCCGGAAAATCGATTGACAGCCCCTTTCCAAACACCTTTCTTCCTCTCTTTTAACCATTTCCGAAAATGAAAGTAGCATCTTCCATCAAGTCACTGAAGAACCGTCACCCAGATTGCCAGGTTGTTCGCCGTCGTGGCCGCACCTACGTTATCTGCAAGACGAATCCACGCTTCAAGGCCCGCCAGGGTTAATTGATTAACACGGAAAGGAATAGTAATCATGAAAGCTGGTATCCATCCAACAACTCATCCGGTTTGCTACAGGGACGTTTCCACAGGCAAAAATTTTCTCACGCAGTCCACGGCCAAGTCTGGCCGCAAGGAAACCATTGATGGTGTCGAGTATGACGTGATCGTTCGCGATATCACCATGGATTCTCACCCCGTCTATACCGGTGAAAAGCGTTTCGTTGACACCGCCGGACGTGTTGAGAAGTTCCAGAACAAGTTCCGTCGCCGCCGATAAGAGAATTTGGTTCAACTCAATTTCCCAAAGCCCCGTTTGCCACGCAACCGGGGCTTTTTCTTGCCTGTATTCAAGAGTTGCAACATCCTTGATGGCAAGCATGGCAGCCGCGAATGGTTGCCAAATTTCGTTAACACCTTGTAAATGAGCATGTTATATCAAAAATACACAGTACTTTCATGCGCGCTGATCATGTCAGCTTCCGCTTTAGCCACTCCCTTTAAACGCGAGATCTCCCGGGAATGGACCCAGGATAGATTTGAAAAGCTGGCTTTTGCAGTCAGTTCAGCCGATGTCGAGATCACCGGATGGGATAATCCTTCAGTGCAGTTGATCGTCACAATGTCCGTGGATGCATCCAATCAGGAAAAGGCGGATAGGGCGTTCGAATCGGTCGTTCTCGATTTAAAGGAAAACGAGTCTCTCAAAGTGAAAGTCGAGGAGAAGCGCTCAGGATGGAGCTGGCTCATGTTCTGGAAAAATCGACCCGATGTTTCCGTCCAGATATTCGCTCCCGATAACGTGCCCCTTGAGGTCGCTACCGGATCTGGCGATATTGTCCTCGATAATGTCAACACCAAGGTTTCCTGCGCCACCGGCTCCGGGGATATTGTCTCAAATGGATTTTCCGGTTCCTTTTCAGCTGCCACCGGCGCCGGGGATGTCAGCTTTTCAGGCAATATCCGGCAATTCGACGTCGCCACCGGCGCCGGCGATGTCCGCATCACGTTAAATCAAGGACCCGATCGCATTTCATCAATCGCCACCGGAAAGGGCGATGCCACAGTGCTCCTGAGCAGGTCCGCCAATTTTTCCCTTTCGGCCGAAGTCGGATTCGGCGACATCGTCTGCAACTTCCCGTTGCTCGACCTCAAGGAAGATAAGGATTCTCTCTCCGGGCATACCCATCCAGATGCTCCCAAAATCGGCATCGCTACCGGATTCGGCGATGTCTCGATTTCACAACTCGATTGGCAGGAGTAATGAAATTTGTCTAAATTCCTGTTTTCTCGGATTTCTAACACATTCATAGACAGTGCTTAACACATAGAAACAATGCACAATATATATTATGTCTAATTGATGCGGGCGGTAAACATCCCTACTTTTCCTAATACCGTACAGCAGCCATCCTAATCCTTTGACAGCCCATCGAATCTGCATTTTAATCAATGAATGAAATCGATGCTGAGAAGTGGGAATATGATATGGATAGTGCCCTTGCTCTTCATGCTGGGAGGAACCTTGTCAGGGGCCGTGGACATGTTCATCAAGATCGAGGGAGTTCCCGGGGAGTCAAAAGATTCCGTCCACAAGGACGAGATTGATGTGCTATCCTGGTCCTGGGGAATGAGCAACAGCTCAACCTTGCATGATGGATCCGGTGGCGGAGCCGGGAGAGCGGATTTTGAAGACCTCGAAGTGACAAAGTACGTCGATAAATCCACCCCACTCCTGATGAAGAGTTGTTCCTCGGGGGAATTGTATCCTTCTGCTCTACTGACGGTCCGGAAAGCTGGCGAAAAACCTCTGGAGTATATAAAGATCGAACTGACGGATGTACTTGTCACCTCTGTTTCGACCGGCGGAAGCGGTGGCGAAGACCGCCTGACGGAAAACGTGACCCTGAACTTCCGGAAATTCAAGGTCATCTATACTGAGCAGAATGAGGATGGTTCAGGCGGTGGAGTGACTGAATTCGGATGGGACATAGCAACCAATTCCCCCGGCTGAGAAAACGCTTAAAGAATCTACTCGAAAAGCGATATGCGCCCTACTCTAATATTGGGACTGCTAACGTGCCTGATCACAGGTCATTTGCACGGGGCAATATTCGTCAAGATTCCGGGGATTGAGGGTGAAGCAGCCGACCCGAATCACGACAAGTGGATCGACGTCCTGTCAATCGAATCTGAAATCATCAGGCCGGTCACAGCTCCGGGAACCCCGACAG
>Ga0066377_10000146_pt1 | contig 15833 bp, 25 predicted proteins | sample Knorr_S23_td_Sur_FD_70946 | JGI IMG/M metagenome (GOLD analysis project Ga0066377, IMG submission 70946) | Marine microbial communities from Southern Atlantic Ocean transect - Knorr_S23_td_SurfaceB_ad_5m_LV_B | ecosystem: Environmental > Aquatic > Marine > Oceanic | place: Southern Atlantic...
TTTTCTATTCATCTTCTGCTTGTGTTTATTCAGAACTCAACCAGGAGGATGTAGATCATATTGATACTTCAGAGGCAAGTGTATATCCTGCACTTCCTGATTCTGAGTATGGTTGGGAGAAACTATTCAGTGAGAGACTTTATTTTGCATTTGCAAAGCAGTATGGTCTAGACGTAAAGGTTGCTCGTTATCACAATGTATTCGGTCCTGAGGGCACTTGGACTGGTGGTAAGGAGAAAGTACCTGCTGCTATGTGCCGCAAGGTTGCAGAGGTTTCTGATGTTGGTGGTCATGTAGAAGTATGGGGTGATGGTGAACAGACCAGATCTTTCCTATTCATTGATGAATGTATTGAAGCAACCTATCGTTTGATGCAATCTGATTGGAGTGGTCCAGTCAATATTGGATCTGAGGAGATGGTATCTATCAATGAGTTGGTTGATATTGTTGCTGAAGTTGCTGGTAAACCAGTTCGTCGTGTTCATAAGATTGATGCTAACTGCATTGGTGTAAAGGCACGTAACTCCAATAATGATCTGATCCGTAAGATGCTAGAATGGGACTACACAATGTCTTTGAAAGAAGGTATTGAGATTACATACAATTGGATTAATCAGCAAGTTCAGGGGAGTGTTCCATGTTCCTAGTAGCAACTACAAGATCAGTATTATATGTTCGTGAAGATAATGTAATCACTCCTGTAGATCGTGGTAAAGGTCTTTACTATGGTCTAGCAAAAAGTTTCGGTAAGTATTATGTTGCTTGCCGCAACAGTGATCCATCTCATACTAATACTTTCATCCCACCAGAACAAGAAACTGGTGATATTATGGTCTTAGATAGTAAACTAAGATCTGAAGCAATTCTTGAACCAGAAGATTTTAAACTACAAGATCTTCATGGTATTGGTTTCTGGTCTGGTAAACTTCTTTGTACATCAAGTTATGGTGATTACATTGCAATCTATGATGGTGAGAAGTGGGATCGTTGGCAACCAATTCCACCAAGAAGGAACTGTAGTTATAGAGATAGTCATCACCTAAACACTGTTTACGGAACTGATAATCGTCTATACATCCTTGCACATAACTGGGATAACGGTAGTTTTATTCTTGAGTTTGATGGTATTGGTCAACCACCACGTCAGATCCATAGTAATATGGGTATCCAATGTCATGACTTATGGGTATATAAGGGTGATGTTTATACACTAAGTTCTAAGGAAGGATGTGTAAGATCTACTGGTGGTTTTGTAAAAGATCTTGGTGGATGGGTACGTGGATTTGCTCACGTTGATGACCACTTCTGGGTTGGTGTTTCACCTACGGCTAAGAGAAGTGATCGTGCATTTGGTGATGGTATCATCCGTAAGTATGATGAAGATTGGAATCAAGTTGGTGAACTTGTTTTGGAAGACGAAGGACAAGTCCTAGCAATTCTTGACATCGGACGCAAAGCATCAAATCCACAACTCTCAATGATATCATGAAGATTTATATTTGGGGTCACAAACTCCACGAACATACTCATAGTTACATTCATGCCTCATACTACAAGGCATTTGAATATCTTGGACATGAAGTTTATTGGATTGATCATCGAGATGATCCAAATATGTACGACTTCTCGGATTCTATTTTCTTTACAGAAAACTTTGTAAAGGGTGGAATGCCTCTTCGTAAGGATTGTAAGTACATTACTCACCACATTGATACTAAGTATCTAACTGATGCTGGTGTCCCTTACGAAAATGTTTTGAAGTTGGGGAACTATCTACCAAGTCTAGAGGTTCATGAGAAGGTAGATCATCTAGCATACTGGGATGAATCTACCCGTACTCTTTATCAAACATGGGGAACAGATCTACTACCTCACGAAATTGATGAGGATAATCCTGCCAAGTTCAGTCACAGTAATAAGTCTCTGAATTATATTGGGATGCTGTATGAGCAAGGACCCTGGTGGGCACAATCATTTGCAGACATTCTTTGGGAAAAGAAAAAGGTTGAGTTTAAAGTCTTCACACAGAATGCATCGTTTGAAGAAAACCTAGAAATGATCAGGTCATCTTATCTCTGTCCTGATTTTAGAAGTGATTGGCACTTGCAATGTGGATACATTCCGTGTAGAATATTCAAGAATATCAGTTATGGTAGAGTAACTGGAACTAATTCACCATTTGTAAAACGTGCATTCGGTGATTATGTTGCATACGGTGGAACACCAGACACTCTGTTCTCAAATCTATTGGAAGCAGATGCTGGTGGAGATATTGATATTAGAGAGGCAATGCTTTTCGTCAAAGAAAATCATACATTCATTAACAGAGTTAACACTATCTTGAAGTTCTTATGATCGGTTTTAATCATCTAGGTCAACACGGAAGACTTGGTAATCAAATGTTTCAATATGCAGCACTCCGTGGTATTGCTGCAGCACATGGATATGACTTTGCAATTCCACAATCAGATTTTGTGGATGAGTGGAAAGATCATCAATTGTTTGAAACTTTCAAGATGCCTCATAATAAAAACCGTGGGTATCAACTTCAACCCGAATACTATCAGGAGAAGCAGTTTCATTATGATCAGGCATATGTAGATAACTGTCCTGATCAGGTATGTCTATTTGGATATTTTCAGACTGAAAAATATTTTGAAAATATTACTGATAGCATTAGGGAAGACTTTACTTTCCATGATGAGATTGTAGAAACTTGTCAAGAGTTTATTGAACAAGTTGAAAATCCTATTGCACTTCATGTTCGTAGGACTGATTATGTTTCTAAAGCAGCAGATCATCCACCTTGTAGTGCTGAATATTATCAAGAGGCATTGACTAAGTTTGATGCTGATCGTAATGTAATTGTATTCTCTGATGACCCTGAGTGGTGTAAAGAGCAAGAACTGTTTGAGTCTGATCGATTTATGATTGCAGAAGGTAATGATAACCGTTATGATATGTGTCTGATCTCTCTTTGTGATGACTTTATTACTGCTAACTCCTCGTTCTCATGGTGGGGAGCTTGGTTGGCAAATCGTGGAACTGTAATTGCACCTTCTCGTTGGTTTGGTGATGGTGGATACACCGCAAAGAATGATACCCGTGATATTATTCCTGAGAGGTGGGTCAAACTATGATTGATCTATCCGTTGCTATTCCTACCTATGAAATGAATGGTGTAGGACCAGATTACCTTAGAGAACTATTTGCAAGTATTGCAAAGCAAACATTCAAAAATTTTGAAGTTTGCATCTCAGATCATTCTAAGGATGATTCTACTTTAGAAGTATGTGAAGAGTATTCCCAAGACTTTACTATTCAATACTTCAAGAACGAAGAAGATCGTGGTAATGGACCAGCAAACACAAACTCAGCAGTTGAGATGTGTTCTGGTCAGTATACTAAACTTATCTTCTCCGACGATCTTTTCATCAATGAAAAGGCATTTGAGATGATTGTAAAAACTTTTGATGCTACTGAGTGTGATTGGTTGTTCAATGGGTTTAAACATACTTCTGATGGGAAAAACTTTGTAAGACCAATGGTTCCTCGTTGGACTGATATGATGTTGGAGGGTAGAAATCTTCTTGGTTCACCCTCTTGTGTTTCTTTTAGGACTGATAAATTTGTGGGATTTGATTCAAAATTAAAACTACTGATGGATACTGATTTTTATCATCGTATGCGTTGTGAGAATGGTGCTCCTGGATTGGTTGAAGATTATCTTATTGCTAATCGTGAGCATCCAAATAGAATTAGTTCTGCTAGTGTTGATTACAACTATAGGTTTGATCATCCTGAGGGATCTTGGATTGTAAATAAGGAAGAACTTGATTATGTTCTAGAGAAAAATAAAAATAATACATACTAAAATGAAAAAGATTGATTTATCTAACGCAACTTTTATTGTCCCAATCAGATTAGAATCTGCGGATCGATTAAGGAATGTGATTACAAGTTTGTGTTATATCCTTGCAAACTTTAAAACAAATGTAATTGTTCATGAAGTTGATTCCGAGTCTGTGTTTGCAGAAAGTGCTCTGCCACAGATTACGGAATTTCTTGATGGGGATGTAGAAGACCTTAAACACATTTTTGAACAGTCTGATGCACCATCATTTCATAGACAGAGAGTTCTTAATGATATGATTATGATGTCAACTACTAAAGTGGTTGTGAATTATGACTGTGATGTTTTATTTCCTAGAGAAACATATCAACATGCATATGAATTAATCAATAATGATCATGCAGATGTAATCTATCCATATGGTGATGGTAATTGGCAGTATCAAGTTTTTGCGGATGATGAACTTGTTACGGAGTTCCTCACCAATGACTTCAAGATGAATATTCTAAATAAGAAGTCGAAAGTCTATATGTCTAAGTATGGATTTTGTCAGTTCTTCAATAGAGACATCTATATTGAAGGTGGATTAGAAAATGAAAACTTCGTAGCATATGCTCCAGAAGATGTAGAAAGATATCATAGGTTTACAACTCTTGGTTATAGAGTTGGCAGAGTTCCTGATTGGGTGTATCATTTGGAACATGCCAGAACTCCAAATTCATGGGTCAACAATCCACACATGCAAGAGAACAATGCAGAGTGGGAAAAAATAAAGAGCATGAAACCCGACGAATTGAGAGAGTATATCGATAGTCAAGAGTATTATCAAAAGAGGTTATGCCAAACACAACAATCGCAGTAGTTACTTCGTCTATTGGAACGAATGATTTAATTACACCAGAGAAATGGTTAGATAAAGTTGACTATCATGCTTTTGTAGAACCACACAAACTATCAGTTGGTGACATGTGGCATCGACATGAGTATGTTAGTTTTTCACTAGACCCAAAATATAAGAACAGAAGGGACGCAAAGATCTATAAAGTTTGTCCACATTTATTTCTTCCTGGATATGACTACTATATTTGGATGGACTCTACTCATATTTTAGAAGTAGATCCCGAAAAACTAATTGAGGAACATTTAACAGGTTCTGATATTGCAGTCTTCCGACATCCTGAGAGAGATTGTATCTATGAGGAAGGAAATCTGGTTAAACAAATTGGATTTGATCATGCTAACTTAGTAGAAGATCAACTTGACTTCTATAGGGAGATGGAGTATCCTGAACACAATGGTTTATACGAACTTCCTGTAAGAATACAAAAGAACAATGGTCGAACACAACAACTCGGTTTGATGTGGTGGGAACAAATTTGCATGTTCTCATCCAGAGATCAGATTAGTTTTCCTTTTGTTTGTAGTCATTTGGGAATTAAACCAAACATTATTCCTGGGAGAGCAAACACTATCCGAGGAAACAAATATATACCACAAGTTGTAAGTTCTCATCACAGTCGAGTTGGATAATGTGTAGTTTTCTTTTCACTGATGTAGATGTAAATGATTTTGATTATACAAATCATTATATGAAATTCCGTGGTCCTGATGCCACAAATAGCATTCAAGTTAATGAGTATACAATTGCTCACAATATTCTCTCTATCACTGGAGACTTTACACCACAACCATTTGTAGATCATGATGATGAAATAGTATGTGTCTATAACGGACAGATTTACAATTACACTGACTTTGGTGATTATGGATCTGATGGTGAATGTATCATTCCCACATACAAGAAGTTTGGTGAACGTGCATTTGTTACACTAGATGGTGAGTTTGCAATTGTTCTTGCAGACTTTAAGAACAATCTTCTTCATTTAGTTACAGATCCATTTGCAACAAAACCACTTTGGTATGGTATTGAGGGTGGAAAAATTGCTGTAGCAAGTTATGAGTCTGCTGTTAAATCGTTAGGTATTAAGGCAGTTAAGTTAGAAGCAAATACTATTCTAACTCTTGAACTAGACTCAAAGGCACATGTGAATTCTATTAAAACATATGAATTTGTTCTACATCAATTCAGTCAGTCATTTGATGGATGGATTAAAGCATTTGAAGAATCTGTTCGTAAGAGAACTAGAGATATTCGTGAGAAAGTATTCATTGGACTGTCTAGTGGGTATGATAGTGGTGGAATTGCTTGTGAACTGAATAAGCAGAATGTCCCTTACAAAGCATATACAGTCGTTGGTCATGAGGATCAGGATGTGCTTCGTAAGAGATATGAAATGTTTAATTCAAATTCTTGTGGTGTACATCTTCAAGATAATCGTTGGGCATATAAAGATTATATTAATAAGAATGTAGAAGAATTTAAGTATCGCATTTACTCTTCTAGTAGTGATTACAATGAGTTCAATACTAGATTGCAGGATGACAACGGATCTTGTGGTCTTTCTATGATTTGTGACAATGCTCGCAAAGAAGGACATAAGATCTATCTCTCAGGATCTGGGTCAGATGAAATCTTCTCTGACTATGGATTTAATGGTGAGAAGAAGTTCCTGCACAGTAATTTTGGTGGACTGTTCCCTGAAGATCTATCAACAATCTTTCCTTGGGCTTCATTTTATGGAAGCACTATGGTATCATATCTTGCGAAGGAAGAGTATGTTGCTGGTTCCTATGGTATAGAAACACGTTATCCATACCTGGATAAATACGTCGTCCAAGAATTCTTGTCACTGACACATACACTAAAGAATTCAAAGTATAAGTCTGTGCTTGATGAGTATCTGACTAGATCAAACTATCCATTTGAAAAAAATATTAAGAGAGGTTTTTGATGTCGTCCACATTATCTAAAGAAGTTCTTCTAAAGCATAAGAAGAACAATGTATTTGTAGAAACAGGAACACTTTGGGGTGATGGAGTTGCAGTTGCTCTAGAGTGTGGATATGATAAGGTGATCAGTATTGAGATTGATCCTGATCGTGTCGCAGCAAACTCTGAAAGGTTTGCTGATGAGATCGCAGAGGGTCGTGTGGAATTGGTTGAGGGTGACACCTTTGATGTCTTTGAAGGCATTGTGGAGGGTCTAGAGGAACCAGCAACGTTCTGGTTGGATGCTCATTGGGACAATGATGGAGCACCAATCGGTGAGTATAAGTGTCCACTTCCATTTGAACTTGATACGATTGCAAAGAGTGAAATCAGAACTCATACTTTGATGATTGATGATCGTAGACTATTTGGTGATCAAGGAAGCACTTGGGGTAATACTATTGATGAGAGTGCAATCTATGAACAGGTGACTGCTATCAATAAGTCTTACTTTATTTCTTATGAAGATGGTCACGTAGAGAAAGATGTTATTGTTGCCTCTTGTTGATTATGAAATATAATATTTTTACTACGGCTAACAAGTCGTACTTCCCATTTGTTGATGTTCTTGTAAATTCTATTACTGAGAATTGTCCAAACATCAACCGAATTTACATTGCAGACTGTGGTCTGGGTGATTATCGTAAGTATCTTCAGAATAAAGATAATGTGTGCATTATGGACACAGATGTTAGTGATGAATATTCTGGTGTCCATTCTGAAGGTTGGGTAAAAGCAACTCAACAGAAGACTAGAGTTTTGAGCAAACTCCTGACGATGATGGACTTTGAAGAACCACTCATTATGATTGATAGTGATGTGTGCGTCCTAGAAGATCTGGCACAGGTCATTGATACCGAATTTGATATGCAAGTGACTACAATGAATACTGGTGGTCACACCCGTGCTGATGGAATTTTCATCAGTGAGATTGCAAGTTTCTTGGTTATCAATAACAGCAGTCTTGGTAAGGTTTTTGTCCGCAATTGGATTAAGCAGATGGAAGAGTTTGCTGAGAATGGCACTCCATTTCCTCATGAAACTCCTGCACTAAATATGACTTTGCAGAATAACAACTTTCTTAATATTGGTTATCTGAAAGAGTTGGAAGTTTGTGCGGATCAAGAATTGACCTCTAATACTCTGTCAGTACACTTTAAGAGTAATGGTTCCACAAAGGACAATCCTGTGGTAAACTTTGAGAGTAGAGTGATGTCTGTTGATAATAAAACAGAGACTGACCTTGATATTGACAAATACTTAAACGAAGAAATGTACGATCAATGGAGATCTGAATATGAAACTAACTGATATTCATACACAATTTAAGACTGATAAGGGAACTGCCCACGATTATATCGGTTGGTATGAGCAGACATTTTCTGATCGTAGGATTGATGAAATGAATGTTCTTGAGGTCGGTGTTCTATTTGGTGGTTCACTCAAGATGTGGGAGAACTACTTTGAGAACTCCAACATATATGGTGTAGAAGACTTTTCTCAGAAAGATGGTCAATGGCACTATCAGTATGAACCAGTAGATGGTGATGCTGTGATGGAAGATGTGAACAGTCACGAACGGATCACTCTGTTCAATTTTGATTGTGAAAATTTAAATCACATTCAGGAGCACTTTGGTGATCTCACATTTGATATTATTATTGATGATGCCAATCACAAGTTGACTCAGCAAATGAAAAATGCTGAGAATTATATTCCATATCTTCGTGATGGTGGTATTTACATCTGTGAGGATGTGCAAACTGCTCAGGGTGCAAAAGAACTCTGTGATTTTATTACTGAGTTATATCCTGGAGCACAAACACATATCATTGAATGTGATCTAAACAAGAAATCGGACGATAGGTTAGTAGTAGTCGTATGAGAACTTTAAACATCTATTGTGACGGTGGATTTGGAAACCGTTATGGAACTTTGCTTGGTGGACTTGCTGTAGCATATCATCATGAAATGCGTCCAGTTGTTGTCTGGAGAGACACTTCTGCATGTCGTTTATCGTTTCATGAAATCTTTTCGTCTGATATAGATGTTATTGATAAACCACTACAGGATTTTTCTGGTAGTGTTCTTTTGATGCACGAAGATTTTATCCAAGGAGTTAAAAATTATAATATTAACTCCTTTGAATCTATTGATGACCTTCCAGTTTCTAACTGTGGATCATATGTTTATAATAACAATTGGATTCCTGAGTGGTTGGATGAGCATCTTGTGATTGAAGCAGGTAGACAGTTGAAGTTTGTTGATAAAATTAAGAACTTCTGCGATCAATACTGTAAAAAACATGCCATAACACCATTTACGATTGGTATTCATTTGAGAGCAACAGATTTCAATACTTTTATTCCTAAGTTTGATAGGGAATATAAGTGGATTGAAGGACAACCAGAAGAAAAGTTTTTTGTCCTATCTGATGATCCGAATGTAGAAAAAAAGTTTAGTAAACTTAAAAATGTAATTGTTCGTATGAAAGAACATTACGTTGAAAAAGAAAATAAGGATGCTGGTTGGTGTGGAAATGTAGAAAGAAGTTCCGAAAGTGTGATGGATGCACTTATCGACTTGACAATTCTTTCTAAAACAAATATTATGGTTAACTCACCCAGTTCATTTTTGAAAACTGCTCTGTTATTACGCAAGATTAATGGATAAAAATAAGTCAACATTCAAACTTCAAGGTTTTGGTCCTATCTATTATCTCAATCTCGATGGTCAACCAGAGAGACGTGAGTATATGGAGGACCAATTTAAGTATTGGGAGATTGAAAACTATGAAAGGATCTCTGCATATGATGGCAGAGAAGATGATCTGAGTGACATCCTCAAGGGTCGTTATCCTGAGAGGATGACTCCTGGTGAGATTGGATGTGTTACATCGCACCTGAAAGCAATCAGGCATTGGTTGGACACTTCCGATTCACCTTATGCAGTCTTCATGGAAGACGATTGTAGTCTTGATCTTGTAAGGTTCTGGCCATTTACTTGGAGAGACTTTTATTCTCGTCTTCCTTATGATTGGGACTGCGTACAGATTTCTATTATCTGTACAGGTGATATTCATGTCAGACTTCACAAACGTTTTGTTAACGATTTCTCGACAGCATGTTATATTATGAATCGTCGGTATGCTGAGAAACTCATGCATTTCCACGTCAAGGGTGCCGACAAATATAAACTTGACAATGGTGTGAAACCACGTCCAGTTGCGGACGATCTTCTGTATAATGCAGGGAACACTTATGCAATTCCCTTGCTTCTATACAGGACTGAGTTGGGTTCTTCTATTCATCCAGAACATGTGGATGTATTTCATAAGCAGAACTATCAATCTCAGTGGAACTTCTGGGAGACTTCTGGATCCAAAATGAGTCTTGCGGACATCGTGAACTATGATCCATACCTGGGTCGAGTCACGGAACCAACACCTCAGGGTTGACAGAACTTTACATTTCCTATATAATTATGTTGTAAATCTTTACAAAAGGAAATGACTGTCACTAAAAATGAACTAGGGCAAATGAATATGTTTGCCAAAGAACCAACAATGTATATGACCAAGGAATCTCTTGATCGTTATGGCATTGAAACTCATGCTGAGAAAGCAGAGAAACTAAATGGTCGCACTGCTATGCTTGGATTTGTAGCGGCAGTTATTTCCTATGCTACAACTGGCAGTGTTTTCTTCTTTGGACTATTTGGATTCTGATGACTGAAGTAATTTTTACACTTACTGCAGTAACTTTCTTCTGTCTTCTTGCATATTCTGTAGAACAATTATCCGAAACTTATTAATGACTTTCAACATTACACTTCGTACTCCTGATGGCACTGAGCAAGTTGTTCAGTGTCAGGATGATCAGTATATTCTTGATGCTGCTGAAGAAGCAGGTGTTGAGATGAACTATTCTTGTCGTGCTGGAGCTTGTTCTTCTTGTGCTGGTAAAATTGTTTCTGGCACTGTAGATCAGTCGGATCAATCATTCCTTGATGATGACCAAATTGATGCAGGATTTGTTCTCACTTGTGTGGCATATCCAACATCTGATTGTGTTATCGAAACTGAAAAAGAAGAGGAGTTGTATTGATGCCTGATCCAGATGCACTATGGAGGGACATTCAGAAACTCGACGATTTATACGAAGAGTTACTGTGGCATCCTGACGACGAATTACAATTCAATATCGAATATCTTAAAGGTAACGGTAGAGTCGTTATCACAAACAAAACTAAAGGAGCAAAAAAATGAACGAAAAAGCAGAACGTATTAATGGTTGGGCAGCAATGATTGGTGTCATTGCCGCAATGGGATCTTATGCCACCACTGGACAAATCATTCCAGGTATTTGGTGACATAAATACTCTTATGTTTAGAACTCTACGGTTTTAGAAATCATGCCAACTTGGAGAGAAAAAAAAGAATTCTTGGAGAATCACCCTAGTGTAGAACATTCTCTTGGTCTACCTCTAGCAAGATTTATTTTCCGTGAAGGTGGTGAATTTGTTGAAAGGACCACAAGAGAGTTGTTTAGAGGAAAGAGAGTTGCTCTCTTTTCACTTCCTGGTGCCTTTACTCCGACATGTACTAATAATCAAGTACCTGATTATGAAGCAGCATATGATGATTTAATTGCTGCTGGTGTAGATGAGGTATATTGTATTAGTATTAATGATGCTTTTGTAATGAATGCATGGAGGGAAAGTCTGGGTGTAGAGAAAGTAAAATTTATTCCTGATGGAAATGGATTTTTCACCAGACAGTTGGGAAAGAATGTCTTTAAGGCAAATCTAGGATTTGGTGCTAGATCATGGAGATATTCTGCAATTATTGATTCTGATCTCATTGAAGTTATGTTCAGTGAAGAAGGTCAGGTTGATAACTGTACTGAAGATCCATACGAAATGTCAAAACCTGGTAAACTACTTGCATATCTTAATGAGGTTCCACGTAGAACAGAACTGGAATCTGATGAAGATGCAGATGCTATGTCAGAACTAGATAGACTTGAAAGAGAAATTTTCCTCAACAAGTAATCTATTGACAAAAACTAAATAATGTGCTATTTTTAAAGACCACTGTAAAATGTGGTCTTTGTGCCGTCTGAGGACTTTAATTCCTGTAACGGATGTCGATTTCAATTACTTTTAATGTTTACAAAATTTCTACCACTTGCATTAGTAACTATTATTCCTTCTGCTTGTGCTTATCCCACAATTAATCAGATTGAAAATCCTCCTTCTGTTGATGTAACTGTTAACGAAGAAAAATCAGTTCCAATTCAAGTGGTTGAAAAGGAGTGGAAGTGTCCTGGATGTAATGCTAATGAACAATATGTCCTACAGCAACTCCAAGAAAAAACAAGAATCTCAGATCGCAATGCCCTTGCAACAATCATGGGCAATATTAAATCAGAGAGTAATTTTATTCCCAACATCTGTGAAGGTGGTGCGAGGGTAAAATATAACCAATGTCATGTTGGTGGTTATGGATTGATTCAGTGGACTTCTATTGGTCGTTATACTGGATTGGGTAGGTTTTCTTCTAAGTATGGTTACGATCCTTCTACCCTTGAAGGTCAAGTTGCCTACATGATTAACGAAGATGTATTTCAACGTTATCTTCCTGAATTTGAGGGAACTGGTAAAACAGTTTCTCAATATATGGTTCCTGCTTACTATTGGTTAGGTTGGGGAATTAAAGGATATCGTCAACAATATGCATACGATTACACAAAGAAATTTATTTTTGCATGATTAAACAACTGTTAGGTAAGATTATTAAACCTCTTCAACAAGATAAGGTTGAATGTGCAATCGATGATGAAACTATTGATTGCACTGAGTTGAATAAGGAACCATATGTGGGAATTCCTGCTCCTGCTTTTTTATCTGACGATCCATGGTTCGGTCCTGCATTCAAGAGTGAGAAACAAATTACTCACGAAGAAATGCTTGAAGAAGCAGAACGCAGGGAACAAGAGAACCGTCAAGAACAGACTAGTGAACCTGATAATATTCATCAGGTAATGTATGAGATGGCAACTAAGAATGCTGCCACTACTCTTCAACTTAACCCTATTGGTGGATCTGAAAACTTCCAAGGTGGTTCAGAAAATATTCACCGATAAAGGGCTTGACAGACTTAGAAAAGTCTGATATTATAAATAAAGTTTCGTGGGGCACCTGCTTCACAAACTGTAACAAACGAAGACACGTCGAGTCTTCTTTCATCTGCGGGTAAACATTCCGCAAGTAAACGAGGTATTAACAATGATCAAATCTGTATTCGCAGCAACTGCTGCTCTGTCTATGTCTGCTGGTGCTGCCCTTGCAGGTCCATACGTTAATGTAGAAACCAATGCAGGTTGGACTGGTTCCGACTATAATGGTGCTGCTACTGATCTTCATGTAGGCTACGAAGGTGCTATCGGTGAGACTGGTGCTTCCTTCTATGTCCAAGGTGGTCCAGCGATCCTAACTCCCGATGGTGGTGACACCGAGACTGTCTTCACTGGTAAGGCAGGTGTTGGTGCTCCTATCACCGATCAACTAGGTCTCTATGGTGAGGTCTCCTTTGCTACTGCTCCTAACGATGGTGACACTGGTTATGGTGGTAAACTGGGTGTGAAGTACAACTTCTGATATAGTTGACAGTGTGATATAATATAGGGGTCCTCAGGACCCCCTTTTTTTATGCTGAGAATTTTATTTCATCCAGTCACAGTATTGAACTTACTGTTTGTTGGGTCCTTGGGAATAATCCAAGTGATCCACACCAAAGCACATCACACCTTAGAACAAGATGTTCATGGACATGTTCATAGAGCATTACAAAAAAATCCAGAACTGGCACGATCTGCCTGCTACGAACTTGACTAATGAAGAAGAAAGAGCAAATTGAACTTCTAGAAAAAAGAATTGATCAGATGGAACAAGAACAATTGAAATTAATTGTTCGGTGTGCTAAACTGGAGTCCGAAGTTCAAATGTTAAAACAAGATGATGATTATTGCATTAGCAAGGATGGTGATATATACTAGTAAAGGATGATTCTTTATTATGTCCGAATTTCCAAAAGACTGGAGGTATGCTGACGACAGGATGCAAATGAGAGCAGCAGTATTTCGTGCTCTCAGTCACCATCTAAATGACCATTGCCGTGCAGTATATGAGTTTTGTCATGACTGGGTAAGTCAAGGCAATAACCACACCAACAACATTGAGCACCACTTTCAAAAGTATCTAACGGAGACACATCGTGAAAAAGTTTATCAACTGGAAAAATGTCTTGAGATCCAGCCTGGCTGGTATGCTCCTGACAACAACTCCAGTACTTGCAAATGAAGAAGATAAATTAAAGTATGGGTACAACACTATGGATTCCATGGGTTGTATGATACTTAGGGAATGCAATGATGGAGTCGAAGAAGTCACTAGTCTTTTGGATATTTCTGGTGAGTATCCCAATACTGACGATTTTTATATCGTTGCTAATGAGTTCAACAACATGCTTGTTTCCCTTAATCAGGTCGGAGTTAAGGTGTTTCTAGCAGATAGTAAATATTTTCCTGTTGGGCATCGTGGTGTATACCATACAGTGTCCAACAACTTCTTCCTTAACAAGAAACACATGGGCAATCCTGGTGTCTTGATGAGTGTCATGAGGCATGAAGGTTGGCACGCTGCACAAGATTGTATGGCAGGAACTATTAAAAATAGTTTGATTGCCATCATTATGCCTGAAGAGGACGTGCCGATGCTCTGGCGCGTGATGGCAGAGCGTACATACCCTGCTAATGCTGTACCATGGGAAGCAGAAGCAACCTGGGCAGGTAAGACAGAGGGAATGACTATGGAGGCACTTCAGGCATGTGCTGAGGGTAATATGTGGGAGGTCTATGAACCTACACCTCTTACACGTAAATGGTTAAAGGAAAATAATTATCTTCCTCATATTGAGTATGATCACAAGCATCATGGATTTCATTATCACCCAACACATTCTCATTGGCATTACCATAGGAAAACCGATGTTGTCCATGCTCACGAACATACCCACGGAAATAATCATGGGCACCACCGCAAAAGGAGTTGGCACCCTGTAAGAAAAATGCATAGGAACGAACTTATTTTTCACTTTCATTGATTTGTCAGGGATAGCAACCCCTTAAAAAGTTCTGTTTAACCTAACGGAGAAACAGATGGCAAACTCACCAGTCGATAAAAGCAATGCATTTATTGAATCTGGAATGACTTTAATCACTGAATATGCATCTGATAAATATCTCAAAAAAATAAATAAGAATGCCTCGCATATTTCTAATGGAATCAAATCCAAAGAAAAAGGAGGACACCAAACCTAAATTTGATTGGGCAGACGAAGGTCTCTCAGCATTGGTGCGTGTTGTAATTCTATCGTGGTCAGCAGCAATTCTTACACTAAATTATGTAACTATTCCTGGTGTTCCTCAGAAAAACATCGACCCTACGTTCATCGCATCAGTCTTTACTGGGACTTTAGCGACTTTCGGGGTTGTTCCTGCTAAAAAGGACAAAAAGGAAGACGATCAAAAGAAATTAGATACAAAAGAAAAAGTCGAAAATTAATTGTCCTATAAAGAACCACACCTTCAAAAAAAGTCAGACGAATGTGCTGAACTTTGGAGGGAGTGGTTTTCTTTATTTGAGACAAGAGATCCAGATGATTATGAAAGAATAGAAGCAAGAAAAGTGTGGTGTAAATGTTGTGATGAATTTAGTGAAATGGTTCATCAGGAATTCCTGACAAACTCTAAGTATAACAACTTACGGATGTGATAGATAGTGTAGTCGCATAAAAAGAAATGAAGGTTTTCTTTGCGTTTTTAGCTACACTATTTTTGGCACTGCCTGCATGGGCTGTTGACGTTCAAATGGGTTCCAACGGCAATCTTGTTTTTGACCCTGCTGAAGTCACTATTAGTGCTGGTGAGTCAGTCCATTTTGTTAATAACATGCTTCCTCCTCATAATGTTGTTGTAGAGGATCATCCAGAACTAAGTCACGAAGCCCTGGCAATGTTACCAGGTGAAGA
>Ga0066377_10000148_pt1 | contig 15750 bp, 10 predicted proteins | sample Knorr_S23_td_Sur_FD_70946 | JGI IMG/M metagenome (GOLD analysis project Ga0066377, IMG submission 70946) | Marine microbial communities from Southern Atlantic Ocean transect - Knorr_S23_td_SurfaceB_ad_5m_LV_B | ecosystem: Environmental > Aquatic > Marine > Oceanic | place: Southern Atlantic...
CCGATTGGATATGCGGCAACTGATGCAAGGTTTGGCGGATGGCTCCTGGCTCACGCGGATTGCGGAGGCCATTGCGGAGCCTGCCAATGATGCGGGGAAGGTCACGAACCCCACGCAAGTATTCCTGCAATTCCGAGGCCAGGCCCGGCGCGCTGAGGAATTCACCGACACACGTTTGCCGGCGTTTCAGCTCAACCAGGTCGAGCGGGGGTTCGGTAAGCATGTTTTCGAGCAGGCGGGCGCCTGGTGCTGTTGTCGTCCTGTCCATCGCATGCAGAAGGGAGCCCTTGCGGATTCCGGCACTGGAACGGAAAATCTCGAGGTTTCGCAAAGTGGCGGGATCAATCTGGAGGGTGTCCTTTGACCGGTACTCCTTGATCCGCTTCACATTTTCCGGTTTGGAACACAGGGTCTCCGTTGCGTAGGCCAGCAATGCTCCGGCCGGCCCTAGGCCCGGGTGATCCATGGCAATGCCAAATCCGTCGAGGTTCATGACTCCGAGCGTCTGCATGACCGTCCGGGCCCCTTCACGGGGATCAAACTGCCAGGGGACCATCGTTGAGTCGGTACGGCCCTGGAGAAGCCGGTCCAACTCAGCGGACCACTCCTCAAGGGTTTCATCCGCCCGCCATTCTTCAAGCGCTTCCTCTGGGAGGATAACCTCCCGTGGATCCAGTGCATGGAAAACGTTGATCAGATTGGCGAAGCCGTGCCCGGCGGCGATTTGGAATTCCCCTGTGGTGATATCCAGCCACGCTGCGGCGAGACCCTGCTTGGTCCAGTTGCATGCCAGCAAGTACTGGTTGCGGCTGGCATCAAGATGCTGATCCTCAAGCGTAGTCCCTGGAGTCAGGATGCGGGTCAGTTCGCGCTTGACCAACTGTCCCGGCCTGGGCGCCTCAACCTGCTCGCAGATGGCCACTTTCTTTCCGGCTTTCAGGCACTTCTGAATGTAGGTATCCGAGGCGTGGTAGGGGATTCCGGCCATCGGTTGGCCGTTTCGCTGGGTCAGGGTGATGCCCAGCACATCGGCACCGACCCGGGCATCATCATCAAACATCTCATAGAAGTCGCCCAAGCGGAACAGCAGTATCGTATTGGGGGGCAGCTTGGCTTTCACCTCCGTGTACTGCTGCATCATCGGGGTCAACTTTTTCGGAGAAGACGACATGCAGGATGCACAGTGTTGCGGAAGGTGAACGGGAATCAATTAAAATTCCTGCCCAAATTGCCGGCTGGCCAATTGAACTGTCGTAAATCGCTCGGTGTCTTTATTCAAAAACCTCAAAGTCAAGGAGTTCGAATCCGGCGGCACTCCAATCCGTATGATTGTCCATGATGGAACACCAGTCGCCGCCTCCGGAAATCCGGTCATCCAGATTGCTTTGTTCCCAGATTCCAGCCCAACGTCGCTGGCCGTCAATCTCGTAGGCTTCCACATCCAGCAGCTTCCAGCCGTTGGCTCGACGGCTTTGAATGAGGTCATTGAAATCGGACGTATTATAATTGCGATTAAGCAGGCCATCAGTGCCCTCGCGCCAGACGCCAGCCCAGAGAAGCTCCCCGTTTTCGTAATACGGCTCGATATCGATCAGTTTCAGGCCTGCTGCAGCCATCTCTGCACGCTTTGTGGCGAAGCCTGAGGTCGTGAATCCACGCCACATGGCATAGTCATCATTGCCCGGTCGGAACAGGCCGGCCCATTTGCGACTACCATTGACGACATACGTCTCCAAGTCGACCAGGCGATATCCCAAGCCACTCATTTCGTCCCACTTGTCCCGGAATCCATCAAATCCGTAATTCCGCCAAATGGGGTTGCTGCCACTGCCTTTCCTGAAAATACCGGTCCAGCGATTTTGACCGGCCTCCTCATGGGCTTCGAAATCCTCGCAGACATAACCGTTGCTGCGCAGGAACTGGAATTCCTTGAGAAATGCTCCATGTGAGTAACCACGGCGGATGATGACATCATCACCGGTGTCACGCCATACTCCGGCAAATCTCAGGTCACCGCTATCCATGGTGCCATCACAGTCATCCTGCGGGGTAATGTCCGTTGTGATACTGGCGTATCCGAGGGCATCGGTGATGCGGTTGGCGATTCTCCATGTATCCGCGTACTCCGCCCAGCACATGATCACGACCCCATAGTCCTGGTTGGGGCGCACCCACATCAGTGTACGCAAGTTGGCGTGGGCCCCACCGTGCCAGAGATTGAATCCGGTACCACTGCCGTTGGTGTTGATACCCCTGCGGTAATTTCCGTTGCCCGCTATGGGAGCCCACTGGCGTGAGGGAACATTGAGAAGGGTTCCTTCCTCGACACCCCTGGCAAAACGGGTCAAGTCAACGATGTTGGATTCCCATCCACCACCGGGAAGTTTCCACTCCACGGACGAGATGGTGTCCTCGTTCAGGCGTCCATCGGTGGATTTCTGATAACCCGTCCGGTTGCTGGTCGAGACCTCCAGCGAATACATGTTCAACGGATCCGCTATGTTGTCCTGTGTCCATTTGACCAGCCCGCCCGGGCTGGCTTCATCAACGGCCGAGCCGAGTAGATTAAAACCGAATGTCGTGTACAGGTATTGAGATCCGGGAGAGAAGTCGGTTCCAGTTCCCTGGAAAACATCGACTGCCTTCTCGGCGTCGTAGCCATTAGGATCAGCTACATTGTAAAGGGATTCATTGTACGTATAGGTATTGTCAGGATCGCCGTCATTGTCGGCATCCCGGCCGTTTCCGTAATGGTGGACGCCGCTTCGGTTGGTCAACAAATGGTCGACGGTGATCTGGCTGGCCCAGTTGGTCGTGGAACTGGTCCAGTAAGGTGTATGCTTTGTTACCAGATCGGTGATGTCGAAATCCCATGGGGATTCGTGCAGTTGCAAGGCGGCAATCGCGGTGAGCGGTTTCGAAATGGAGGCCCAACGGAACTTCGTCAGTGGGGTGACCGGTGATCCGGATTCAATGTCAGTGAAGCCAACTCCCGAAACGTGGGTGATTTCGCCGCCTTCAAACACGCCCACGGCGAGACCGGGCAGATTCTGCAAGATCATTTCATCGATCATGATGTCCTGAACATCATCCAGAGTGGGCAGGGGAGGTGCCTGGAGGTAATTCCAACCTCCGTTATTGTGTCCGCCAAATTGATACCCCCAGGATGTTCCAGCGGGATTCCAGTAATAAAGGTTTTTAACGATATCGAAATAATAGCCTTTGCCCACGACATACAGCCACTCCATGTCCGGCATGTCATAGGGCCAGGCCCAGAATCCCCCTTCCGGATTCCAGTCTTCCGCATATAGGCGTCCCAGCGAGGGGGAACTCAATATAGTGCCGTCAATGACATCGACATCCGGTAGCCAGGCCACGGCACGCCAGGGGTTTTGCTCGGGATTGATTGAGCCCTCAACCGAAATGGAAAACCGAACTTCCTGTTCCGGTTCATTGTTGAATTCATCAATGGCTAATTTCCATTGTTCGTAGAATATGTTGTCGTACCCGTTCCGGTACTCAAAAACGTGATAGATAGCTTTATCGTCTGTGGTAACGCTGTAGCCGTCACTCCCTTGATATCCTCCAAATATGAGGTCGGAATTCGCGTAGTACCTTTTGAACTCCTCCCATTCGGCGATCGGCATCGTTTTTCGCTCCATGGTGATATGAATTGTCGAGCCTATGACATTACTGACCAGGCCCAGGAAAATGATGCCCAAAATTATCCATGCACTTCTTGATTTCATGAAATCCTTATAGGTAATATTCCTTATTTCATCAAGATTAAAGCTTATGGCAATAATAAGGAAGTCTAATGTAAGCCCGTGAGGATCAATCCCGGGGATTCTTGAAATTCAAAGTGTTTTGGAGTTGTCGCCCACCGAATGACCGGATGAAACTGCCAGCCATGCAATCCGTGGAATTGTCACACCGATTTCTTGGAGGGGATGAAGAGCATCCTCCAATTGTGTTGTTGCACGGCTTGCTGGGCAGTGCCCGCAACTGGCAAAGCGCCGGGGCAATGCTGACACCGGCCTTCCGGGTATTCGTTCCGGATTTGCGCAATCACGGTCAGAGCCCGCACCATCCGGTCATGGATTATCCGTCCATGGCATCGGATATACTTGCTTGGATGGACCGGCAATCGCTGTCCCGGGTTCATTTGGCCGGCCACAGCATGGGGGGAAAAGTAGCCATGTATTTGGCCTGTCGCTACCCGGAGCGGGTGGCTTCGCTGGCGGTCGTGGACATTTCCCCCCGCAAGTATCCGCCCCGTTGGGAAAAGGAATTCGCGGTGATGCAACGGATGCCCGTGGCCCAGATGAACAAGCGGCAGGAAGCGGAGGAGTGGCTGGAAAAGGATATCAGCGATTGGGCATTCCGGAAATTCCTTGTCAGTAACCTGGAGCGGGATCCGGCGGGTGGATTTCAGTGGGTGGTCAATCTGGACATCCTGCAAGCCGCCCTGCCGAATTTGTTTCAGCAGATACCGGAGGACGGCTGGCGCTTTGATGGGCCTGTCCTGTTCCTGCGGGGCAGCCGTTCGCGCTTTATCGAGGATTCCGATGAATCGATGATCCGCCGCTTCTTTCCTTTTGCCACATTGCGGACCATTGACGATGCTGGCCACAATGTGCATTTTGACCAGCCAGCCGCTTTTGTTGAAGCGCTTTATGATCACATAGAGCACGCATGATCATGTATATTGGAATTGAGAGTTCATGTGACGAGTCTGCCCTGGCACTTTTTGATCCGCAGAAAGGCCTCAGTGGCGAGTGGGTGCACTCACAAATCCTCAAGCATCAGGCCTACGGGGGAATTGTCCCTGATCTGGCCAGTCGGGAGCACTTGAACAATTTTCCGCCCCTGATGGGCGAGTTGCTTGGCGTTTACTCACCACAAGCAGACGATGTAGTGGCGGTGACCACAGGCCCTGGGCTCGCGGGTTGCCTTGCGCTTGGCTTGACTCTTGCCAAGAGCCTGTCCCTTGCCTATGGGATGCGCATCCTCGGAGTGAACCATCTGCGCGGGCACGCCTTTTCCCCGTTCATTGACTTCCATGGGGAATCACCTGATGACTTTGACCAGCGGTTTGCTGAACAATTGCCGCATTTGGGGTTGATCGTGTCCGGGGGGAATACGGTTTTGTTTTCCATCAATGAAAGCCGTCAATTGACCATCTTGGCGAACACGGTGGATGATGCGGCGGGAGAGGCCCTCGACAAGGGAGCCAAACTGCTCGGCATGCCTTATCCGGGAGGACCCTTGGTGGAAAAACGGGCGGTGGGTGGAAACCCCAAGGCTTATGATTTCCCACGGGCATTTCCCAGGCGGGATGATCCCCGTTTCTCATTTTCTGGACTGAAGACCAGCCTGCGATACCTTCTGGAAAAGCTCTCCGACGAGGAACTGGAAGCCTCCATGAGCGACATTTGTGCCAGTTATCAGGAGGCGGTTGTGGATGCCTTGGTTCGCAAGACAAAGCATCTTCTCCACTCAGGAAGGTGGCGCAGCATGGGCTTGTCGGGTGGCGTGGCCAACAATGGTTGCTTGCGGGAGGCGTTTTCAACCCTTGGGCAGCGTTCCAAGATACCCGTTCACATTGCCTCGCCCAGGCACACAGGTGACAATGCCGCCATGATAGCCTTTGCCGCCTATGTGGATCCAGTTGGGTGCCGGGCAAATCCGGACGCCTTTGACCCATCTTGGGAACTTGCTTGAACGGCCGGTGTAATTGCGCACATTATCTGGGCATGGCAAAGGACTTGGAAGAAGGCAGTTTGTTAAACCTGGATTTTGGAAAGATCGAGGCTGTGGCCGCTTCTGCGAAGGGTGTGATTCCCGCGGTGGCGCAGGATATTGACACGGGCACGGTTTTGATCGTCGGATATGTCAATCAGCAAGCTTTGGACACGGCCCTGCGTGAGAAGCTGGCCGTATTCTGGAGCACTAGCCGGAATGAGCTCTGGATAAAGGGAGCCACCAGCGGAGACGCGCTGGAGCTGATTGAAACACGGGTCAATTGTGAACAGAATTCCATTCTCTATCTGGTGCGTCCGCAGGGTGCCGGTGCCTGCCATACGCGGGACGATAAGGGCGTCAGCCGGGCAACCTGCTATTACAGGGCCATCGTGGATGGTGGACTGAAGCATGTTCCGACGGATCCGCAATGGGGTGCCGGGAATGGCTGAAAAGCTGGACTGGGCTGATCCCGGGTATTTCTCCGGGGAATCACGGATCGGGAATTCGGTACGTGTATTGGTCCAGTTGATACGTCCTCCGAGAGGTCACCGGACCATCCCCACCAAGACGGGGAGCATGCTGATCCTTGTCACGATTGGAGTGGGGACTGCCGCCTTCAATTCCGGTCAGAACATTCTCTATCTGGCCCTGTCAATGTTCCTCAGCACGATCCTCGTGAGCGGATTGCTGAGTTGGCTCAATTTCAAGGGATGCCGGTGGAAACTGGATTGTGGAAGGCACTTTCGCGTGGGTGAGCCGAGCCCGGTCTATCTGGAAATTAAAAACACCAAACGCTACCTTCCCACGTATGCACTCACTTTTCTAACAGGAACCAAGAGCGGGAAGGGAACACATTCCCTTTTGTTGAACGAGCGCATGGATCCGGGATGCCATAATCGCCTGGACTGGTATTTTGTCCCGGACCGGCGCGGGCGGGAGTCCATCCAGATCAAGGGGATGGTTTCGTGCTATCCGTTCGGTTTTTTAAAGAAGTCCATTTCTGACAGCTATACAAAGGAAGTGATTGTCTGGCCGGCCCGTGTCCCGTATCAGTTTTCCGGTGACAAGGCGGGTCGGCGCTGGCAGTTCGGCAAGCATCGCCGGAAAGGGGATGGCGTTGAATTGATTTCCCTCCGGGATTACCGGAGCGGTGATTCCCTTCGGCGGATACACTGGAAGGCGACTGCCCGACTGGGCAAGCTCCAGACCAGGGAAACTGAGCAGGAGCATCATCAGGCGTTTTCGATCCTCGTGGATCCCTCGCGCATCTTGTGGGCGAATGAGGAGCAGTTTGAACGGATGTGCTCGTTTGCCGGTACCCTGGCGGAAGATCTTTATCAGCATGATCAGTTGCAGTCTGCCCATGTGCTTGGGATGAAGCGCGTGGTGGTGGGTGCCATCGAGGACCTTTATACATTCCTTGATCAACTCGGGACACTTGATCGGGATGGGAGCGGTGAGCAATCCCCTGCAATGGAGCATTCGCCGCTCACCGTGCGGTTCATTCCGGGACCGGAGGGAACTGTACTGGCACGCATGGAGGAGGGTATTCTTGGACAGGCTTGAACAGGCTGAATTGTCCGCGATTCGCTGGTTTCTGGGCCAGGCCGTTCTGCTGGTGGCCCTGTCGGGGAGTTTCTTCCTTGAACTCGGTGCGAACCTGCTCATCTCAGTGGCCATCGTGCTGGTCCTCATCTCTTGCATGTCTCCACGGCCGGTGGAAAACATTCCCTCCATGCTCTGGCGTATTCTGCCGGGTTTTCTTCTCATCGGTATCGTGACCGATTTCCTTCTTGCCGGTGGCGACCTGCTGGCACCGCTGTTCCGGATGGTGATTCTCCTTTCCCTTTACCGGGGCATGCAAATCAGGACCCCCAGGGAGGACCTGCAGTTGCTCCTGCTCTCCCTTTTCCTGTTGATCGTGACGGGCGTGCTCAGTCAGGAAGTGACTTTTGCCATTCAATTACTGGCCTTTGCGCCGGCCGCCATGGGAATGTTGTTTGCCGTCAACCTGGCGGCCCAGGACAACGGTTCCATCAAGGAGCCTGTTTTTAAAGGATTTCGCTGGGGTCTATTGCTCCACCGGGTTCGTCGGCGCTTTGATTACAGAACCTTCTATTCCGGGATCCTGCTGTTCCTGCTGATGACGGGCATGTCCCTGCTGTTCTTCATCCTGATGCCGCGTTTTGACATTGGGGCGGCGCTCCCTTTCCCCCGATTGAAAGCCAGTACCAGCCTGAGCGGATTTACCGACCGGGTTGAATACGGGGACGTGGTCAGCATTCTCGAGGATGATGGAATTGCCATGCGCGTGGACGTGGAAGCTCCTGATCCGCCTGCACGCCCTTATTGGAGAATGCTGGTTCTGGACGCCTATTATGATGGTGGATTTCTTGTTTCCCCGCGGGTGGCGAGGGAACACAGGGAGGTGGATCACTACCGTTTTGAATTCACCCATCCGGGCCGGGGTGTGGCGGATCAATCCATTTGGACCATCTATTTTGAGGGGAGTGTCAGTTCCTATTTGCCCGCCAGTGAGCGGTTCAACGAATTACGGTTTAATAATCGAACGACCCTTCACCTGCACGACCTGACGCGTGTTCATCAGGCCGATGAGATCAATGCCACGACGTTGTCCCTCCGGTACACGGGCATGCAGTTTGACGGAGTGGTTCCCTTTGGGATCGATGACGATCCGCTCTTGGGGATGCCGCCTGTTTACGTCGATACATCCGGGCCGGAATACCTGAAGGATGTCGCCTATCCTTCAACGCAGCTTTCCGTTCCCGGGGGTCCGGAAAATCAGCGAATTTTGAGGGCCGCACTCGATCAGGCTGGACTGCGGGAAGCCATGCCGGTTGAGAAAATCACTGAGAGGCTGGTTGATTTCCTGCAAGCGGGGAGGGGATACAGTTTGCAGAGCCGGATCCCGGATGGTGAGGCCGATCGTGTGCTCCGATGGGTTGAATCCGGTCGCCCGGGCCACTGCGAACTGTACGCCGGGGCCTTTGTCCTCCTGGCTCGCAGTGCCGGTGTCCCGGCCCGCATGGTGACCGGTTTCGTGGGCGGTGATTGGAATGGTTTTGAAAACTACTACATGGTTCGACATCGCAATGCGCATGCCTGGTGTGAGGTGCTCGATCCGCACCGTGGATGGGTGCGGGTGGATCCGACTCCCGGATATGGCCTCGATCCGGGTAGTGTTGATGAGGCCATGGCCGGTGGCCGGCTCTCCATCGATCGCACTTTCGGGGCTTATCTCGACAGCCTTAGAATCTTGTGGTTCAGGCGGGTTATTCAGTTTGACCAATCGGATCAGGAGGAAATGGCTGAGTTGGCCAAGAGCGCCGGACTGAAAGGGTTTTCGTGGTTCAAGGAAATCTTGGGCCGGGTGAAGAAGCGCTGGGACAGGGATGTCGAGTTTGTTTCCACAACAGGGGACTGGATGAAGGTGCTGAAGGACGGGGTGATTGTCATCGGTTTTTGTGCTGGAATTTTAACTACAGTATTTTTAATGCTCAGGAAGCGCCGGGTCGCCCATTATGAATCGCGCGTGCGCAGGCAGGCCGGCCGACTGCTTAGGGAGCGGGATTTGCGCGGGCTGCCCTCAGGAGTGCCTGAAGCGGAGGTTGTCGAACGTATTCGTTATGGGCCTGTATCAGCATGGCCGGCCGATCCGGTGGCCCGGATCAGGGACTGCCGTAAGGCGTTATAATCCAAGATACTCCTGGAATACCGCCTTGGCTATCGGGGCGGCGGTGGAACCGCCTCCATAGGAAGTTTCCTGCTCAGGGACCCCTTCAATCATAACCGCTATGGCAATGCGTGGGTTTTGCACAGGAGCATAACCGACAAACCATGCCAGCGTGGTGGGCTTGCCGTCTTTCCTGACCTGGGCCGTGCCCGTTTTTCCGGCTACGGGCATTCCCGGCTTGCCTGCCAAACGGGCCGTGCCCCGTTCCCCGGCCAGCCGCATACCTTCCTTGACCAATTTGATTTGTTCAGGAGGCAAGCCAATGGGATCGCCAATCTCTGGCGGGTTGGCCTCGTGTAGAAGGGTTGGTTTGAGGAAGGTCGTTTCCCGGGCAATGGAGGCCGCAAAAGTAGCCATTTGCAAAGGAGTGAGAAGGAGAAACCCCTGGCCGATCGACATGTTGGCGGTGTCACCGCCAAACCAGCCTTCCCCGTAAAGGCGGGCTGCCTTCCACTCCGGATCAGGTACCAGCATTCGCCTTGTTTCTCCCGGCAGTTCGATCCCGGTAGGCTGGTCCAGATGAAACCGCCTGGCCTCGTTGGCAATGTTCCAAACCCCAACATCGATTCCACAATTGTAAAAGAACACATTACAACTGTCACGGATGGCATCCACCAGATTCTCAGGTCCATGGCCGCTTCGGCGATGGCAGTGGAAGGGCCGTTTCCCGACAATTTTGAATCCATCGCACTCGATCACGGTTTCATCTCCAACGACACCTGCCCGCAGGGCGGCGAAGGATGTCACCAGCTTGAAAGTGGAGCCCGGTGGATAGAGCCCTTGAATAGCCCGGTTGAGCCAGGCGCCTTTTTCCCGGATTTCCTCATCCACCTTGAAGCTGATGAACGGGGACAGTTGGTTCAGGTCGTATGCCGGCTTGCTGGACAGGGCGAGAACCTCGCCGGTTTCGATCTCGATGGCAACGAGTGCACCGATCTTCTCACCGATGGCATTGTCCGCCGTCTGCTGGATTTCTATATCAAGGGAAACCTTGAGATCCTTTCCCTTGCCGGGAATTTCATGTACCACCCGCTCGTACTGGAAACCGCCCGGGTCAACCGACCAGATTTCCCCGCCAGTGACCCCTTGCAAATGTTCATTGAACTGCTTTTCCAATCCACTCCGTCCGATCTGTGCAGCGTTCCGGAATGTGAGCAATTCCTCGCCTGGAACAGTGCCCTCCGGGAATTCAGTGCTGTCGGAAACGAATCCCAAGGTATGGGCGGCCGCCTCTCCATAGGGATACCAGCGGGCCGTCCCGGATAAAATCTGAATGGGGGAATCCAGTGGGATTTGGCCGATGAGCTTCGCGTATTCTGCTTCCGATAAATCCTTGATCAAGGGGAACGGGAGCAGAAGCGATTGTGAAAAGTGTCTTTCAATTTGCGATGATTCGACTTCCTCCTGTTTTTGCAGAAGCTGGTTGAGCCGGTTCATGTAACGCTGAACAACACTTTTCCGGGCCTCCGTATTCATTTCAAAGCGATCGGGATTTAATCCCAATTCACGTTTTTGCCGGACGAGGTGATAGTACTCGTCTCGAAACTCGGAACGCAGTTCGTTGAGATAGACAACGGCCGAAAACAAGGGTCTGTTTCCGACCAGCATCTGCCCGTCGCGATCGTAGATAATCCCCCGTGGCCCGGGCATCAGAATGCGCCGGTAATTCTGGCGTTCGGCGGCCGATTCGAACAATTCCTTCTGAATCAACTGCCGGTAACCCAATCCACCAATCAGGGCCAGCATGCAGAGGCCGATGACCAGATATATAAAGTAAAGCCGCGGGTTCACCTGTGGCTCCAGTCGCTCTGATGGCCTTTTGTAAGGATTGCGCATGCCTAGAGTTGCGAATACTCCGCCTCAATGTTCCACCCCAGGGAATAGAGTAGATTCTTTTGGAACCGGCACCACGGCCATGCCAGGGCATAGGTCAAACTCCCGCTGAAAAGGATCTCCATCAGGATACGCTGCCAGTAAACGGTATTGGGCTCCATGCCGGTACGCAGGTGAAGGGTCAACAACAGTAACCAGAGGATCTGTGTAGCGGCAGCGAGCGTCCGAAGGTGAACAGGATTTTGCCGTCTGATTCGGCGTTGTCCCCAAACCAGGAAAAGCCACAAACCAAGATACCCGATGACATAGGTGCCGTGGGGGACCGGGCTAACCGAGTCGGCAAGAAACCCCAGGAGAGTTGCGGAGACAAGCCCTGCCATGCGACCAAGATAAAGACCAAAAAAAAGTATCAGCAGGGCGTCGGCATGAAAGTGCAGGGAAAGTCCACCAAGAAAGAAATTCAATTCCCCGACAATAAAGTAGAGGAGCAGGTTGCAGAGGAAGATCAGGGTAATCCGGCCGTTGTCGCTCATCTTCCGGGATCTCCCCTCGGCTCAATCGGGATCAGAACCGCCACCTCCCTGACCGACTGCAAACGTGGGTCGAGCATGACTTTGCCCGTTTGGAAAAGCCCGTCCGGGGACGGTTCCAGATTGTAGACCCATCCCAGTGTCAGGCCATCGGGAAAAACCCCGCCGAGACGGGACGACGTCAATCGGAGCGGTTCCTTGATGGACGTCACCAAATCAGCCGGGACGGTGCGTACGGTGCCTGTCGCTGCTTTCAATCCGGGATTGTTGCCCCCGCGGAATTCAACTGGCCGGTTGTCGCCTTCGAAATGCCCGGCTGCGCGAAAATGGGGACTGCTGACCAATTCCACCGTCGAGGTGTAGGCCCCGACTGACTTGATCCGGCCAACAACGCCTCCGGCGAAGATGACCGCCTGTCCCTCCTCGATTCCGTAGTTCAGGCCCTTGCGGATCACCAGCACCTGCCACCACGCGGTCAGGTCCCTTTTGATGACACGGGCAACCTCGTACTGGTACTCGGGGAAGGAGGGTAGGTGAAAGTAACCTTCCAGTCGGCGAATTTCCCGTTCCATGCTGTCCACCTGCTGGTTGCGGACCGCGTACGCCGCATTGAGCCGGGATAACCCGACCCCGACTTCAATCAGCTCGCTCTTGCTGCGGCTGCGCTCGCTCCAGTAGGACCGCAGATCCCGCATGTAGCTGAGGGCCGTCCACGCCGGGGCCTGAAACTCCTGGAAGACGACCTCCGTCCACCGCTTGACGAAAGACGGGGTAAACCACCACAGCAGCAGGATCAGAACAACCAGCAGAAGGGATTTTGCCTGGTGAGTGAGGTTCCTTGGCATTCCCCTAGGCTCGAGTCTTCATCAGCCAATGCAAATTCTGAAGGACCACACCGGTACCATTGGCCACGGCTGACAGCGGATCCTCTGCCACGAATACCGGAAGCCCCGTGGCATCACTGAGCAGTCGATCCAGATTGCGGATCATGGCTCCTCCACCGGCGAGGATGAACCCTCTGTCAACCAGGTCGGCGGATAATTCCGGCGGGCACCGCTCCAGGGCGGTACGGACGAGTTCCGTAATCGAATTGACGGTATCGGCCAGGGCTTCGCGGATCTCCTGGGAAGAAATATGCAGAGTCTTGGGTAGTCCGGCAACGGAATCCCGACCCTTGACCTCCATGGTCAGTTCCTCGTCAAGCGGGGAGGCTGAGCCCACGCGAACCTTGATTTCCTCGGCGCTGCGCTCACCGATCATCAGGTTGTATGCGCGCTTCATGTAGTTGACGATCGCCGCATCGAGCTCGTCTCCACCAACGCGGATGGATTTGGAGTACACGACGCCGGAAAGGGAAATGATGGCAACTTCGGTTGTACCACCCCCAATGTCGACAATCATGTTGGCCGTTGGCTCGTCAATGGGAAGCCCCACACCGATGGCGGCCGCCACCGGTTCCTGCAGCAGCCGAACTTCACGTGCTCCCGCATGAATAGCGCTTTCCTTGACCGCCCGGCGCTCCACCTCGGTGATGCCGGATGGCACCGCCACGACGACCCTCGGGGGGACAAAGCGCATGGAGCTGTTCACCTTCTGGATGAAATACCGGAGCATCGCTTCGGTGATTTCAAAGTCTGCAATGACCCCGTCCTTCATCGGTCGCAAGGCGGCGATGTTCATGGGGGTTCGACCGAGCATTCGCTTTGCCTCATTGCCGACGGCGATGACTTCGCGAGTCTCGTTATTAATGGCCACAACAGAGGGTTCCCGCAGAACCACTCCCTTGTCACGGGCGTACACCAGAGTGTTGGCCGTCCCGAGGTCGATGCCGATGTCGTTTGAAAATATTCCGAGTGCCTTGCCGATCATGAAGCGCGCTTTCCGTTTAGGCGTGATCTAATTCACTGGAATTTTGAGATATTTGTGAAGATGTCAAAGCGGAAAAGGCTTGAGAGTGAACAGGAAACGAATTTTGCCCGCCGGAAGGGGTTTCTTCGTTGTTGAGCTTGCATGGATTTTCCCTACAACAGTGGGCATGTCGACGATCAGCCAAGCGGTCCATGCACTCGGGGAATTGCCCCTCGCTGCGTCGTTATCCGCCCATGGCAGTTGGTTGGATGACTTCGGGATTGTCCTCGCCGCGGCCGGTATCGCCGTGGCGATATTTCACACGCTGCGCCTGCCGGTGATTTTTGGATATATCGTGGCGGGGCTCCTGATCGGGCCCAATCTGCTTGATTCCCCCTTGGTCAAGGATGCCGATGCCATCCAACAAATCAGTGAGCTCGGGGTGATTTTCCTTCTGTTCTTCATTGGGATGGAATTTGACCTGAAGCGCCTCCAACGGGTGCTGGGGCCAGCTCTGCTGAGTCTGCTGATGCAGACCCTGTTCATGATTTACCTGGCCCAGATGCTGGCCCCGTTTGTCGGATGGGATTCCACCAGCACGCTTTTCTTTGGCAGTTTGCTGGCAATCAGTTCATCGATGGTGACAGTCCGGGTTCTGCGGGACTCCGGGCGCCTGAGGGACGCCAGCGCGCAATTTACCATCGGAATCCTGATCCTGGAGGACGTCTTGGCAGTGATCCTTCTGGTGATTCTGACCGGTGTGGCCGTGACGCAATCCTTTGATTGGGACGCCGCCTGGCTGGTGATTTTTCTAATGGGCATCTTCGTGGTCATGGTGTTCGTCATCGGCCGTGCCGTGGTTCCCCGTATCCTGTTGGCGGTCGGTGGCGAGGAAACCAACCCCGAAGTGGTGACCTTGGTCAGCACCGGCTTGGTCATGGGAGTGAGCCTGCTTGCCTTGCGGATGGATTTTTCCCCGGCCCTGGGCGCCTTTGTGGCGGGAACGCTTCTTTCACAAACACAGGTGGCCCAGACGGTTGAGCATATGAACCGCAGCCTGCACGATGTGTTCTCTGCCGTCTTCTTCGTCTCAATCGGCATGCAGATGGATCCACAAGTCCTGATGGCGAACTTGCCATGGATTCTCGGGATATCAGTTCTCGTAATTCTGGGGAAGGCCGTCTCCTGCTGGGGCGGGCTTTGTTTGGCAGGTCAATCCGGTAAGACGGCGATGATGGCGGCGATTCCAAAAGCACAGATTGGGGAGTTCAGTTTCATCATAGCCGGGTTGGGGAGCACCCTTGGTGTTCTTGACAAGCAACTGACGGGCATTGCTTTTGGGGTGGCGCTTGTGACCATCTTGCTTTCTCCGTTGATGACTAACCGGGCAGAGGCGGTCTATTCCGGCCTGTTGCGCATGGCCCCCAGAAGTGTTCTGACCCTGTTCGACACCTATCAGCAGTTTCTTGAAGGCCTGCTGGTGGGTCTCGGCCGTAGCGTTGTCCTGAAGCTCATTCGCCGGCCGGTCATCCAAATCGTCCTCTACTTTTTCATCATCAACGGCATCTTCATCGCGGCCTCCTTTGTCTTGCCATGGTTCAATTCCCTGATTGAGCGCCTGCCTTTAAATGGGCCATTGAATCTCGCCTACTGGCTGGCAACGGGACTTGTCGTCTCACCCTTCCTCATAGCGGTGGTGAGAAACCTCAACGCCATGGCTTATATCCTGACCGATGCCTTGTTCAGCGGTCGCTCCAGCCGTCCGCATTACCAGAACAGGCTCCGCAAGATGCTCAGCTTTGCCATCCTTGGGCTCTTCATTGTTGTCCTGATCCTGATTTTCCTTGTTGCCGCGGCCCCATATCTGCCTGACAGCACCTTGGCTGGCATGGCCTTCCTGATTGTTGCTGCGGCGGTGGTCTTCCTGCGAGGCCGGCTGATCTTCGTGAACAGCCAAATGGAATACCTGTTTATTGAGTCCTTCCGGGCAGAGGTGGAGAGCAAGGAGGATCAACGCCGGACCGAAATCCTTGAGCTCAT
>Ga0066377_10000149_pt1 | contig 15747 bp, 18 predicted proteins | sample Knorr_S23_td_Sur_FD_70946 | JGI IMG/M metagenome (GOLD analysis project Ga0066377, IMG submission 70946) | Marine microbial communities from Southern Atlantic Ocean transect - Knorr_S23_td_SurfaceB_ad_5m_LV_B | ecosystem: Environmental > Aquatic > Marine > Oceanic | place: Southern Atlantic...
TAGAAACCCCAAATTGAACCACCACCAATTTTCCATGCATCACCAGGCCAAGTTTTCAATGAAGAATCTTTACCAATTGGTTTTAACATAGAAGTAGTTTTGTTTGGATCAACTAGCATGTCCTTATCTGGACCCATGCTGTAAGCTCTCCAAAGTCTCTTACCACTGTTGATATCGTACTGTGTCCAGTTACATCTCACACCGAATTCAGCACCAGAACAACCAACACCTACCATATCTTTGATGATGAATGGTTGACCTGAACCAGTAGAAGCAGAGACACCATATTTACCAGTACCAGAGTGTAGGTTAGTTGTAATCCACTTCTCTTTACCAGTTTTAGCGTCTAACGCAATTACTGAAGTATCAGCAGCATGTAGAACGATAGTTCCATTAGGGTGATAGTTAACACCACGGTTTACGTTATCACAGCACATAACTGAAATAACTCTATCCATAGTTTCACCACCTGGATACTTACCACCTTTTACAGGGTTGTATTTCCACATGATTCTTTGGTTATCATTTAGATCTAAAGCGTACACTATGTTTGGAATTGCAGTGTGAACGTACATTACATCACCAATTACTAGTGGACCACCTTCGTGACCTCTAAGTACACCAGTAGAAAAAGTCCAAGCGACTTTTAAGCTACCAACGTTACTTTTGTTGATTTGATCCAAAGAAGAGTAACGGTGTCCAGCGTAATCACCAGACTGTTGTACCCACTGACTTGGATCTTTCATCATTTTTTCCAACTTAGAGTTAGCACTTACTGCAAGAGGAAGAGCTAAAGCTGCTGAAGCAATGATGCTTTTTTTCAAAATACTCATAAAGTATTTCTCCTTTATTACGGTTAGTATTATGGGCTAATGCCCGGTTTTGTAGGAATCAAAACCCATAACAAAGAAGTTGTTAGGTTATTTGATTTCCTCCCATAGTTATATTAATAATCAATATCACCTATTCAAGTAAAAAATGAATGCTAGATGAACAAAAAGCTTACAATTATTCATATTACATAAAAAAATCAATGAATTCAGTAAGTTAAAGCGTTTTTTGTTTATGTAAAAAGTTGTGGATAATTTTATGTTAATGAATGTAAGATGAATAAAATAATTAATTTTTGTTCAGAATAACAAATTTACCAATATTTTCAACGACTTGCTTACGTTTTTATGAATCAAATTATTATTGGATAAAAATATTATGTATAATTTTTACTTTTTTTATGCTAAAATACACTATATGAAAATACTATTAGTTATTTTTTTTCTATTTAATTTTGAAAACGCTTTATCAAAAGATAAATCCCCAGAGCCTGTTACTTGGAATCAAGATTTAAAAGAACTAATTTTTGGTGATGAGCAATTGCTAGATGGTTCACATCTGTTTTCACTAGATACCCCATATCGTGCTTTAGATGCTGCCATGGTTCCTATATCAATAAATTTTAAAATCGATCAAAAAAAAGATTATTTTGTAAAATCTTTAACATTAATCATCGATGAAAACCCTTCCCCTATGGTATCAAAATTCAAATTCTCTACAAAAATTGGTAATGCAAGTTTAACAACTAGAGTGAGAGTTGATAAATACACTTACGTTCGAGCAATTGCAGAAACTAGTGATAATAAAAAATATATGGTAGCTAACTTTGTAAAGGCAGCAGGTGGTTGCTCCGCCCCTAGTTTAGCTGATATGGATGCTGTTATGGCGAGACTTGGAAAAATGAAAATGAAATTTATAGAAACAGGGACTGAAAAAAGTTTAAACAAAGCAGAATTTTTAATTAGTCATCCGAATTATTCTGGACTTCAATTCAATCAACTTACCAGATCAGAAATACCGGCTCATTTTATTAATTACATAAAGATTTATCAAGATGATGAAATAATACTCGAAGCTAATCCAGATATTTCGTTATCAGAAGATCCTTCGATAACATTTCATTATTTAGATTCTGGTGGACCCCTAAAAGTTCAGATTGAAGATAGTGAAGGTCAACAGTTCGCAGGAAAATTTTCAACTTCTAATATTGCGTCTGTTGAATAATTAGAAACATTCAAGCTCTGATGCAGCCTGCGCTCTAAATAATTTTTGCATCCTATCTTTAGATAACCCAACACTTTTAAATGCTTCTTCTCTTGGGCTGGCTCCCTCCCATAACCGAGCGATTGCCTCAGCTTGAGCATATTCCTCGTAACTAATTCTTTTGGCTATCTCATCAATAGCGCATGAACATTTAGCCATAAAATCTCTATTAGATTCATTAGAACTCATACATGCAAAGACAAACTCTGACCTTGCCAGTGTTGGAAAATCGTTTGATTTCGAATCATTAAAAATTAAAAAAGATAAAATAATTACCAACTTGTAAAAAATATTCATTTAACTGTTCTCCTTTCTGTTTTTGTATGCATCTCTTAATTGCTTATTAGTTCTCATACCCTGAAATATTAGCGTTTCTTTAACCATATCATCAGGATCATCAAGATCTTTGATAAAAGTTTCTATTTTATAAATATATCCAGGAATGTCTTCAGATAACGTTACCACGAATTTTTTTGTTTTGTATCTAGAGACTCTATTTTTTAATTCAGTTTTAAGAAAAGGCTGGAATGATATTTGTTTCCCAGAATAATTTTCACCATTGAACTTAAATTCAATGTCTTCAACATCAGTAGCAGCAATTGAATGCCTTATCCTGCTTCTAAAAAAAAGGGCATTTCCTCCAGTTAATCTTTGCATGTCTCTAGCATCTCTCTCAAAAAATAACATAAAAACTGGGTTCCCTTTAGCACCGATTTGAGGTGGGAATCTAACCTTATTCCTACCTTTCAAATATCTGAACGTTATATGTTTGGTTTTATCATCATCAATTTTAACAATATTTAAAACAACGTTACCATTAAAACTATCTTCTCTAGTAGATTCCTTTGAAAACTTATAATAAATTCTAGAGGGTTCACTAATAGTTTTTAAGTGTTCATCAATGAACAGCGCAATGTTAGCTGAGGACATTTCTTTAATCAATTCAAGTTTAAATTCATCGGTACCCCACTTGATTCTTTTTTCTTCAGCATTTTCTGCATTACTAAAATCCTCTTGTATATTGTTGTTTTCTTGGGCTTTAGCGACATTTTGAATAATGCAAAATACTGACAAAAAACTAAAAAGGATTAAAAATAAATATGTTATTTTAAATTTGAGCATCATATTCTATATTTATGGTTTAAAATGTTTAATTTTTCAACTATGATTTCAAAAAAATATGAAAAACAAAGTAAAAAATATATCTGTAATTTCTACTGGCTCTTGGGTACCTTCAAACCTAAATGATCAAGAAGTAAAAACCCCTTCATACAAAATTTTGATAAAAAGTTTAGTTTTGAATGCATCAATTGGAATTCACGAATTTGAAAAAAAGAAAAAACAAAAAATTTCAATTTCTTTAGAAATTGATGCTGAAGATAATATCCCTTACGTAAATCATAAAATTGAAAATTTTGTTTCTTATGAATTTATAGTTAAGGATATAAAAAAACTTATTAACAAAGGTCATGTAGAGTTATTAGAGACTCTTGGCGAAAATATTTTTGAAATTTGTTTTAATGATCCTAGAATCCAAAAAGTTAAAGTCAAACTTGAGAAGCTTGAGGTTTTTAGTGAAGCCGATAGTGTAGGGATTGAGGTTCAAAGAAGTAAGGATCAATTTAAACACTCAAATAACCAAAAAACCTGACTACAATTTTATTTATAAATGTGGGTAATTAAAATAGGAGGAAGTTGGATTAAAAATGCTAACTTAAAAAAGCTTGTAAAGCTCTTAGCAAATATAAAAAATCAAAATTTAATTATCGTTCCCGGAGGGGGTATATTTGCCGATGCTGTAAGAGAGGCTTCAAAATTAAATAATCTTTCAGAACATAAAAGTCATTTTTTAGCGCTTAAATCAACTGAAATTTTTGGCCATATGATTAAATCGTTTGAACAAAAAATTCATGTCACAAAAAGTATAGATAATTTTAAAGTAAAAAATTTATGGCTGCCTTCAAAAATTTTAAAAAATGAGAAAAACTTTAAAAAAAATTGGGAATCTACCTCAGATTCAGTGGCAACATGGTTATATTCAAAAATTTTTGCAAGTGGACTTATTTTTGTTAAATCAATTTCACTAGGTACTGGTAAAAGTTATGACATAAAAACACTACAAAAAAACAAAATTCTGGATTCTAATTTAGATTATTATCTGAAAAAAAAAAAAAATATAAAAATTATTGGGCCTGAAATAATTGATCTCTTGGAGTCAAAGGAAGATTGGGATAACTTAATAAGAAAATTAAATGTTTTAAAATATGAAAAATAAAGAAAAAAGATGGGCTTGGGTACTTACCGGTTCAGGACATTTTTTTAATGAGTGTATTTCATTAATAAATGAACTAGAAGAGGTAGATGTGTTTGTTTCTAAAGCGGCGGAAGAAGTTTTGGTCATGTATAAAAAAAAAAATGATATATCATCAAATGTAAAAATTTATAAAGATAATTCTGCTAGTTCAGTTTCAGTGGGTAAGTTCTACAAAAACGAATACCACACATTAGTAATGGCTCCAACATCCAGTAATACTGTAGCGAAATGTGTTTATGGTATTTCAGACTCCTTAGCTTCAAATATTTTTGCTCAAGCAGGAAAATGTAGAGTTGAATGTATTTATTTTCCGTGTGATACTGCTCCAGAATTAAAAACATTAGCTCCAAGTGGATATGTCGATGTATATCCAAGAGCAGTCGACTTAGAAAACGTCGAGAAACTAAAAAAATTTTCTGATACATTAACGGTAATGAGTTTCAAAGAATTAAAAGAAGCAGTTTCAAAAAGAAAAAAATGTCTGAAAAAATCTTGTTCATAACTGGAAAGTTGGCAGAAAGACAACTTAAAAGAATCCTAGATTCAATGAAACCAGAATTTTCGTATCAAATTAATCAAGTTGGTGTGAATGTTGCGGCCCTGATGTCTGAAAATATTTTAATGAGAAGATTATCAGAAAATCAAAATTTTGACAGAATAATAATACCTGGAAAGTTTAGGGGAGATTTAAAAAGATTATCAAATTACTTCAAAATTCCTGTTGAAAGAGGACCAGATGATGTTTCTGATTTACCAGATTATTTTGGTATTAATAAACCGGATAATCAGTTGAAGGATTATGATTGTGAAATTTTCGCTGAGATAGTTGATGCGGCAATACTGCCCCCCGAGAAAATAAAAAAAATAGCGCAGTCTTATAAAAGAGATGGAGCTAATGTGATTGATTTGGGTTGTATGCCAGATACAGATTTTGATCATTTAGAGGAGTCTATTCGAGCAGTAAAATCAATTGGTTGTAAAGTATCTGTTGATTCGGCTAATTCAGAGGAATTAATTAGAGGTTCAAAAGCCGGAGCCGATTATGTACTAAGTATTAATGAAAAAAATTTAAAAATTATGGATCAAGTTAAGTCTATTCCAATTATAATTCCAAGCAAACCTGGTAATTTAAAATCGCTGGAAAAAGTTGTTAAATTAATGATTGATAAAAAACAAAATTTTTTTGCTGATCCAATTCTCGATCCTATACATTATGGTTTTGCAGATTCAGTTGAGAGATTTGTAAAAATTCGAAAAAAATTTCCAAAAATAAAACTTTTTATGGGTACGGGAAATCTTACTGAACTTACAGACTGTGATTCTTCTGGAGCTAATGCGATAATGATGGGCCTTGTATCAGAATTATCAATTAATGCAGTTTTAGTTGTTCAAGTTAGTGAGCATTGTAAAAACTCTATAAAGGAAACTGATATGGCTAGAAAAATAATGTACTTTTCAAAAAAAAACCAAAGGCTTCCATTTAGAGTTAGTGATGAATTAATGAGTATGTCAGTAAGAAATCCAAAGAGAAAGTCTAAAAAAGAAATTAGTGAAATTAAGTCAATGATAAAAGATAGGAATTACAGAATATTACTCTCGAAAAAAGGTATAAATATTTTTAACAATGAAGTAGATGTAACTGGAAAAGATCCATATGATTTTTTTGATAAACTTAATGTAAATGATGATTCGAGTCATGCCTTTTATCTTGGAGTAGAATTAGCTAGAGCTCAAATAGCCTTACAACTTGGAAAAAATTATGACCAGGATAATGAATTGGATTGGGGAGTGGCGTTTAAAAGAAAAAAGGTCAATTTTTTGAAAAGACCCAAACTAAAAACTACACAAAAATCAAAATGATAATAGAGTCAATCGTTTCAACAATAAGTGAAAAAGGAAACGTAAATTTTGCACCCTTCGGTGTTACCAAAAATAAAAAAGAAATAATCATCTCGCCTTATGTACCATCTACAACACTTCAAAACCTGAGAAGTAATAATTGCGCAGTAGTGAATTATGTTGATGATGCAAATTTTTATGTAAATTGTATTATTGGGGAAAAAAAATTTAAAAAGAAAAAAGCAGAATCAATTAATGGATTTTACCTACAAGATACATTGTCTTTTGATGAAGTAATTGTTCAAAAAATAATTGAAGATTCGGTAAGACCAAAATTTATTTGTAAGATAGTAAAAAGTGTTTTTAAAAAAAGATATGAAGGTCATAACCGGGCTAATGCTTCAATTATTGAAGCATGTATTCTAGCATCAAGGATAGGAATGATTTCAAAAAGAAAAATTCTTAATGAATTAGAATATTTATCAATTGGAGTAGAAAAAACTTCTGGAGAAAGTGAGGAAATAGCTTGGAAAAAAATTAATTCTTTTATTTTAAAAAAATTGAATGAAAAAAAATAATTTAAAGATTAATTCTAATATGTTGGTTAGCTTTAAGTCACAAAGTGAAATATCTGAAAAAAATTTAAAGTTAGTAGATATACTCGATTTAAAAAATCCAGCAAAGGGTTCGTTAGGTGACTGGAAAATTTCAGAAATTAAAAATGTTGTAAAAATTTTTGGAAAAGAAAAAATGATTTCAGCAACAATTGGTGATACCTCAGATTTAAAAGAAGTAATTCAAAAAATTAAAATATTTGATGAATTAGAACTAGATTTTATTAAATTTGGTGTATTTAAAAAAAATACTAAACAAATGTTAAAATTTCTAAGTGATATTAAATCTTATAATTTTAAAACAGAATTAGTTCCTGTCATTTTCGTTGATAATAAAATTACGCTTGATACAGCTTTTAAAAATTTGGAAAGTTTTAAAAAATTTAAATTTAATTTTTTACTCCTTGATACTTTTTTTAAGAAAGGTGGTGATCTTTTTTATAACTGCTCAATGAATTATCTTTCACGGTTTTTAGAAAGATCAAGTAAATTTGGATTGTCAGTTGGTTTGGCTGGTAAATTAAAAAAAAGTCAAGTGCCAAATCTGTTGAAATTGAAACCAAAAATTATAGGATTTAGATCAGCTGTCTGCGAGAAAAACGATAGAAATGAAAAAATATCTGAAGTTAAATTAGAAAAAATTTATAATTTTTTTAAATCAGCCAAAAGTTGAGCAACACAAAATGCTGGTGTGTGGTGCGATGCAAAATTCTTCAATTTTATGTTGTTTGCTCTAATTAGTTTTTCAATTTTAAGTGTGGAGGTATTTTTAATTTTTTTCACTAAGATTTTTCTGCCAATACCTGTAAACAGTATAGGAGTATTTTTTTTCAGATTTTTCTTTTTCAGCAGATAATTTATGTTTAAATTTATTTTTTTTACCTGATTATCAATCAATATTTTTGATAAACCATAAACTAGATTTCTTTTATTTTTTTCATAATCAATACAAAATGACCGTGAAATCCTTAATAAACTCTCAAGAGTTCTTTTCCCTCTGTTATCAGCCTCGTCGTCAATATCGAAATCTTTTTGTATAAAATTATTTATTCTATATATATCGGATGTGTTAGAGAAAAGTTCGGGTACGATATAATACTTTTTTTTTCGTAATGAGATTTCGTGTTGCAATCCAAATAGAGGTGTTCTAGTAATTCCAGTATACAACATTTCTTTTTTTGATAACCGTGAAAAATCCTCGAACCCATCGTTTACAATCTTTGAATTTTTAATACAAATAAAATCTGTTGTAGTTGATCCAAAATCAACTATCATCAAATTGTCAAATTTTGTCGAAAAATATCTACCAATTGAATGCCAATTCATTGAAATAACATTCTTATAGTTCTTTTGAATATTTTTTGAGAAAATTTTGTTGCTATTAGTATAAAATGAATAATTGAAGTTAAGTTTTTTGCATAATCTTGAGATTTGAATTGCACCATGTTTTTTACTTTTAAAATTATCACACAGCTCCGCTGTCATTGTAATTCCGCAAGAAGTGTCTTTTCGTAAATTTAATGAGTTAGTATAATCAATTTCTTTTCTTAAATTTTCTAGGCCTCTCCATATATAGCACTTTCTATATTCCGAAAAGCATACGGATTTTTTTTCATCTAGGCCAACTATTTTGAAGTGAGCTCCACCAATATCAATTCCTAAATATTTAATTTTACTCTTCATCAAAAATAAATTTCTACTTTTTTTTTAAGCTTAATTTTTTTTTCATTTAATTTTTTATTTATATAAAGCTCATTAATCTTATTAATTACTGTTTTACCATAAGATTGCTCTAAGCCAACATAGGAACTAGTAAATCTGGGATTTATTTCAATCACCTTCCATTTATTTCTTACCTTTATTATATCAACACCAATATAACCAAATAAGTTAGGAAAATAGTTAGAAATTTTTTTTCCAAGCTCAGAAATTTCATCTCTATAAGGCTCCAATCCACCCATTATTAATCCAACTTGGTATATTCTATTATTTTTAAATTTTAATAATTGTTCATTACAACAAAGAATTTCAAAACTTTTGTTATAACAAAGCATTGCAAAACTTCCTTTTTTACCCTTATAGTATTTTTGTATTACATTTTTTTTTTGGTTTTTATTTTTTTTGTTCTTGTAAAAAATTACTACATCTGTTGATCCTGTTCCAAATTCTGGTTTCGATACATATTGAATATTTTCCTTTAATTCTTTTTCAATCTCAATGGCATTAATTTTATTTTTTTTTAACGCTTCATAAGTTTTAAATTTTGAGGAAAAAACTTTTATTTCTTTAAAACTTGAATTAAGTAAGATGAATTTTTTATTCAATTTTTTATATAGGTTCAAGCTTTTAAATTCGGTTTCTGGTGAAATTAATAAAAGTTTAGTTTTGTTTTTAAATTCCCCCAAAATTTTTTCTAATTTGTTTTTTTCACATACACTATGTGTAAGAATTTTTTTGTTATTAATTGTTTTAAGTGATTTATTTCTAATAATATGAATTTTTTTTATATTACTATTTCTAGAAAAATTTAATGCTAATTCATTTGATAACTTAATTGCTTCTTTAAAGATTGATTTTTTTTCTTTAAAATTAATAGTTGATTGGGCGGTAAAATATTCTAATAAGATAAATTCATTTAACATATCAAAAGTATGGAAACAATATTAGCAGTTGATTTAATGAAAGGTAAGGTTGTTAGAGCATTTGCTGGCTTTCGACAAAATTATAAACCTATTAAAAGTTTCAAAGGTAACCTTGATAATCCCTGTAATTTTATAAAAAAAGTGCTTAATTATTTTCCTTTAAGTAAAATATATATAGCAGATTTAGATTCTATTCAAAACTCTGGTTCAAATTTTAGTATAATTTCAAAATTATTAACTAAATTTCAGAACTTAACTTTTTTAATTGATAGTGGTTTTGATTACCCAAGATCGATTGAATCTTTTAGTAAAAAACTAAAAAAAAAAAAAATTAACAATTTTTTTCCAGTAGTTGGTACAGAAAAAATAAGAAACTATAATTTCCAGTCTTACAAATTTTTGACAGACTGTTATTTTTCTCTTGATTTTAATGGTAGTGAAAAAAAATGGATTAGGGTAATAAAAAAAAATAAATTCAAGGTTAATCTTATTCTTATGTTTCTTAAGAATACAGGCGGTAGGGGTGTGAAGTTTAAAGAGTTGAAATCGGTCTCTCAAAAACTTAATTCAAATAATATTTTTTATGCTGGCGGAGTTAAATACTGGAATCAACTTAACTCTCTTAGAATAATTGGTGTAAAAGGAGTCTTAATTTCTACATTAATATTAAGAGAGATTCGGGGACCTATTAAGGTCCCTTGAATCTAACTTTTAAAGAATGAAAACAACCTTGAAAGCCATCCACCACCCTTAGCATTATCCGATGGCTTCATGTTGGATGAATCTCACTTGGCAGCGAATGGATGCTCCGCTGAATCTTTCTGCGAAACAACATCTTGTGCCTTAGGTTCTCCTGAGACAGCTCTTTCAATTGATTCTTTAGTAGCTTGATAGTTATATTCCTGAATTTTTTTGTCATCTTCAGCTAACCAGTGGATAAATACACCAACTGAAATAAAAAGATTTTCAGCCTCATCAGCTGGAATTGTTCCTTCAGCAACGCAGTCCATAACTGCTTTTGCAACTCCATGTTGTGCTGGACCAAACATTTGTACTGCTTGTTTTGCTCCTTTAATAGTAACTTTGTTGAACATACAGGTTGCTGGTTTAGTCATTAGATTAGGTGCAACAACTGCTAGAAGGGCAGTAAATCCGTCTTTATTATTAGTAAGCGCATTTGCAAATGCAGTTTCTGCTGGAGTTCCTCTAGGACCAATAATTAGGTCGATATGAGCAACTTCATTACCATCTCCAACTAGAGATTCACCCACTAACATTTTAGTTATTTTAGCCATTTTTCCTCCATTTTTTCAGTTAAATGATACTAAATATAATTTATTTATATTTGAAACTTGAATATATCTCTTATTTTACTTATTAGCAAGGTAGTTACTGTTAAATCTGCACATGTACCAGGATTATAATGAAAACTCTTTAAATATTTATCAAAATTTAACAATTGACTTTCTACCTCTGCTTGAACGTTAATTCTTTTTAACAAATCTTTAGCTTTTTTTACCACCATCTCAGATTTTCTGGTTCCATACTTTCTCAAAAGATGACTATCTTTATTTATTGATAAAAAAAATAAATATAGCAGAATAGTAGATGTTTTGAGTGATGCTCTTTTCCTCATTAACTCAAAAAAAGGTAGTCCCTTGTCAATAATTTCTTCATAATTTGTTACATAGCATTTAGAAATTCTGTCCCATTGTGAACCAATTTTCATTATGTTTTTGAAATTCAATTTTTGTTTTCTATTTACATCACCTGGACCATCATATTTTTTTAATCCCGCAGGATTAACCTTTCTAATTGCTTTTAAAATAAAACTTCCCTGATATTCATTGATTTTACTAAGAACAACTTTTAATTCTGCCTTAAAATTAAAATATTTTTTAGGTGATATTTCAAAAATCGGAGCACAAAGCAAAATTATTCCTAAGTTATAGTTTTCCCCAAATTGAAAGAAACATTTTAATGCTGATTGATAAATTTTTTCCCCAATGCCTATATTTTTTTTTAAAAAAACTTCGCTAGAAATTTTTGCAACATACTCAAATCTTTTGTGATTCATTCCAATTATTTTTGATTGTATACTATGGTTGCCAGGCTTAAGAACTCTTAATTCTTCATGGCAAGATCTTAGATATAATTTTTGGATTAATTTGTTCACTTAATTTTTTTTAAAAAATCCCTGACTAATATTTCAGAAATATTTTTTTTTTCAATATTTTGCATACCCTTCCACGAAGGTATTCCATTAATTTCTAAAATAGCTATTTTCTTTTTATCAAACTTTACATCTATACCTGCATAACCCAACTTAAAAAGTTTTGAAATTTTAATTATTAGTTTTTGTAATTCCAGACTTATCTTTTTTTTTTTGCACTTAGCACCTTTAAAAACATTGGTGATGAAATTATCCGATATTCTTTCCATTGACGAAACTATTTTATGATTACTGACTAAAACTCGAATATCAGAGTAGAAATTTTTTTTTTGAGATTCGATAAATTCTTGAAGATAAAAAACAGATCCTATTGGCGATATTTTTTGTAAATCATCATTATCTTTAATCATATGTATATCATTTCCCTGAGAACCAAAAATAGGCTTTAATAAATACTTTTTTTTTATGTGAAATTGATTTTTTTTTGATGAGAACCAAATTACTGTCTTTGGTGAGTAGATACCATTGATACTTAGAATTCCAGTAGTCCTAACTTTGTCTACAGTTTTCTCAATTACATCAGCTGAATTGTGAACGCAAATTTTACTTTCTTTAAAAAGATGTAGAATTGTAAGTTTTGTAGTTATTTCTTCAATTGATCCTGACCTTATGAAGCGAACCCATATACCATTTAATTTATTGATTTTTCTGTCATTAAGAAAGAAAAGTTTATTTCTTTTAAAAGAAACAACCAAATCATCAAAATTAATTCGTAAAACTCTACAATTTTTTTTTTTAAGATTTAACTCAATTTGATCACTATGCCAATCATGAATATCGGAGATGATTCCAATAGTATGCATTAAAAAAAAGACTTTTTAATTAATTCTTCATTAACATGTCCACCTCTGAAAGTTTTACCAGAATCTAAAGAGTTTATAATTACAATTGCGGGACTAAATAGTGAGCCATCTATTTTATAAAAATCCATATTATAACTTTCAAAGATTTCTTTGAAGGGTTTTCCATAATCCTTTGAGGAATTGCTTGGAAGCTTTTTACTTAATTGATTCAATTCTTCATCTGAACCTCTCATCATTAGTTGAACAACTCCTCCGTATATTATCGAATCATTAGTTCTACCCATACCGTTTACAAAATCTTTGGCAATTGGTGGTAACGGAGCAAAACCCAAACCATGAACAATCTGATTAAGCGGAAACTTTAATTCATGAATTTTGTGTATAGCAACCTCTAATACCCTTGCAACTACTTGAATGTTCCCACAAATGGAGTTTGTTGGTGTGAGGATAAATGTGATATTCGCACAATCTAAATTACAATCAGTTGAAATTTTTTTTACTATTTCTTCTGGCGGAAACTTATCTACCTCTAGTACGACAGATGTTTTTTTGCTTTTATCCTTATATTTGATTTCTTCAAAAATAACTTCTTTTTGGGCAATTGATCTCACAGGCCCAGAGCCTAAAGAAAAAAAATCTTTCGAACTTAAACTCCATCCAGCATACTGAGATCCTAAACAAGATAAAACTGGATCCGAAGCATAAACATTCAAATGAAAAGGGCTTAAGCTTGTTTTATTATTTGGATTTATGTTAACATCACCAAGACCTCCAAGACATATTTTGGAAATAATTAATCCAGCTTCTACACTCCCATTAACATTTATCCCTGCATCTATAATTGTACAGTCTTTTGGACCTTTTAATACTTCAATACCCAGTCTATCTTTTTCTTTTATTAAAATTTCTACAAGCGGGTTAGCAAGGTGGTTGATACTAATTTTTTTTTTCATAAATTATTTTCAAGTTTATTCAAAAAATTTTTTGCTTTGATATTCAACTTTTGCTCCAATAACTTTTCTGTGTTTGCCATAAGATGAAGCAAACAGATTGGTTTATTAACTTTAATGATATCTCTTTCATTTGGCAACTCTGAAAAATTATTTGAATTACAATTTTCTTTAAAAAATTTTATTATTTTTTTATTAATAACTATTTCTTTTTTTGAATAAATTATTTTTGTAGCCTGAAATCCTTTACATGATTTTTTTTCGTTAATGAAAGGGCCTCCGTTTAATTTATAAATTATATTCGAACTTAATCCTGGTCTTGAATTAATTTCAATTAAATATATTTTACCTTTGTTACTAATAATATCGATATTATTGATTCCCTTTAAATTAAAAATTTTTACAACTTTTTTTACTAGATTTAATATTTTTTTTTTTTGGCAGCTCGTTATTTTTTTTGTAATTAAATAATCAATGAAAAAAGTATCTTTTTTTAAAACTTGTTTGCAAATTGAAATTAGTCTTAATTTTTTTTTACAACAAATAAATTGAACAGTGGTATTTTTTCCATCAATGTATTCTTGAAAATATTCATTTTTTTTTAAATTATAATCTTTATTTTTTAATATTTTTATTTTTTGAGATCCAAAACTTTTAAAACTTTTTATTAATGTTTTCTTGGAAGGGGCTTTCGTAAATATTTTAGGATAAAGTATTTGATTTTTTTGAAGTTTTTTAAAAAATTCCCTACTTTTTATTAAATTATTTACTTGAAAATCATTACCATAATTTTTTCTGTTATTAAAAATTTCTGAAATTTTATGATTTTCTGCAAAACCTGAACCTAGAAGAAAGGGAATTTTTTTTGAAGGATCGATCTTAAAAAAAATTTTTTTCAATGTTCTTAGGTTATAATTCTTTACTATAAAAATTTTTTTACAATATTTTTTTAAATTTAAGCTATTGTAGTGGGTGATAGCGAATATTTGAAAGTTAACTTCGCTAAAGATCTTTGCTAAGTCTTCACAATAGGTACTAGCAATAATAATTTTTTCTTTTATAACTTTAAAATCTCTCTAGAAGTTTTTAGTGCCTCATCAAAATTCAAATATAAAGGTTTTTCTGTAGAGCACATTTTTTCAAACATTTGATACTGTGTTTTAACTTTGATGTCGCCTGAAGTTAAAGGACCAATTGATAATGCTCCACATTCATGAGGCTCATCATCGTCCTTTAAACCAACTCCTTCTAATCCTGCAGGTGGAACTGCATTGACATCAGCAAGTACTTTTACATTTTTTGCTAACTTAAGTTGGTCTTTACTAATGACTTGAGTACCAGCTCTAGCTGCACAAAAAATTATATCTGCTTCAGGAAGAAATGATGAATTTAATTCATCGGTTGAACCATCACCAGGTATGATATCAACGTTATATCTTGATTTATATTCTTCAGATTTTTTTTTTACATTATTTATACCATCATATCCGACGATAGTACATTTTGCGCCATGTTGAGCACACATTATTGCTGATATACCTCCAACAATCCCTTTACCACCATAGACTATAATATTTTTATTTTCAAAATTTGTATTAAACTTTTCCTTAAGCGTTTTTTCTGTGCAAGCAACCATTGCTGCTGCGGTCGTAAATGATCCAGCAGGATCAGGAAAAACAGATATCTCAAATGGGGGGACCATGGCTTTTTTTGCTGCGTCCATCATATCCAAAGCCAAAGATGCATCTTTTCCACAAATAAACACACCAGTTTTCTTGGCGTTTGAAACAGATCTTGAAAAGATTGCATCTTGCACTAGAGCTTTAACATCAGTGAGATTAACATTGGTGTATGGTATAACTAGATCGTATCCGGCATCGCATGCCATATTAACGTCAAATGGACTTACGTTTTCTTGTGGACTTATCATATGTAAAATATTTTTTTTAGTCATCTTTAATCCTTGTTGTTTTAATTTTTCCTTTATTTCTTCCCTCAACTATACGAAGATTAATACCTTGTATTTTTTTTAATTCAATAAAATTTTGAATATCCTTTGAAAGTTTAAAACTAGATTTATCGTTCTCGCAAAAAACAAATCCAGTTGGACCCCAAGATGATTGACCAAAACCATAATACCCATTTACATTTAAAAAATTGAATATCTTGGTAATTTTTTTACTAGCATACTGATTTGATTTGCCATAAAAAATTTTAGACATGTTTTTTTGAATAACACTTACACCTTTAGTGAAATT
>Ga0066377_10000151_pt1 | contig 15725 bp, 8 predicted proteins | sample Knorr_S23_td_Sur_FD_70946 | JGI IMG/M metagenome (GOLD analysis project Ga0066377, IMG submission 70946) | Marine microbial communities from Southern Atlantic Ocean transect - Knorr_S23_td_SurfaceB_ad_5m_LV_B | ecosystem: Environmental > Aquatic > Marine > Oceanic | place: Southern Atlantic...
ATGTTTCTAAAAATACAGACTTATAATTGTTAGTCTAATTTATCTTTAGAAGCATTAAGCTTTTGTAATAATTCCAGAGAAGGTTTCGAAAATAGATCAATTGGGTGTACGATTATCCTCAAAAATAATTTTTTGTTTTTGGGGATATTTTTTTTCAATTAAGCCAATGAAAATTATTTAAATAATCCAGAGTTTGTTTCGAAAATAGCTCGATAGAGTGTACAGTCGAACCCGCAACCTAGTTTGCGGGTTTTTTGTTAATCTTTTACTAAAAGAATATGAGCGCCATCATATGGGTCTGTTAATCCTTTAAATATTTCAGCCTTATCATTAAGTAAATTTACAAAAGGTCTTCGATCAGGTATATTAGAGTAATTCCATATACTCACAAATTCATTTTCACTATAAAAATTACCATTAGCTCCTTCTCTAAAGCCGTCAGGAAGCAGGCTCATACCACTTGAATTTGATGCTTTTCCAGTTACTCCAGATCCAACATTTGGTGATGTCCAATATTGAGTCCCTGAAATTTTTAATTTGCCACCAGCAACTTCTGTGCCACCTAAACAGTCAATTAAATCGTTCCACTCTTCTTCTGTTGCAATATGCCAGCCCTCAGGAGCCAACCCCCTTTCATCTGTAAGGGCAAACCCATTGTAAATTTTTCCTCTACCATTATCTTGATTATATGAGTAGCACCATGCAGGTGTTGTGAGGTCTCTCCATGCTTCATTGCCAGTTACTTCAGGGATTTGCTCACCATTTGCAAAATGAGAAACGTTTAAATATTGTGTAGTCCATTGCTTGCCATCACACATAATAACAGTTTCGTATCTGTTACCTTCAAAATCATAAACAACCCCTGTAAGACCAATTTGAGAATTATTTGAAAAGTTTTGGTTATTTGAAATTTCAGATGTTTTACTGTCCACATATTTCTTAGTAGTAACATCTTGTGAATGTGTAGGATCAGCAACATTCTTGATCTGGTTATCTTGAGCGCTTACAATACCGTTTAATAAGATATCTCCAGTTGATGAGCTGTATAGGTTTTGAATTTCTTGTTCTGTTAATGCTCTGTTCCAGATACCGATATCGTCTAATTTACCACTTAAAAATTCGCTTCCTAAAGAGGTACTACCAAAAATCAACCCAGTATTTTGATTTTCTGCTGTTAGAGAGGTTGTTGATGTTTTATCCAAAGATTTGTTTACATAGTAACTGTAATTACCAGAATTTTTAACAATAGTTATCATATACCACATGTTTTGTTGAACTTGAAAACCAAATGGATTTGAACTAAAGATATCCCATAAATGTTGTGAAACATTTGAGTTTTTCCCGTGAGAAAAAGTGTTTAGTGCGTTTTCATGATTGTAACCAATCCCTTCACCATCATGAGGGGTTGTGTTAAATAAACATTGCATCGTTTTAGAAGGATTATTAGTTAAAAACCAAATATTAAAAGTGTAAGACTCATATCCGTTGTTATAAAATTGATTTTCAATTGAAATATTATTGTTATCGAACAAATATGAACTATTTTCATTCCCATCTCTATCAGAAGTTAATGTAGCTCCATTTACCGTTCCGTGATGTCCATTTCCACTTTCGTCATTAGCATTTCCATTAAATGGATAATAGGCTACTAACCCGTCTGTTGGGATGTATGAAGGAATGTCTTGTGCTTTTGCAAATTGTGCTATAAAAAGCACAAGCGTTAGTGTTAGTAAAACTCGTTTCATTGCTTAATAATTTTAAATGATTTTGATTTGTTATTGTCAGTAGTGACTTTTAGGATAAATGATCCACTTGTGATGTCACTTAAATCGATCTGTTTTTGATTTGTAGCTTTTACTTTTCTGCCTCTTAGGTCAAAGAGTTCCGCTTGCAAAACGTTTTCTCCTTGAATGTAGATTCTGTTTGCTGTAGGGTTTGGATACACTGAGATCCTAGAATCTAAAGGATAGATGTCCTCAATTGTAAGGGTAGCATTTGCACTACTAGCTGTAACGGATTTAAACGACACAGGATCATTGAATGAGTAGCTAACCGTATTGTTCACCTCATCTACAGTTCCCCCATAGGTCGTCCAAGAATCATCATCTGCTTGAAGCTCCAAAACAAGATCAGCTTCTACAATATCATTGAGCTCTCCCTCAAGATAGGAGAAGGTAAGTGTGCCTGTAAAACCAGAAAGTAGCGCAGAAGAGCTATACACACGAGACACAGAGCTATTGGATCCTGCAGTAGCAGCAGTAGCAGAACGCGATACATCATTGGCACCATTAATCACATAGGTATCAGCAGGTGCTATTTCCAATCCATCAAGGGTTATCGAACTACCCGAAGCAATGGACACAGAGGATCCAGAATTAACTGTTAATATTTGACTAAATAGAAACGGACAAAGAAATAGTCCAGCCAAAGAGAGTACATGTGTTTTCATGACTTAAAAGTAAAAAAAACGAGTCAGATAATTAAAACCTTAAGCAAATCACCAAGCTTTCTCAAAAAACTAAGCGATTGTTTCGAAAATAGCTCAATGGGGTGTACAGTCGAACCTTCAATCATTATGATTGAAGGTTTTTTTTGGTCGTATGTTGAACCATATTGGCAATCAACTACCCTGTTGGTTTATAAAACATGATTACTTTATCATCAGATCATAGGTCTTCTAACAATTTAGGTTACATTTGCCACCTCTTATGACAGACTTTTCTTCTTTGGGTATAAATCCCCACCTGCTACAGGCCATCAGTGCCTTGGGATTTCAATCTCCTACAGAAGTTCAACAAAAAGCCATCCCTGTATTATTACAAAATCAAACGGATATCGTTGTATTGGCTCAAACAGGAACGGGCAAGACCGCTGCATTCGGCTTGCCGATGCTTCAACAAATAGATATGGGAAGCAAGGCAACCCAAGGTCTCATCATAGCTCCTACTCGCGAGTTGTGTATTCAGATTAGTAAAGAGCTTACCAAATATGCTACTTCCATCAAAGGACTAAATATTGTGCCTATATATGGAGGGGCTAGCATTCAGGATCAAGCAAAAAAAATTAAAAAAGGGGCGCAAGTATTGGTGGCCACACCGGGACGTATGCAGGATATGATTCGAAGAAAATACGTTGATATTTCATCGATTGGTTTCTGTGTCCTAGATGAAGCAGACGAAATGCTGAATATGGGCTTTAAGGAAGATATCACCAACATACTTTCTTATACGCCTAACGAAAAGCAAACATGGCTTTTCTCAGCTACGATGCCCAAAGAGGTAGCTCTAATTGCCAAAGAGTTTATGCACAAACCCATTGAGATAACCATTGGGACTAAAAACGCAGCTTCTACCAACATCAATCACGAATATTATTTGGTTGCAGGTCGTGAACGTTACAATGCACTCAAGAGACTTTCAGACACACAGCCAGATATTTATTCTATTGTGTTTTGTCGAACCAAACGCGACACACAACGAGTTGCAGAAAAACTTATTGAAGACGGTTACAGCGCAGGGGCATTGCACGGAGATCTGAGCCAAAACCAACGTGATATGGTGATGAAGGCCTTTCGCGCCAAACAAATCCGAACCCTCGTAGCCACGGATGTAGCCGCCAGAGGGATTGATGTAGACAACATCTCACACGTCATTCACTATCAGTTGCCTGATGAAATAGAAACCTACACACATAGAAGTGGTAGAACGGGACGTGCCAGCAGCATGGGGACCTCCATGATTATTCTTACCAAAGGAGAGTTGGGAAAAATAAGAACCCTTGAACGCATCATAAATGCCAAAATATCAGCGCAACAAATCCCTGATGTTCAGGCCATACTGTCCAAACAGCTAAGCCATTTTGCTGAAAAAATCAAAGCCACCAAAGTTGATGCTGACATTCAACCCTATTTAGCCGAGGCAAATAATGTTTTTGATGGTTTCTCAAAAGAAGAACTTGTAGCAAAACTAATGTCCCTTGAGTTTAATAGGCTAAACGCTTATTATCAAAAGCAATCAAGTAATATTTCGAAAGTTGAATCTGATAAGAAGCCCTCAAAAAAAAGTGTGGACGCCCGATATACCATCAATATTGGGAGTAGAGATGATTATAACTGGAAACACTTAAAATCATTTTTGGTGGATTTTTTGTCCCTACAAACAGATGATGTGTACCATGTCGATGTGATGGAAAACCACGCTTATTTTAATACGGCTATTGACAAAAAACAACTTGTGTTATCAGCATTTGATGACCTTACCTTAGATGGTCGCTCTATCCATGTACGATTGACCGAAAAAAGGGGGCAGCGCCTGCAAAAGGGTGATGGGTTTTCAAAAAAGAGGAACCGAAAATCTGACGGTTACAACAAACGTCGAAAAGACGATTTTTTCTTTGGTGGAAAGAAAAAAAGTAAAAAAACCAAAACCAAGTCTAGAAAGAAAAAAGGCTTTAAGTCTTAACAAGCTGGTTCAAGCATCGTTTTTTAAAAAAAACACTCCAATTTTAAGGCAAAATTCCTCCCCGCTGCGGGTTCATAATATCGATTGCCAAACGCGTTGATCCGAATATTGTCAAAATAGCGGGTGTTTGTTAGGTTTTGAATATGGATGCCAAGTCGTGTATTGGCTCCTAACAATAAAAGACGATATCCAATGTTCAAGTTCGTGAGAATGTAGCTAGGTACTTTCGTGCGGTTGTCGTTATCTGTATTTAGAGCACCCTGATAATTAGTTTGCAGCCCCAATTGCCAATGTTTGCTATTGAACTGCCACCCTAGATGAGCGGTATTTTCTGCCACTCCAGGAATACGTAGTTCACGACCGTCATGATCAAAGCGATAAGCCGCACGAGTCATACTTGCTCGAATTTTTTGGTTTTTATCAATCGATAATACCCCTTCCATCTCGAGTCCGTAGCGCGTGGAAGTCCCTAGGTTTCTGTAAAAATTTTGCCCTGGAAATGTTTCCAGTTCATAGCGTACCAACTCATTTTGAGTATTAGAAAAGAATATGACTCCTTCCCACTGAAACCTTTTGGTTTTTTGTCTGAACCCGACATCGATTCCGATTGAACGGGATGGCTCTATTTCTGGATTAAAACCTGCGCCATAAGGGTTGGCAGAAAGTTCGCTTAAAGCAGGGGTTTCATAGCCCGTCCCGAGGTTTGCAAACAAGGTATTGTGTTCATCTAAGGACCAAGAAGCCCCTAAAGTTGGAGTCCAAACTGTGTAATCTTTTTTGGCTTGCTGATCACCATCTTCCAAAAACCGATCTTCCAATTCCAGTTTTTGTTGATCAAAACGCAATCCAATTTCTGTGCTCAATTTGCCCCATTTAAACACCATCAATCCATAACCGCTCTGTGCGCCAAAAGACTCTATTTGATCCATCCCTTGGGTGCCTCGAACCCCTGATAAGTTCTGAAATCGCTGTCGGTGGTCGTGTTGTTGTTGCAAATCAATACCTATCAACCATTTACCCTTACCCATTGCAGACTGGTATTCTATGTTTGCTCCATAAAATGTTCGGTTTAAGTCAACCATGCCATTGTTTTCAAAGGGCAACCACCCTGTATAATCTCTCGGACTCCAGTGCAAATTGGTGTTAAGGGTGCCTTTCTGAAATTTATATTTCGTGTTGATTCCTACTTGTATTTGCTTAACCGATTCTTTTGCATTAAAATCCACATTGCGTTGTCGGGCTTGCGCACGACTCTGTTGCACTTCCTCTAGGGTCAGTGCTCCTGCATCGTAAGCATAAGGGCTGTCCATGAATATCATGCTCCAAGTGGTTTCCAATTTGTCAGACCATAGACGTTTGTACTTTAAAAATCCTTGTCGGTTGTTAAAGCTGCTGTGGTTTCTAAACCCTTTTTTTGATGCGGTAGAAACCGAAGCAATTAGTTTGTTTTTTTGTCTTTCGTGCTGTGCGGTTGCCGCTAAACTCCACCATTGATAGCTACCATAATTTGCTGAAATTTTTCCTGAGCTTCCGATATCGTCGGCAGTATGTAGGTGGATCACCCCACCAGACGCATTGCCATAGCGAGTACCACTAAGTCCGCGTAATACGGACACGCGTTTGAGTAGGTGTGTAGGAATGTGATCAATTTGGGTTTGTCCATCGGGCGTGGTCATCGGAATGCCGTCTAAATAGATATTAACACCACGAATCCCAAAAGCTGCTCGTGCACCAAAACCTCGAATGGCAATTCGCTGATCTTGGGCCGCATTATCTAAGTTACTGACTTGCAGTCCCGGGACACCAACAGACGACAAAGGGTTGTTGTCATTCGAAGACTCGTCAATAATTCGTGTGCTTAAGGGTAAAGGAGTCCGGTCGGGTGATAACATAGCTGCTTTGACAACCACTTCACTCAAAGTGAGTGTGTCTTGAGCCCCTAGCTTTGCTGCCAACAGTAAGCACAACAAAAAACATCGCATAAGATAAAATTAAATAGCTTCTGCCAAAGTTTTGAGTAGGGCAGCTACATCGTCCGTATTTGACACGCAATAAGAAGCTTCGGTTTTTTGAAAACCAACTTTGACAGTCCAGCTATCTGAAGGGAGTTCGATAAACATGTCCTCGTCTGTTACATCATCGCCAATAGCCATCACAAAATCGGCAGGCCAATCTGATAAAATTTGAGTGGCTGCGGCTCCTTTGTTGGTCTTGTTGTGAACGATTTCGATGACCTTGTTTCCGTCTAACATTTTGAGGTTGTCGCTGATGAGACTGTTGAGTAAGGTTTTGAGTTCTACAACCCTATTTTGAGCCAATTCAGGATCTGTTTTTCGATAGTGCCACGCCAATGCATGCTTTTTTTCTTCGATAAAAGTTCCAGGCGTGCGGTCTACAAAGGTTTGTAGTACGGGTCTGATGTGCTCCATCCAATCGTTGCGCAACTGATTACTCCCTGACCATACACCATCAACAGTCCGCATAAACACTCCATGCTCAGCAACCAACACGAACGGGAAGTTTCGAAACCAAGTTCCTAATGTATCACGATCTCTACCGCTGATGATCACCAATTGGGTGTTGGGCATACTTTGGATTTTTTCAAGAGCATTGAGCACTTCGTCTTTGGGAGTAGCCATTTCGGGGTTGTCATGAAATGGTGACAATGTGCCGTCATAGTCTAGAAATATCAATCGTTTTTTGGCCTTTTCGAACTGGGAAGTCATTTCTTGCAAGGTTACCTCACCAATTTTTTTGGCGGTATGAGGCTCTCGTTGTTCGTATGCTTTCAGTAATGCCTGCATGAAACTCTCAGCCCAACGAGTTACGCTATATCTTCTAATGCGCTGTTGTAAACTTTTGTTTCTCGACACTTGTTCTCCAATAGGCATTTCTAAAGCTGTTTGTAAAGCATCAGCAAGCGCTTCAGTGTCGCTGGGGTTTACCAGTAAGGCTTTGTTGAGTTCTTTGGCTGCTCCGGCCATTTCGCTCAAAATCAGCACACCACTTTGATCCGTTCTTGTAGCAACATACTCTTTGGCTACCAAATTCATACCATCACGTACAGGCGTAATCATAGCGACATCTGAGGAGGTATACAGATCAATCAGATTGTCAAATGGGAGTGATCGATAAAAATACCAAATAGGGGTCCAACTGACAGTAGCAAACTTACCATTGATGCGACCGACCAGTTCGTCCGTTTCTTTTTTGAGCAGTTTGTACTGAGGAACATTAGATCGGGAAGGAACCGCAAGCATGACGAGTCGTACTTTTTCTCTATACTCAGGGTATTTGTTCAAAAAAAACTCAAAAGCTTTGATACGACCTGCAATTCCTTTGGTGTAGTCCAAACGATCTATGGCCAAAATAAGTTTGCTGTTTTTGTTAGATATTGAATGTGAATCTAATCGCCTTTGAAGCTCTGATTTCTCAGATTCCTTTTGTTGTGCATGTGCCAGTGCCGCTTGATGAAACTTGTCATAATCAATTCCCATTGGGAAGGAGTCTACTCTAGTGATGCGACCTTCATGATATACTTCATTGTATTTCACTTCATGTCTCAATAACCTCTTCACTGAGCTCAAAAAATGTCGCTCATAGTCATAAGTATGAACCCCGACTAAATCAGCCCCTAACATTCCTGAAAGCAATTCTTCTCTCCATGGATACACTCTGAAAATTTCGAAGGATGGGAAAGGAATGTGTAGAAAAAATCCAATACAAGCATTGGGAATGGCTTTTCGGAGCAACGCAGGAAGCAGCAGTAATTGATAATCGTGAATCCAAATCACATCTCCATCTTGGTAATGATTCAAAACTACCTCAGCAAATTTTTCATTGGCTTGTTTGTACACCAGCCAGTCGTCTTTATCAAACTGGCAGAACTCCAAAAAATAATGGAACAAAGGCCAAATGGATTTGTTTGAGTGGCCTAAATAAAAATTTTCTACCTCATGTTCAGTAAGCGGCACCATAGCGCATCCAGCTTTTTGAATGGCTTTTTGTATGGCAGGTCTGAGGCTGTCGGAAATGGATTCATCGGTCAGGCCAGACCAACCCACCCAAAGGCTTTCTCCGTCTTGGTGCACAGACTTCATTCCGGTTGCAAGTCCGCCTACACTTGGGCTTGTTTTTGGGGTGTTGTTGTGTACTTCAATTTGAAGGGGCAAGCGGTTCGAAACAATAATATTTTTGCCCATAAAATAATTTTCGAATTTGTAGTAGCATAGTTGAAATTGCTTATCTAACTTTACAAAACGAAAAATTTTGGAAACAAATTTAAACTTTTTAAGTGGATAATTTAGACTTTGGTATTGTTGGAAATTGCCGTTCGGCTGCGCTGATTTCCAAAGAAGGTTCTGTGGATTGGTGTTGTTTGCCAGAATTCGATTCGCCCTCGGTTTTTGGAAAATTATTAGATGCGCAAATTGGGGGTAGTTTTTCTGTTCAATCTTACGGAAATCCTAAAATCACCCAGAAATATTTGGAAAGCACCAATATTCTCATCACACGTTATGAACAGGAAGATGGCGTCTTTGAGCTGGTCGATTTTATGCCACGATACAAAAAAGAAAATGGAGATTATCACGCTCCGCCTGAATTTATGCGTTATGTAAAGCACATTTCTGGTACTCCTAAAGTGGTTTTTGACTATGATCCCAAGCTTGAATACGCCGCCGGAAACACACAAACCTATGCCAAAAATGACTTTATTGTAAGTCTGACCGAGTCCTCTAAGTACGATACTTTGTACTTATACACCAATATTTCACATCAAGATTTATTAGACAAAAAGCCATTGGTTTTGGAAGATGATGTTTATTTTGTTGTTAGCTATCATGAAAAAATTGAAGTGCCCAATTTGTATACCGTTAGCTTAGAACTTAATCGCACCAAGGTTTATTGGCTGAATTGGTCAGCGAAAACACCTTCTTTTCCTATCTATAATGAAGAAATTTTACGCAGTGCACTTACTCTAAAGCTTCTGTCCTATGACAAATCGGGGGCAGTTCTGGCCGCAGCCACTACATCTTTGCCAGAAACCATTGGTGAGGTGCGCAATTGGGATTATCGTTTTTGCTGGATTCGTGATGCTTCAATGGTGATAAGTATTGTATCACGATTGGGTCACCGAAAAATGGTACAACGATACCTTCAGTTCGTCATTGATTTGATACCTGACAAGGACGAAAAACTCCAAATCATGTATGGAATCAACAAAGAAAAAGAACTAACAGAGGCTACGCTAGATCATTTGTCGGGCTACGAAAATTCCAAGCCCGTGCGTATTGGAAATGCGGCTTATAAACAGCGACAAAACGATATTTATGGAATTTTGATGGATGTAATTCACACCCAGATAGAGGGTTTCCAAAATGAAGTTGAAAATCTGGAGGAGCTTTGGTCAATCACTAAAGGCATCGTCTGGGTTGTAGCCGCTCACTGGCAAGAACCAGATAAAGGAATTTGGGAATTTAGAAGCGAAGATCGCCATTTCACTTTCTCGAAAATGTTGTGCTGGGTGGCTATTGATCGAGCCATCAAAATTGCTAAAAAACTCAACAAACCCCATAATGTGACCAAATGGACGCCTTTGGCTCAAGCCATTGAGGAAGATATTTTAAACAACGCATGGAATGATGAAGTCCAAGCGTTTACACAGTCCTATGGATCTAAAGACCTCGATGCTTCTGTATTATTGATGGAGAATTATGGGTTTGTAGACGCTAAAGACCCTCGTTTTGTCAAAACGGTTCATGCAATCGAGCGCGAACTTTGTTATGAAGGGTTGATGTACCGTTACAAAAATGAAGACGATTTTGGCCTGCCAAGCTCCTCATTTACTATTTGCACATTTTGGTTTATCAATAGTTTGAATAAAATTGGTGAGTGCGACAAAGCCATGGCTATGTTCGACACCCTACTTTCATATAGCAATCATTTAGGGTTGTTTAGTGAGGACATTGATTTTTCTTCCAAAAGGTTGCTGGGGAATTTCCCACAAGCGTATTCTCATTTGGCACTTATTGAGACCGCTCTGAATTTTTCAGATACGGCACCTGACTAAATGTAAACATCCAGTAGTCCCTCTGGAATTTGAACATGAAGTTGTCTTTCGGTTCTATCCACCCTTTTGATAATTTCGTCTACTACGGGTAGCAATACTTGGGTTGATTTGTAGTCGATCTCTAAAAGTGCTTGGGAGGCATTGTCATTTACTCCTGTAACCTCTCCAATATTTCCATGGTGTTTATCGATTACATCATAGCCTATGACTTCATGATAGTAAAAACGATTCCCAGTGAGTTTGGGTAACATATCCAAGGGCAAAAACACCTTCTTTTTTAGCAAACCATCGGCATCGTTTTCGTCTGTGATGTCTTCAAAAGCCACACGAAGTAAACTAGATTTGTGCAACCCAGACTTTTTGACAAAATAAGGAGCCAATCCCGTTTGAGTTTCAATAAAAAATGATGAAATGTTTTCGTAAAGTTCGGGTTGATCAGTATCAAGTTTGATCAATACTTCTCCCTTGTAGCTGTATTTACCGACTACCGTTCCTAAAAAAAAGCAGTCCTCTTTAAGCATGTTGGAAATTAAGATTCTTCTCCCTCTGCCTCTTCGGTTGCCTCCTCAGCAGCGGGTGCTTCTTCAGCAACAGCTTCAACAGGAGCTTCTTCAGTGGTTTCTTCAGAAGCGGGTGTTTCTTCAGCAGCAGTTTCAACAGCAGCCTCTTCAGTGGTTTCTTCAGAAGCGGGTGTTTCTTCAGCAGCAGCTTCAACAGGAGCTTCTTCAGTGGTTTCTTCAGCAAGGGCTTCTTCAGCAGCAGCTTTGCGTTTTGCGCTTACTTCTTGCTCAGCAGCTAGAGCAGCAGCTTTCGCTTTGTTTTGCTGTTGTTTAAGGTTGTTGAGTAAGGCTTCTTTTTTACCTTCCTTTTCCTTTACCCAGGCCTCAAATTTTTCGGCGACTTGCTCTTCTGTAAGCGCGCCTTTTCGAACACCATTTACCAAGTGATTCTTAAGCATTACACCTTCATCTGAAAGTAAATTACGAGCTGTGTCGGAAGGTTGAGCACCATTTTGTAACCATTGAACAGACTTATCAATGTCAAGTGTTACGGTAACTGGGTGGGTATTCGGATTGTAAGTACCTAGTTTTTCTAAGTAACGACCGTCTCTTTTAGCGCGGGAGTCAGCAGCAACGATCCAATAAAAGGGTTTTCCTTTTTTTCCGTGTCTTTGTAAACGAATTCTAACAGGCATATCAAATTAAATTTTTAGGTTCGAAACCTTGGTTATTAATGAGCGGCAAATGTACATTTTTTTTATAAATACACAAGCGTTAATAACTTCTTGCATAAAGGGAGGGTTATTGACTCGACTTATTATATTTTTAATCCAAAGTTAGTTTCCCAATTATGTATTTAATTTTTGATACAGAAACCACTGGTTTGCCAAGAAACTGGAATGCACCTTTGTCAGATAGTGATAATTGGCCAAGATGTATTCAAATTGCATGGCAACTACATGGAATCAATGGAGAACTTCTTTCCTATGAAGATTATTTGATTCATCCCGATGGATTCGATATCCCGTATGAATCTGAAAAGATACATGGCATATCTACAACATTAGCCAAAGCCGAAGGCAAGCCCTTGCCAGAGGTGGCTGATCGTTTCCTAGACGCCATTGGTCAGGCTACTTTTTTAGTAGGTCACAATTTGAAGTTTGACCTCAATATTATGGGTGCCGAACTTTTGCGATTGGGCAAAGAAAATATTCTAGACGAGCACAAGGTTTTGGACACATGTTCAGAAGAAACAGCCCTTTTATGTGAAATACCTGGGGGAAGGGGTGGTAAATTTAAGTTACCCACACTAACAGAGCTATATACCCATCTTTTTAAAGAGAATTTCGACGAAGCTCACAACGCGACTGCAGATGTGGAAGCTACTGCACGTATTTTTTTAGAACTCCTTCGAACCAATCAAATAAAAGATGCGTCACTGACCGATTCAGTAACACAAATCCAATCGTTTTATTCAGGTTCTGTTCCTTTAGCTGGTCTCAAACACCGCAGTCTAAAAAAAGCAGCGTTGGCCCTTGAACAATCTCCTGTGCAACAAGAGGTAATGGTTTCAGACCAAAACAACATTCCTTTTTGTCATTTACACACGCATACTCAATTTTCGGTACTTCAATCGACCATTTCAATACAAAAATTAGTTGACCAAGCGGGCGCCATGCAGATGCCAGCGGTCGCTATGACCGATATTGGCAATCTGATGGGCGCTTTTCATTTTGTAAAAGCGGTTAAAACCTTTAATGCCCAAAAAGAGGAGGGACAAACACCTCTCAAACCCATCATAGGAATTACTTTGAATGTGTGCGACGATCACAAAGACCGAACTCGTAGAGACAATGGTTATCAAATGGTTTTCCTTGCCAAAAACAAAATAGGTTATCACAACTTGGCTAAGCTTTCTTCTTTGGCCTATACAGAGGGCTTTTATTATGTGCCACGTGTGGATCGCGCACAAATTTTGGAACACAAACAAGATTTGATTGTGCTTTCTGGAAACCTTTATGGAGAAGTTCCTCATAAATTACTCAACATGGGAGCCCAACAAGGGGAAGAGGCTCTGTTGTGGTGGAAAGAACATTTTGGGCAAGACTTTTATGTCGAACTGATGCGTCATCAACAAGAAGATGAAACCAGGGTAAATACGGCTTTGGTGACTTTGGCTCAAAAACATGATGTAAAGTTGGTAGCAACCAACAGTTGTTATTACCTAACCAAAGAAGAGGCCAATGCTCACGATATATTATTGTGTGTTAAAGACGGCGAAAAACAATCTACGCCCATTGGTACGGGTAGGGGATTCCGATATGGCTTACCCAATCAGGAATATTATTTTAAATCTAGTGCAGAGATGAATGCACTCTTTGCTGATTTACCCCAAGCCATACAGACGACCACTGAGATCGCAAATAAAATTGAAGCCTTTGAATTGGCCCGCGACGTGTTGTTGCCCAAGTTTGACATTCCACAATCTTATGTTGACCCAAATGACTCGGAGGATGGAGGCAAACGAGGTGAAAACGCCTATTTGCGACACCTCACTTTGGAAGGTGCTAAAGAACGTTATGGCGATCCAGACAAAGACATTTTGGAGCGCATCGATTTTGAGCTTTCAGTAATTGAAAACACAGGTTATCCAGGTTATTTTCTAATCGTTCAAGATCTAATAGCTGCAGCACGCTCTATGGATGTTTCAGTAGGTCCTGGAAGAGGATCCGCAGCGGGTTCGGTGGTTGCATATTGTCTGAAAATCACCAATATTGACCCCATCAAATACGACTTGCTTTTTGAGCGTTTTTTAAATCCTGATCGGGTGAGTTTACCTGATATCGACATAGACTTCGATGACGAGGGGCGCTCCAAAGTGATGAATTATGTGATTGAAAAATATGGATCAGACCAGGTAGCTCAAATTGTAACCTATGGCACCATGGCAGCAAAATCTTCTGTCAGAGACACAGCAAGAGTGTTGGATTTGCCACTGGCAGACGCAGACCGGCTGGCTAAATTGATACCCAACACCAAACTAAACTCCATTTTTGGGCAAGATGAATCCAAACTTAAAGAGGATTTGCGTTCTGATGAGTTTGCGCGCGCACAACAATTGAAAAGCATTGCTTCGGGAGATGACCTTGAGGCTCAAACCTTAACCCAAGCACAAGTCTTAGAAGGCTCTTTGAGAAACACAGGCATTCACGCTTGCGGGGTGATTATTACCCCTGAAGACATCAGTAATTTGGTGCCCATTGCAACTGCCAAAGACTCGGATTTATATGTAACCCAGTTTGACAATGCCGTGGTCGAGAGCGCAGGTTTGCTCAAAATGGATTTTTTAGGCTTAAAAACTTTAACCCTTATAAAAGATACGGTCAAATTGGTTAAATACCGTCACAACATTGACTTGAATCCTGATGAATTCCCCTTAGATGATGCCTCAACTTTTGCTTTGTTTCAAAAAGGTGAGACCGTAGGTATTTTTCAATATGAAAGTGCCGGTATGCAAAAGTATTTACGTGAGCTGAAACCCACCCATTTTGAAGATTTGATTGCCATGAATGCCCTTTATCGTCCTGGGCCGTTGGAATATATTCCAAGTTTTGTACGTCGCAAAAACGGCGAGGAAGAAATCAGCTATGACCTTCCTGAAATGGAACAATACCTAAAACAGACTTACGGAATTACGGTCTACCAAGAGCAGGTTATGTTATTGTCCCAGTCTTTGGCGGGTTTTACAAAAGGTGAGGCCGATGTGTTGCGTAAGGCTATGGGAAAAAAGATTTTTGCGCTGCTACAAAAGTTAAAACCAAAATTTATATCTGGCGGGCAAGAACGCGGTCATGATCCTGAAATTTTGGAGAAAATTTGGAAAGACTGGGAAGCCTTTGCATCCTACGCTTTTAACAAATCACACTCTACTTGTTATGCATGGATTGCCTATCAAACCGCCTATTTGAAGGCCAATTATCCGTCAGAATACATGGCTGCTGTGTTATCCAATAACATGAACGACATCAAGCAAGTAAGCTTTTTTATGGAAGAGTGCCGCCGAATGGGGATATCTGTTTTGGGGCCCGATGTAAATGAGTCCTTCTACAAATTCACCGTTAACGACCAGAATGCCATTCGGTTCGGCATGGGTGCAGTAAAAGGAGTTGGGCGGAGTGCGGTTGACAGTATTGTGGATTCGAGAAAAGACAAGCCCTATGACTCTGTTTTTGACCTTACCAAACGCGTAGACTTACGTGCAGCCAATAAAAAGACTTTTGAGAGCTTGGTCTTGGCTGGGGGTTTAGACAACTTAGGTTCGGCTCACAGGGCTCAGTATTTTCATGACAATGGTGACGGAGTTGCTTTTTTAGAAAAAGCCATAAGATATGGAGCAACCTATCAAGACCATCAAAATGCAGCGCAGGTTAGTCTGTTCGGAGGAAGCAGCGATGCCGGACTGGCTGAGCCTGAACTTCCCGATTGTCCACCTTGGGCCCCTTTGCACGAACTCAAACAAGAAAAAGAGGTTGTCGGAATCTACTTATCAGGCCACCCTTTGGATGACTTTAAGTTTACCATGCGTTACTTCTGCAATGCCAAGGTTGGTTCTTTTTCGGATCTAAATTCCTTAATCAATAAAGAATTGTCTTTTGGAGGTATTGTAGGCGAGGTAGATCACAGGGTGTCTAGAAA
>Ga0066377_10000152_pt1 | contig 15671 bp, 11 predicted proteins | sample Knorr_S23_td_Sur_FD_70946 | JGI IMG/M metagenome (GOLD analysis project Ga0066377, IMG submission 70946) | Marine microbial communities from Southern Atlantic Ocean transect - Knorr_S23_td_SurfaceB_ad_5m_LV_B | ecosystem: Environmental > Aquatic > Marine > Oceanic | place: Southern Atlantic...
TAGCGTATCGGGTGAAACCGGCTACGTATTCGATTATTACAATGACAAGGAATACAAGTTTGTCACCGTATCCTCCAGCACGGGTGAAGTGGTCATTGGCCACCATACCGAAAAAGGACGGTTTGTGGATGCCAGTTATGTCCTGAAGTCAGCCAAGGGGACGGACACGCACTCCCTGGACGTAACCCTGAAAGGCAGCACCATCAGCGTTCGCGTGGATGACCAGATCGTAACCGGGCACACGTTCAATGCTCTCGTTACCGATGGGCAGTTTGGCTTGTTGGCCCGGAATGGGGCAGCCACATTCGATTCAGTGACCTTCCTGACGGATGACCCGTCATTCAGTGGATCCGATCCATTGGCCAATCTCCCGACTGAGCCATTGCCGGTGGCTGTGATCGATCAGCACCATGAGGCCGGTGGAAGCACCACCATTATCAAGGATGACTCCACGGAAACGGTCGAGGATACGAACCTCCAGTCCGGCAGCATTGAGGATTCGTCTGAGACCTACAGTCGCCACTCGCTCACCCAGTTCCGTGGATGGGACGAGGATTGGCTGGAGAACCTGTTTGCCAAGTAAAGTGGCGGTGGGAGAGGGATTCGAACCCCCGAGACCGTCTCCGGCCTAATGGTTTTCAAGACCACCGCTATCGGCCACTCTGCCATCCCACCATTTTGGAAAGAAAAAAAGAGAGCAGAGGATGCTCTCTTTGTAAAGCTTTGTTGTTTGTGTCTTATGACTGGCAACTGCCGTCGCCATTGCCACCACATCCGCATCCGCCGGTAGCGTGAACGTGCCCGTGGGTGATCTCTTCAGCCTTGGCTTCCCGGATGTTCATGATTTCGACATCGAACTTGAGATCCACACCGGCCAGAGGGTGGTTGGTGTCGACGGTAATTTCGTCACCATTGACTTCGGCAATCTTCGCTACCCGTGGTCCCTGCGGGGTTTGCGCCTGGAATTGCATGCCGGGCTGGAGGTCGACTCCCTCCGGGAACTGGGAGCGCTGGGCCTTGACCATCATGTCAGGATTCCGGTCACCGTAGGCTTCAGCGGCCGGGACCTCAGCAATCAGCTTGTCACCGACGACTTTCCCTTCCAGTTGCTTTTCCAGACCGGGGATGATGTTTCCATGGCCGTGCAGGTAATCCAGAGGGGCTTTTCCGTCACTGGAGTCGAGGACCTCGCCATCAGGTGAGGTCAGCGTGTAATGCATTGAGACGACGAGGTCGTTTTTAATTTCCATGATGAAAAGCTAGGGACGGCCGCAGGCGTAGCGCAAGGGAAATAATGAGGTTGTGAAACAGGATTTCCCCTCACATAACACCAGAATGTCCTATCATCCAAGATACGATGGCATCATCGCCCGGATTACCTCCCTGACCGAGGGTGAGCGTGACGAGGTCGCCGTGATGGCCACGGTGGCCTGTGAACTGCATCATGCCTTCGATTATTTCCATTGGACTGGGTTCTATCGGGTTGTGAAGCCGGGATTGCTAAAAATCGGCCCTTACCAGGGCGGCCATGGCTGCCTGTATATTCCGGTTGGAAGAGGTGTTTGCGGAACGGTGGCGGAAACGGGTCGTGTCCTGCGTCTCGACGATGTCCACAGCTTTCCGGGTCACATTTCCTGCTCAAGCACCACTCAATCCGAGATTGTTCTTCCCGTGTTTGACGCCGCTGGGTCGGTGCGAGCTGTATTGGATGTTGATTCAGACCATCCGGCTGCCTTCACGGAGGAAGATGAGTTGGGGCTTACCGCCATTTGCCGTGTCATTGGTGAAATCTACTCACAGTAATCCCGCTTCCGCGAATGAATAGTATCCGGTCCCGTTCGGATCGTGTTCAGGCTGGCCAATGACCACGTGGTCCAGCAAATCCAGCTGCACCACTTTGGCCGCCTCGCGAAGCTGCCGGGTGGCCCGGATGTCTGCCTGACTGGGTGATGGATCCCCACTCGGATGATTGTGGGCGCAAACCAACGCGGAAGCACTGTTCTGAATGGCTTCCCTGAAGACTTCCCGCGGGTGTACCAAAGAGGCAGTGGCCGTCCCGCTTGTTACGGCAGTGCAGCGCAAAAGCCGGTTTTTCCGGTTCAGGGAGATGACCCAAAATTTTTCCACGGGCTCACCATCGGCAATCGGTTTTAACCATCGATAGATTTTTTCCGGGCTGTCCATCAGTGGTGCAGCTTCTCCGTTGGAAAGAATCCGCCGGGAAATCTCGATCATGGCCTGCAATTGAAGGGCTTTCACTTCCCCGATTCCCGGATACTTCCTCAGGTCCTCGGGGGCCATTCTCAGCAATCCCCGCAGTGAACCAATTCCTCTCAGGATCTCATGTGACAGGGACAGGACGTCCAGCCCCCGGGTCCCGCTTCGCAAAACAATGGCCAGTAGCTCCGCATCCGACAAGGCGCTCGGCCCCTTCGTCTGCAATCGCTCCTGCGGCCTCTCCCCAATCGGTAATGTGTCAAATGTCACCATAAAAGCTTATTTAAAAAGCGTTAGGGCTGGGGGAGGGCTGTCAAAAGAAAAAATCCATTGTCAACAGGTAAGGAAAGAGGGGATAGTAGGTGCATATGTCGAACTACGTGGAGATAACTGAGCATCGAGCGGAGCAACCGTTTCACATCATGGTGAAACCGATTGGTCCGAAATGTAACCTTGATTGCCAGTATTGTTTCTATCTTGAGAAGGAGATGCTGTTCGGGGATGGGGAGCGTTGGAAGATGGACGACGCGGTTCTCGAATCCTACGTGAAGCGCTACATTGAAGCACAACCCTCCCGCCAGGTAACCTTTGCCTGGCAGGGCGGAGAGCCCACCTTGTGCGGAGTGGAATTTTTTGAAAAGGTGGTTCGCTGGCAAAAGCAGTATGGGCAAGGCCGGGAAATCGAGAACGCCTTCCAGACCAATGGCACGCTGTTGGATGATGAATGGGGTGCCTTTTTCAAGCGGGAAAACTTCCTGATCGGGGTCAGCATCGACGGGCCCGCTGAATTGCACGATGCCTACCGGGTGACTCGATCCGGTAAAGGCACCCATGAGGAAGTCATGCGTGGAATTGAGGTCCTGAAGCGCCACAAGGTTGATTTCAACACGCTGACATGCGTCAACCGGGCCAACCAGGACAAGGGACCGGAGGTGTATGCCTTCCTGAAGGGCATCGGATCCCGCTACATGCAGTTTATCCCGATTGTGGAGCGCTTGCCGGATGATGAGGCAAAACGCCTCGGTCTGTGGCACTCAACGCCACCCAAGTTTGCCGAGGAGGATGACAACCTTGATGCCCCGGTGACTGAATGGAGTGTGCAGCCGAAAGCCTACGGGCGTTTCATGTGGAGCATTTTCAAGCGCTGGGTTCAGCAGGACGTGGGTAAGATCTATGTCCAGTTGTTTGACGTGGCTCTTGGGAAATGGGCAGGAGAACGTGGCGGGCTCTGTATCTTTAGTGAGGAATGCGGGCGTGCCTTGGCGCTGGAGCACGACGGAAGCCTGTATTCATGTGATCACTACGTGTATCCGGATTTCAAGGTCGGCAACATCAAGGAACAGTCGATGGCAGCCATGGTGGATTCAGCCTTCCAGAAAGGGTTTGGAAAGGCGAAGAAATCGACCCTGCCGAAATACTGTCGGGAATGCGAAGTCCGTTTTGCCTGTAATGGAGGCTGTCCAAAGCAGCGTTTTCTGGTGACTCCGGAGGATGAAAAAGGGCTGAATTACCTGTGTTCCGGATACCGGTTCATCTTCAACAAGATGGATCCGTATATGCGAGCCATGGCGGACTTGCTGCAGGAGCGGCAACCACCCGCATTGGTCATGCGCATGATCAGGGAGAAGCGCATTCCCAAGCCGGCATAAAAAAAGAGCTCCCGAGGGAGCTCCTTTTACCCACTAAACAACCTAAAAATCCAAGGCGGGCAACTCTTGCCGAATTGCTGCACCAAAAAGGTTTGGATTAATTGGTGACGTATGCCCAGCCACTGTCGTTTGGCATATACATGTAACCGGAAATCGATTCATTCCAGATCCATGGGTCGTTGTCGATGTTGATGAGTCCGAGCCATGCACCTGTGTCGACCCAGCCATTTTCATCAACTTCATAACCATTCCATAACGGGGTAGGCTCGGTGCCGGTGCCGGTCACGGTGATTTTTTCAACCAGGAAGATGTCGCCAGCGCCAATATTGGCAGTGGCCACACGGAGTTTTTGAATGTCGGAAGTGTAGACATCTGTTTCAACGACAAAGAAATCGCCACCGTCGACTGTGTAGGCTATTTCATAGGTATAAGCATCAAGGTCAACTGTTGCTCGTAAATGGATGACGGATGATCCGGTGATGCTCGGGGCGCCATCGATGAGGGGTGCCGTGGCTGATCCATTGTAACGGTCCCGGAGAAGGCCATCAGAACCAAAGGCAGAGCTGCTATGGCTGTCGTTACCGAAATTGCCGACAAAACTTACGCCACCGAGCCGAAGCTGGTTTGCACCATTCATGATCTTGACGATCGTATGAGCATTCGTCGAGTCAGTGAATCCAACCTGAATGGTGCTGTTTGCGTCGGATACGAGTTCCCAGCCTTTCAAGGTGAGGGTGGCAACCCAGACACCATCTGTCACGATCCCGCCACCCGGGAACAATTCCATGGCGGAATATTTGTTTTCTGTGCTGACGTTGCCATCGACAACCCAGTTGCCGGATCCGTCCGTGGAGTAGTCGAGCCATGATCCAAATCCGTTTGTTCCGATTCCACTGTTCGTGACCTCGGAAAAGACAATCGTTCCGGCTTGTTCCTCGAACTGCCAATCGTAGTAGGTGGCAGGTTCTTGTCCAACCGCACTCAGGGTGAAGGTGGACAGCAATAGAGACAGGGTGGGGATTTTCATAATATTCATGTTCAGGAGAGTGAGTTAGCTTTCAAAGGGAAACATCGGTGATTTTTTTGTCCAAGATGCTGAAATTGTGCATTCAAGGCGCTGTGACATGGACCCAGTCGAGGTTTGGACCGGTATCCGGGGTGGCGACAATCTTCAGTTGGGCGTTGTCACGGTTGGCATCATTGGGGTCCGCGCTGTTGCTCCCGGGGAAGGCGATTTCCACCTCCAGGGTGGACCAACTGTTATTCCCACCAGTGGCCGGAAAGAAGACATTGTTCAGCATCGCATGGTTTTGTCCGGCGATCGCGGTGACCAGCCTGACGGAGCGATCAACATGACTGGAGTAGTGAATTCTGGCCAGGTAGGTTCCGGTAGTTGGGATGTAGATATCTTCGGCCCGGGCCCAGACACCGACTCCGGTGGTTTCGGGAAATGCGGCATAACCACTCCCGGAAAATCCCGGTTCGGAACTGGAATGGTAAGCCCCGCCTCCGAGCGTGCCGTCCTCGAATTCATAATGTCCGATCAGGGCCTCCAGGGGAGCGGCATCGAATGTACGCGAAGTGGGATCAGTACGCTCAGCGGACGTCCACGGCCCCATCCCCTTGCTGTTGTCAACGTTGCTGTACATGTTCCAGTGGGCCCATGAAAAACCGCGCGCCTCCGCCTGCATGCGTACCCATGACAACCAGCGTTCGCGATCGTCATGCCAGTTGTCGGCTTCGTTGTCGGCCCCGAATTCCCCTAGATATACGGGCAAGGGATCCGTGCTATTGCGAGTGGCGAATGCGGCGTTGGCGGTCTCGACCGCATCAAATTTGGTCACGACCTCGGCCAACTCAGCTGAGGATCCCCATGTTATGCCAGATGTGAAACTGGCGTCGCCCTGCTTGGTGAATGGCCGTGGATCATAGTAGTGAAAGGTTCCGATCAGGTAATCGTCATTGGATGGAATCTCGTCATTGTCCAAGGCATCTATGAGAGCCTGCCGGGTACTGAATCCGTCACCCGATACAATGACGATTCGTTCGGCATTTTCGGGTATTGCGCGAATTGCCCCCAGCCCGATGGAAATGACCTCGGCCACGTCATCATTACCATGGGGTTCGTTCATGATTTCAAAAACCACCATATCAAGAGGGTAATCTTTGAAATGATCCGCCACCTGCTCCCAGATCTTTTGCAATTTCACTTGGTCATCAACGCCGTCCGCACCGCTGTCGTCATCCGTGTACCCCGGTCCGTTGGCCCAATTGTGAACGGGGTCGACAATGGCGATCAGGCCTTGCGACAGGCACCAGTCAACCATGTCTTGCAGGTCCTGCATGCGGGATGCCGGGATGGCGTAATCCGGATGGGCGCCAGCCACCTCGTCCATCTTGTAACCGATGCGACAATGGGAAAACCGTGATTGGTTAAGCAACTCGTAATCCTCCAGCGCGCCGTCACTGTTCATGGATTTGGCGGCCATGAAGTTGTTGCCCCGGTGGAGGCGCTGGTTCATCCGGTGGGCAGCGGCCCGTGGTCCGCTGAAGTTCCCGGGATCCAATTCCCTTATGCGATAGAAAACCGACTGCCCGGCATCGGGATCACTTGTCCACCACGTGTTCGCCGGATGGCTTGATTGTTGGCTAAGGGCGTTGGCACTCCCTTCCTTAAAAAGGTTTGAGGAGGACTCCACGGCGTATGTCTTGCCTGTTTTGCTGGGCCACTCGAGTGTCAGACGGCCACTTTGGCTGGCGTCCTTGTGAAACTGGACACTGAAATCAGCCAGCGCGATGGATGCGGTGACCACGGCAAGCCCGCAAATCAGGGAGGAGTTTTTCATAGGGTAAAGGTGTTGCTATTTCACCATGGCAATGGGTTGCGCATTGTTTGACGCGGGGGAGAGCTGATTTGTTCCCAACGTCACAACGATCTCGTTTTTGGATCCGGGCTTTTGCAGATCAACCAAATTGGAATCCAGCTCTTTGCCATTCAGTGTGATGTGGCAGACGCCCTTTGAAACATGATCCGGATTCCTGACAGTGACTCGGTATTCAGCTCCCCTGAATTTTCGATCAACGGTGAAGCCATCCCATGATGCGGGAATACAGGGATCAATCCGCAATCCATCGTGTGCCGGCTGAACTCCCAGAATATATTGGGTAGCAGCTTGGAATGTCCATGAAGAGGTTCCGGACAGCCAACTGTTCCGGCCAAGACCAAATTGAGGGTGCTCATCGGCGAGGATGTTCTGCGCATATACATACGGCTCGATCTCGTAAGTATCAATCGAGTCGTTTTTGGATGCGGGATTGATCTGTTGGTAATATTGAAATGCCCGATCCCCGTTGCCGACCATCGTTTCAGCAATCATCACCCATGGATTGGAATGAAGGAAGATGCCACCATTCTCCTTGGCTCCCGGAGGGTAGGTGGATACGCCACCGATCGCCTCATCATAACGCGTGTAACCCGGCCAACTAAGCTTGATCCCATTGTCGGTATTCAGATGTTTTTCAACGGAATCGAGTGCGGATTTGGCTTGTTGCTCCTGAGCAAACCCTGACATGACCGCCCAGGATTGGGCATTGGTGAAAATCTTACCTTCCGCACATTTAGCAGACCCGATTGGTTCTCCATCTTCCGTGAAGTAGCGAACATACCATTCCCCATCCCATGCGGATTCATTAACCCGTTGCTTCATGGACTGATAATCCGCTTCAAGGGTGGAGACATTATCTGTCTGGCCGAGGAAGTTCAGCAATTCGATTACTTCCCGCAAGCCACGCCCATAGAGATTGGCGTTGAACAAGCTTTCCGCATTACCCTTCAAGTTTACGGTATCATTCCAGTCAGCGAATCCCAGTAATGGCAGGCCATGTTGACCGGTGTTGGCTTTGGTGTAGTCCAATGCACGCAACAGGTGATCCAGCACGGTTCCGGATTCACGTTCCTCCAATGGCAGGGTTTTGCTGTAGTAGGTGATTTTCTCTTCAAGGAATCCGTAGTCACCGGTTTCCTTCAAGTACCCACAGACTGAAAGGATGCCCCAGAGGTGATCATCCCCGTAGACGAGTTTTTCACCTTCTTCGCGTGCATCCCCTTCATTCGCTTCCATGGAAAGGGGATAAAACTGGTGCATCGCTGAGCCGTCCGGATTTTGCACACTGAGGATCTTCCGGATAAGTGCTTTTGCTTCATCCGGAGCACCCATCAAGGCGCCCAGCGTGTCCTGAGAGCTGTCACGATATCCAAGTCCGCGGGCGCCCAGCCCCAACTGGTACAAGGAAAGGTAGCGGGACCAGTTCATGGTGATGTAACACTGCCTTGGGTTGTGCACATTCACCGTTGAGTTAAAGGCGGCATCAGGGGTCTGACAGTTGAAATTTGACAGGTACTCTGTCCAGAATCCACATAGGTCGGAGAAGGCTTTATCGACATTTGCTGGATCGCGATAGGTTTCCACGATGGACTCCACCTGATCCACCGGCGCCTGACCCATTTGAGTAATCAGCTGCTTGCTTTCCCCGGGCTTCAAGGTGCCGAGTTTATGCAAAAGCGCGCCGATATTGTCCCCACGGCGTGCTTCATAACTGGAAAAGGATTCGCTTTGCAGCGCGGCGGGGTTTTGCCATGTTGCATATTCATTATTGCCCAGGAAGCGGGCCCGGTCGCTTTCAAAGGAATCAACAGGCACATTGGAGGTGAAGAAGTTATGCTTGGTGAACTTCCGCATGAACGGATACTGCCGCAGGATCAGCAATCCATCTTCATTCGTGGAGGCCTCGGACATCATCGTTTGCGGAACCCAGTCAGCATTGGTGAATTGCTTCAACGCCTCAAAGTGGGTGTACTCAACAAACGGGATGGCATCCACTTCAACGGGTTCATCGCGTTCGTTTGTAATGGTGATCTGGCGAATCTCCACCGGGGTATCCTTTGGGATGAAGATCAGCACCTCCGTCTTGATTCCCTTCACAGCGGAGACGATCCGTTGATAACCGAGCCCAACATGGCAGGCAAAGTAATCAGGATCATTCAGGGAAGGTGTGAAGTAAGGGGAAATAACCTGATAGGCATCCCCGTCACGAACCCTCAGGTAGAGGGTTTCCCCACGCGGTTCGGAACCGGGTAGCTGGGGAATGTATTTCAAAATCCTGTTCAGTGCCGGATCACCAGCACACAGTAATGCACCGCCGGTCTGGTCCACAAAGCCCCCAAACTGAAGGGTTCCGATGTAGTTAATCCACTTTACCGGTGTGCGCGGATCCGTGATGACATATTCGCGGTCGGCATCGTTGAAATATCCGTAATTCATGAAATTGAGAAAGTCGTTTTGGCAATGATTCTGGTAAGTATTTCAACGATATTCTGACTTGCGGTCAGATGGGACAAGGTATTACTCCATTGAAAATTCCTTCAAAAAGATTGAATACGTGTACTAATTTGGTAACTTTACCTTCACTCTGACTTTCACCCCTAGAGCTGCCCAGCCGAATCAGCCTGATCATCACCCCATGAAAAAGAAGTTCGTATTCCCCTCAAAGCAGGCCAAGGTTAGCCAACCTAGCATCATTTTGGCATTCGATTGGTTTGATGAACGCTTTTACAGAGGCATATTCAATTACGCAAATGAGCGTGGCTGGCACATGTCCCCGTATTTGTTGTCGGATCGCTTTATTCCCAAAGGCTGGCCGGGGGATGGAGCCATCACCTGTTATGGATCAAGTTTGGCTGAATTTATTGACCACTTGGATATACCGACCATTGACGTGACCGTGGAGGAAATGCCGAGAACGGTTCCGCGAGTGGTTGTGGATAATGAAAAGATCGGGCAATTGGCGGCCGAGCATTTTCATTCACGCGGGTACACGCAGTATGCCTATTATTCCTGGGCGGACGTGACTGTGAACACCATGCGCCGAGATGCGTTCTTTGAGCATTTGAAGCACGAAGGTGTTCCGGAGGAAAACCTCTTTGAGATCAAGCAATCTCCCCCTGAGTTGATTGGTGATTGGCACAAGCATCAATCAGATATTCTTGAGAAAATACGAGAGCTTCCCAGACCGTTGGCGGTGTTTGCCGGGCAGGATAATCTTGGGGCGACCCTGGTTGAGATTTGTGTCAGAAATGGCATTCATGTCCCGGAAGAGATTGCGGTCCTTGGCGTGGATAATATCGATTTATTGTGTGACAGCGCGGTGGTCCCTTTGTCCAGCATACGGACGAATTTGACTGAAGTCGGCTATCAGGCGGCCCAGCAGCTTGACCGTCTCATGAAAGGGGAGATTACCAACGACGAACCGGTGAGGAAAATTGATCCCCACAGTGTCGTACGTCGCCAGAGCACCGATGCCCTGGCGGTGACCCACCCGGGCGTTGTCGGTGCCATCCGGTTTATTCGGGAGAACTTCAACCACCCGATTACCATTGAGGATATTTGCGACTATACCCGGCTGTCCAAGCGGGGCTTGGAGAAGGCCTTTCAAAAGCATCTGGGCAGGTCTCCGGCATCGGAATTGCGTCGCCTCCGGTTACAAAATGCCAAGCGCATGTTGACCCAGACCGACGAGAAAATTGAGTATATCGCGCAATCCTGTGGATACAGCAACAGCTCGAATCTCAGCTGTGCTTTCAAGAAGGAGACGAACCTCTCCCCACGCGGCTACCGGAACAAGTATCGGCACGAGTAAGGCTTCCCGTTTGAATCACTGTTTCGAGGGGCTGTTGACGGAACGCAAACGCATTGTTTTAGGCGGGCTTTTCACTGCTTTTTCGGGGTGCAATTTCTACTTCATTTGAGTTAAAAATCTCCTCATGAAGAAGTTTCTTCTTACCTCAGCCTGTTTACTCATTTTCACCAGCGCCATGCTTGGCCGCCTGAATGTCATTTTCTTTCTCGTTGATGACCTCGGATATCATGATTTGTCGCTGACCGGTTCCACCGTCTATGAGACCCCGCGCATTGATGAACTTGCCGGTGATGGAACCTTTCTGACGCAGGCGCATGCCGCGTTTCCAAGGTGCGTTCCATCTCGGTACGCCATGATGACGGGAGTGCATCCATCACGTGCTGAATCGGTGGGCGAACGCCCCGGCGATATGGATCCCAATCGTGTGACCATAGCGGAGGCCTTGAAGGCTCATGGATATGCGACGTTTTTTGCCGGGAAATGGCATATTGGGAAAAAGCCAGACGTGAATTTCCCGGACGCGCAGGGATTTGATGATAACATCGGCGGTGGCACTGCCGGAGCACCCGGTTCATACTGGTACCCGTATCCGCCGGAAAAGAAGCTAACCGGACCGGAAACGCTTGATGGCAACAATGGGGATTACCTGACGGACGCGCTGACCGATAAAACGGTCGAGTTCATCAACGGGCACGTTGACGAACCATTTTTCGTTTTCTTATCTCACTATGCGGTTCATACACCCATCCAGGGAAAGCCGGAGAAAACCAAGCGCTATCAGGAGAAAATTGATGGCCTTGGATTTGAGGGAGATTCCTTCTTTGTCAAGGAATGGACGGGTCGTGAGCGCCGTTATCAAGACAACGCTGAATATGCGTCCATGATTGAGAGCGTGGATGAAAGCCTCGGCAGGATCATCGATTCCCTGAAGGAAAACGGGATCTACGATGAAACGATTATCATCCTGACATCCGACCACGGGGGCCTGTCCAATTCCGGAGTTGACAATAATCGGCCGCTGGCAACCAGCAACTATCCCCTGCGGGCGGGAAAGGGGCACATGTATGAAGGTGGTTTGCGTGTTCCAGTAATTGTCCACTGGCCAGGGAAAGTGACACCCGGGACGCGTGTTGATTTTTCCATTACCGGCATGGATTATTATCCGACAATCCTTGAAATGCTCGGGCTTCCTCAACAACCGGAAGATCACATCGATGGGGTTAGTTTTGCCACGGGATTGCTGGGGAATGAATCGCTCAATAAGGAGCGCTCCTTGTTCTGGTACTCAGACATTGGGCGGCTCAAGAGCACCGGTGACAGGAATGCGGCCGTCATACGCAAGGGTAATTACAAGCTGATGGAGTTTTTCCAGGATGGAAAGATTGAGCTGTATGACGTTTCCGTGGATACGGGTGAGCAAAATGATTTGTCGATGAAATTCCCTGAGCTTTGCAATAGCTTGCTGGATGAATTGAGGGATTGGAAAAAGCAAATGAAAGTCAAAGACCGTGCCCAGACCTGGGGTAATTAACAATTTCTGATGAAACGTATTCTACCGATATCGTTGTTCCTCTTGGCCGCTGTGTCCCTTTTGGCAGGGCGCCCAAATGTTCTCTTTATTGCTGTCGATGACTTGAAACCGCTTCTGGGTGCTTACGGTTACGAAGCCGTCAAATCCCCCAATATAGACAAGCTGGCATCCCAAGGCACCGTCTTCATGAATGCTGCCTGCCAGTTTCCGGTCTGCGGACCCTCCCGCGCCAGCATTATGACAGGGCTGCGTCCGGAGAGCACAGGTGTGTTGAACTTGAAGACTCGTATGCGGGATGTGCATCCGGACATCCTGACGATTCCGGAGCACTTCAAGAACCACGGCTACAAGACCGCCGGCGTGGGCAAGGTCTACGATCCCCGGTGCGTGGACAGCCGCAAACTGGGAGATGCGCAATCATGGAGTCTCCCGTACATAGAAGGCCCTCATAGTGATGTGCCGATGATACCAAAGTCAAAGCAGGCCACCGCCCGGCACGACTTCCCGGACGAGGCATTCCCGGATGGAAGAATTCTCAAGGGTGGATTGGAACGTTTGAGGGAGTTGGCGTCCGGGGAGGAGCCTTTCTTTCTCGGAGTCGGTTTCAAGAAGCCGCATTTGCCCTTTGTTGCCCCGGAAAGGTTTTGGAAACTTTATGATCCGGGATCAACCGAGCTGGCAGCGTTTCAGGATAAGACACTGAACAATTCCGGATATGGATATTGGAATTCGAATGAGGTTCGTGGATATGGAGGTGTTCCGAGTGAGGGTCCCATTCCGGAGGATGTTCAGCGAAATCTCATCCACGGGTACATGGCTTGCGTGTCTTGGGTGGATTTCCTGATTGGCGAGCTGCTGGCTGAATTGGATTCATTGGGGCAGGCAGATAACACCATCATCGTTCTATGGGGCGATCATGGATTTCATTTGGGGGATCACGGTTTATGGGGGAAGCACACGCCGTTTGAGGAGGCAATTCGTGTTCCGCTTGTCATCGTTGACCCGTCTATCAGTGCATGCCACCGGACGAATGCTCCAGCTGAATTTACTGATGTATTTCCAACACTGTGCCAATTGGCCGGCCTTCCGGTCCCGGGGCAGTTGCAAGGGGTGAGCCTGGTTCCAAGTTTGCGGGATCCTGATGAGACCCCACGGGTTGTCAGCACGGCCATCTACAAGAGCCGGGGGGCGTTTGGATACACCGTCAGGAATAAGCGATTCCGGTATATCGAGTGGGTGAATACCAAGACGGCGAAAGTCGTCGGGAAGGACCTGTTTGATTTCAAGGAGGATCCGGAAGGGCGTATTAACCTGGCAGACCATCCGGACTACGTGGAAGTGCAATCAGACATGGCCGAAGCCTTGCACAGCGATTCAACCGGCTGGACGCTGCTTGAGCGCAGCTTGAAGCAACGGTAAGGGCGTCATTGCGCATTGAGATACGGGTGGATGACCTCCTGTACAAGGGTTGGTTTGCCCGTGTCCTTGTCCCGTACGGCGAATCCGCCTTTGTAATCCCAGACAGCCCAGCCAATCCCGTTTTTCTCAGCTTCCTCAATAACGGCATTGTACCAATTCCGGCGAAACCCCGCTTTAGCTTTTCCGTATGCTCCGAACTCACCGACGTGGACTTCGACATCCTGTTCCTCGGCCCAGGATTTCAACTTGGCAAAGTCTTTCCTGATGGAGGCGACCGTGAGCTCCGCACCGCTGTATCGATTTCCGTAGTGGTTTTCCGCTACGTACGGGCCCAAGTCGGGAACAATCCCCGGAAAGGGAATATCGGGGAAGTCGGGGTGATTATTGCCCGTCCAGGACGCCTTTTGATGAGTGAAAATATGCGGCTTGTAATAGTGCACGGCAACGATGACATGCTTGTCCGAGAGTAGCGGTTCCAAATGTTTGACCGTGTCGAAGGACCCCCATCGGTTCGAACAGACAAGGATCTTTCGTTCGGGGGAGATTTTGCGGATGGCTTCAATCAATAGGGCGTAGGTCTGCGTCACCGTCTTGGGGTCGGGGGCGACCGGCTCGTTGAGCAACTCGAACTGCAATCGGTCTCCAACATGCTTGTATCGCTTGGCAATCCCGGTCCACAGGTTTACTGCCAGATTTTGCAAAGCCGGGTCAGTGAACAGCCGGTTGTCCGGATTGGAATCGAAATTACTTCCCGGCAATTTGTGCATGTCCAGGATCACGGCGATTTGGTGAATTTCAGCCCAGGCGAGGACATCATCAACCGGCTTCAGGCGATCCCAGTTGATCTCACCGTCCTCAGAGGCCAGATAGGGTCCGTCAATGGGCAATCGGATGTGGTCGTATCCCTGTTTTGCGATCCACGCCATGTCCTCCTCGTTGAACCTTTCGGGATTCGCATACCTGTTATCTATCAACTGCGAAATATAGTGGCTGATATTCACCCCGCGCAGGTAGGTCGGTTCCGAGGGATTGTTCATTGGATCGGGTTCCTTTGAAGAGGTGGCAACACAACTCGTAAAAGGGAGCAGGCAGAGGGTTGCGGCTGTGATCAGGAGCCGGTTCATTATTCGTTCCTTGCGTAACGCCCGGCCGGACCTTTGTGCAGGATGGTGGACAGGCCCAGGAGGCGCTCGGCATTTTCTGGGTCGTTCACGGCGTTGCGGTTTTCATCGGGATCCACAGAGTGGTTGTAAAGTTCCCTGGCACGGATTTCGCCGGTTTCCAGATGGATCCACTCGGTGTAGCGTAAATCCTGGTACTTCATGGAGAATCCCGTCATGCCTCCATGGCGTTGATATTCGCTGTAGGCGGCTTCCTGAAGTGCCACTGAGGCGTCTTCAAACAAGTAGGCGACGCTGCTTCCCTCAACTTGCCCGGGAATGGGCAATCCAAGGAACTCGCAAATAGTGGGGTAGAGGTCGATGGTCTCGGTCAACTCCTTGGAGACGGTTCCTGCTTGGCGACCATCGGGTAGCCGAATCATCAGCGGAACTCTCGTATCAATCTCGTAGTTGGTATGCTTGCACCACATGCCGTGTTCACCAAGCTTCCACCCGTGGTCGCCCCAGAGGACCACCAAGGTATTTTCGGCCAGACCCTGCTCCTTCAATGCTTGAAGCAGTCGGCCGACTTGCTCATCGATGAAACTGACACACGCATAGTATCCGTGCATGAGTTCACGTTCGAGTTGCTTGTCGACAGGTCCCTTTTGGGGAACACCCTTGTAAGCGCGCAGTTCACCCCATGTCATGCTGGCGATTTCAGGAGCGCCTTCCGGCAGGCCGGGATTGTCCGCCAGTTCAAGAACCTCACGATCATACAGGTCCCAGAACCGTTTTGGGGCGACAAATGGCAGGTGGGGTTTCCGGTAACCCACCGTCATGAAGAATGGCTGATCCTTGTCCTTGCGCTGCTCGAACCGCTCGATGGCGAGATCGGTCAGTTCATAATCATGGTAATTGGAATCCGGCCCAAAGCTTTGTTCGGTAGGCCCGAACCGCACGTACTGGCGAAAGTCTTTTCCCTTTAATCCCTTTTTATTCGCTTCAGCGGTCAGGGTTTTCAACTTCTCGATGCTTTCAGGAGAGGCGTACTTGTTG
>Ga0066377_10000153_pt1 | contig 15631 bp, 18 predicted proteins | sample Knorr_S23_td_Sur_FD_70946 | JGI IMG/M metagenome (GOLD analysis project Ga0066377, IMG submission 70946) | Marine microbial communities from Southern Atlantic Ocean transect - Knorr_S23_td_SurfaceB_ad_5m_LV_B | ecosystem: Environmental > Aquatic > Marine > Oceanic | place: Southern Atlantic...
CTAAAAGATTTTGAAGTTTTAGATTGGCATGATGCAATGAGGGATTATGGTTGCGATAAGCCTGATCTAAGAATTCCTTTAAAGCTCATTGAAATTTCTGACATGGTAAAAGATGAAGAGTTTAAGGTCTTTGCTGAGCCTGCGAAAGATAAAAACTCAAGGGTTGTAGCTTTAAAAATTCCAGGCGGAAACTCATTATCTAGAGGGCAGATAGATGATTACACCAGCTTTGTTTCTAAATTAGGAGCTAAGGGACTTGCTTATATAAAAGTTAATGACAAAAGTGATATCGAGAATGGACTCCAATCGCCTATATTGAAATTCTTAAAAGCAGAAACAGTTACATCTTTAGTAAAAGATTTAGATTTAGAAAATGATGATCTATTATTTTTTGGAGCTGGCAAACAAAATGTTGTTAATCTAAGTATGAGTAGCTTAATCAAGAAGATAGGCGAAGACTTATCCTTGTATACTGAAAAATGGGCTCCATGTTGGGTTGTTAATTTTCCTATGTTTGAAAAAAACAGTGAGGGTAATTTAACCTCTCTCCATCACCCATTCACGTTACCTAATTGCTCTATTGATGAATTAAAAAATGCACCAGAAGAAGCTATTGCATATGCATACGACATAGTTCTAAATGGGTATGAAATAGGCGGAGGTTCATTAAGGGTTTTTGATGCAGAAATGCAAAGCGCTATCTTTGATATACTCCAAATAAGCAAAGAAGAAGCTAACAGTAAATTTGGTTTTTTAATTAAAGCGCTATCATCCGGTTGTCCGCCTCATGGTGGAATTGCATTTGGACTTGATAGGTTAGTAATGCTTATTACAGATACTAATAACATTAGAGATGTCATCGCATTCCCAAAAACACAAAGCGCAACCTGTTTATTAACCGATGCACCAAGCAAGGTTGATCAAAAACAACTAGATGAACTAAAAATTATCAGTACTCACAAGGAAGAATAGGTATATGGCTGGACATTCCAAATGGGCAAACATTAAGCATAGAAAAGCTCGACAAGATGCGTCTAGAGGAAAAATTTGGACCAAAGTTATTAGAGAGATAACAGTTGCTGCAAAAGGAGGCCCTGATCCAGATGACAACCCAAGGTTAAGGCTTGCTTTAGATAAAGCAAATGCAGCAAATATGCCTAAAGATAATATTAAAAGAGCAATTGAAAAAGGCTCTGGTACTGGTGAAACAGGAGCGCTTGAAGAAATTGTATTGGAAGGATATGGGCCTGGAGGAGTAGCTATTTTAGTTGAAGCTATGTCGGATAATAGAAACAGAACAGTTTCTGATGTAAGGCATGCATTTTCTAAGTTTGGAGGCAATTTAGGTACAGATGGATCTGTATCATATTTATTTAATAAACTGGGAATCATTCATATATCTAAAGACTTTTCAGAAGAAGATTTATTAGAGGTTGTTTTAGATGCTGGAGCTGAGGATTTAGTTGATGAAGGCGATTACTTTGAGGTAATCACCTCAAGCACTGATTTGAGTAATGTTCTAGAGGCTCTTAAAACTAACAACATTGAGCATACCAATGCTGAATTAACCCTTAGGGCAGAAACATCTGTTTCTTTAGATCAAGAGATGTCAGAAAAAGTGCTAAAAATTATGGACTTTATGGATGAATTAGATGATGTCCAAGAGGTTCATACAAATGCTGAATTTCCAGAAAACTTTGAGGTTAAAGAGTAAAAATTGTCTATAAATTCAAGAAATAAAGGTGCAGCTTTTGAAAGACAAATTGCAAATGCTCTTATTGAAGACCTTAATCTAACAAACCCAGTTAAAAGAATATTAGAACAAACAAGAACGAAGGAATTACCAGATTTAATGCTGGGAAATTGGTGCATAGAATGTAAAGCCTATGGTACAGGTGCTGAACCTAGACCCGATTGGTGGGATCAAGTATTAGCTTCCTCACAAGGCACAAATTTGAAACCAGCCTTAGTTTATAAATTTAATAACAGACCAATAAAAGTAAGAGTCCTAGCCTCATCAATAAATAATAAAATTAAAAACAATTTAATAACTGTGGATTTGCTATGGCCTGATTTTATTCAAATCATTCTAGAACTTTTTCAAGATGATATAGAACTTCATGAGCAAAATTTTCAAGCATAAAGATTTCAAATTAACTGTCTTTGTTGAAGATACTGATTTTCAAGGTTTTGTATATCATGCTAATTACATAAAATATTTTGAAAGAGCTAGATCTAACTTTTTAACTATAAATGGCATTTCACAGAATGACCTAAGACAATCAAATCTAGGTTTTGTAATCAAAAGAATTAATATAGATTTTTTATATCCAGCCAAACTTGGTGAAAAATTAATAGTTCAGACCGAGGTTGAAAAGAAATCTAAAGCTAGGATGCTTTTTAATCAAAAAATCATAAGTGATGACAGCAAAAATCAAATATGTGAGGGAAGTGTTGAAGTTTGTATGATAGATATTGACACAAAAAAACCAAAACCTTTTCCTAATGATTTATTATTAATTTTTGATAACGGTGAAGCGCATGGATGATATTTCAGTTTTAAACCTTTTTTTAGATGCTGGTATGGTTGTAAAGACCGTAATGATTATATTGTTAATAGCATCTTTATTAACCTGGATAGTAATCGTAGAAAGATATAATTTTTATAAAAAAATTAAATTAATCAATGATAGTTTTCTAGACAGATTTTGGAGTGGAGAGGATCTTAATACTCTTTATAGTGAGTTAGAAAATCACGAGGGCCCGTTATTTGGTTCATTGGGTGTATTCAAAAGTGCATTCAAAGAGTTTCTTCAGATTAACAAAAATAAAGAAATTACTGAGTTAGATTTAGAGGGTATTAATAGATGTATGCGTGTTGCAATAGCTTCAGATGAAGAGGAGATGAATAAACACCTTCCTTTTTTAGCAAACGTAGGATCAGTAAGTCCATACATTGGCTTATTGGGAACTGTTTGGGGCATTATGACCTCATTCCAAGGTTTATCCGATGCAACTCAAGCTACCATTAATGCTGTTGCTCCAGGGATATCAGAAGCACTAGTCGCAACTGCAATGGGGCTCTTTGCTGCCATACCTGCAGTTATTGCTTTTAATAAATATACTTCTGAACTTGAGACAATGAGCCAATCAACTCTTATTTTCTCAGAAGAGCTTGCAAGTATTTTTTATAAGCAATCTATAAAATAAATGATATACAGATTAGCAAAAAAAAAGACATTAAAGGCAGAGATAAATGTTGTGCCATACATAGATGTGATGTTGGTTTTGTTAATTATTTTTATGGTTTTATCTCCGCTATTAATTCAAGGAATAGAGGTTAACTTGCCAAATACAGATACAACAAAAATGTCTGTACAAAATGAGCCTTTAGTAATTTCTATCAATAAAGAAGGTGAATATTTTATTAATGTTGGTGATGAGTCCTTGCCTATTGATTTAGAGGAGCTAAAAAGAAAATCTAGTGTAATCTTTGAAGCAAATCCTGAGATAGAAATAGTATTCCAAAGTGATAAAGATGTAATTTTTGATAGTGTAGCTAAGGCTATGGCTGCCGTTCAAAGTGTTGGTATTTCAAAAATAGGAATTGTCACAACAGGCTATGCAAATTAAATCTGATTATTTTGTAGCTTCTTTTATATCATTTGTAATTCATGCAACAATAATTTTATATTTAACAGATTTTTTTTATTTTGAAAAAAACACCAGACCTGTTTTAAGCAAGCCTGTAAATGTTGAGCTTTTATTTGAGAAAGAGGTACCTAAAAAATCTATACCAATAAAAAATATTCAAAAAAAGACCATTGAACAAGCTCAATCTAATCAGTTTGAGAACAAAATTGAATTAACTCCAGTTATCCCCATGACAGATATTAATAATTTAATCAAAGAAGATGAATTAGCACAGGAAAAATCTGACAATACTTTAATAAATGAGTACAGCAATTTAATAATTCAATCTATTCAATCAGCCTGGATCAAGCCACAAAATATTCAAGATGGGTTAGTATGCGATCTTAGAATGACAATAAATAAAAATGGACGAGTAACTCGAATTGATTTAATAAGAAGTAGTGGAAATATAAGATTTGATAATTCTGCAATAAATGCAATTTCAAGGGTTGAAACCTTTTCTTTCTTTAATAAAATTCCATTTAACTTATATCAAAATAATTTTAAAAATATAGTAATCACATTTAATCCTTCATGAAAAAAGCACTATTAATATTTTTTCTATTTTCACAGCCAACTATTTCTGAACTAGTTTTAGAAATTACAAAAGGATCAGATGACCCATATTCAATAGCAATAATTAATTTTGATGGCCCAAAAAATATAAATAAAGAAATTGTTTCTATATTAAGCAATGACCTAAATAGAACTGGAGAATTTCGTATTCTTAAAGATACTCAACTGTTGTCATTGCCATCAAATGAAAATGAAATTAACTATGATGACTTTAAGTTATTAGATGTTGATTTTATTGTAATGGGTTCATCTTCTCGAGAAGATAAAAGTAATTTATCAGTTGTCTATGAAATTTATAGTGTCAATAAAAAATCAAAGATAAGAACTTCAACTGTTTATGGTATTCCAAATAGGTTAAGACAATTATCTCACTATATTAGCGATGGAATATATGAAGAAATAACAGGAATTAAAGGCGTGGCTTCAACTAGATTGTTATATGTCACAGAGCAAAGAATAGATAACAAGTCATTATTTAAATTGATTGTGTCTGACGCTGATGGCGAAAATGAGCAAGTTCTTTTGAGAAGTAGAGAGCCAATTATTTCTCCCTCATGGTCCCCAAATTCTAAAGAGGTTGCATATGTTTCTTTTGAAACCGGTACGGCAAAGGTATATATACAAAATATTGCATCTGGATCAAGAGAAATGGTTTTAGAAAATAATTCTCAAATAAGTTCTCCCTCATGGTCGCCAAATGGTAAGTTTTTATCACTAACTCTTTATCAAGACGGCAATGCTGAAATTTACATACTAAATCTTAAAAATAAAAATTTAACTAGGTTAACTAATCATTATTCAATTGATACTGAATCTTCATGGTCTCCAAATGGATCAAAAATTATGTTTACCTCAGGTAGATCAGGTTCACCTCAGTTATATGAAATTAATTTAAGAAAGTCTAATGCAAAGCCAAAAAGACTTACTTTTGAGGGTAATTACAACGCAAAAGGGTCATATCTACCAAATGGAGATGGTATTATTTTTGTTCATCGAAAAGATAGAAGTTTTCAGATAGCTCTTAAATATTTTGATGAGAATTTTATTAGGGCTCTAACTAAATCTCAATTAGATGAATCACCAAGTGTTTCTCCAAACGGGAATGTGATAATCTATGCTATATCTGAAGATGGAGCAGGGCTTCTAGCTGGGCTAACTCTTAGTGGAGCAAGATTTAGACTTCCAACTAAAGTTGGACAGGTTAGAGAGCCATCATGGTCTGGTTTTTTAAGATAATTTATGGAGAAAACAAATGCACAATATTAATAAAATTAAAAATATCAATTTATATAATTTATTTATTCTAGTTTTTTTAATTTCATCATGTTCAAGCATGAATATCACTGAAGAGGTTGTATATGATGGTGGTACAAGAACAGTTGAGGCTTCTTCTAAAGAAAATTCTCAATTAGATTATGAAACAAAGGCTATTTTTGCTAATGCAACAGTTTATTTTGAGTTTGATAAATTTAATTTAAATAGCAAATCACTCCAAACTCTAAAAAGTGCAGTATCAGCTATGAAAGATAATCAATCTATTCGCATTACCATTGCCGGACACGCAGATGAGCGAGGAACTAGAGAATATAATCTAGCTTTAGGTCAAAGAAGAGCAGATGCTGTAAAAGATTATTTTGTTTTAAGTGGTATAGATATAAATAGAATCAGTGTTAAAAGTTATGGTGAAGAAAGGCCAATATCTTATGGATCTGATGAGGTTAGTTATTCTAAAAATAGAAGAGCAGAAATAAACTAAATTAATGTTTAAACATAAAATAATATTTACATTATTTTTTTTATATTCATCTTTTTTAATTACTGAAGAAGATAATGTAGAAGTCGATTTATTATTTTTAAAAATACAGGAACTAGAAATAGAAATTGCTGAGCTTAGAAATATTTTAGAATCTCAAAATTATTTAATTCAAAAACTAATTCAAGAATCAGCATCTGGTGATGTTGAAGATAATGAAAATACTAACAATATTGTCTCTGATAATATTGTTAGATTTGCGGGGATTGACGACACAAGAAGTAAAGAAGAGATATATGAAACTGCAATACAATCTCTTCAAGACCAAGACTTCGAAAAGGCCTTTTCTTTGTTTAAATTTTTTGTAGATAATTTTAAAGACAAAGAAAAATTACCTCTTTCATTATTTTGGTTAGGTGAAGTAGCTTTAATTCAAAATAATCTAATATCTTCAGAAGAGTATTTTTTAGAATTAGTCAGTTTATATCCCACTCATTATAGAACTCCTCTTGCTCATAAAAAAATTGGAGATATTTTTCTTAAAAAAAATGAATTAGAAAAGGCAAAAGATAAATATAATTTTGTTATAAGAGAATATCCAAATGATGCTGCTTCATCTTTGGCCTTGCAGTTATTGAAAAATATGGAATAATCACCATTTTTTATTATGTATTAAAATGGGTCGCTAGCTCAGCTGGTAGAGCAGTTGGCTTTTAACCAATTGGTCACAGGTTCGAATCCTGTGCGACCCACCATTCATCAGGCATAATATTTCAATGAAAGTTAAAAATACCTTTCTAACAAGTTTTTTGTTCTTTTTAGTTTTAGCATCCTGGTATGTCATTAGAGGTATCAGAAATGAAATGGCTGTAGAAAATTATGGCCAAGATTTTTTATTAATACTTTTGTCTTTTACAGCTCTGACTATGCTAATAATAAATCCAATATATTCTTGGATAGCCTCAAGGAAGAATTTTAAAAAAATAATCACTTATTGTTATTCATTTTTGATACTGAATTTATTTATCTTTATTTTCTATTCTCGTTCATTGGGAGAAGAGGATGTAATTCAAGAAATATGGCTTGGAAGAGTATTTTATGTTTGGTGTAACATTTATTCTTTTTTTGTCGTTTCAATTTTTTGGGTACTTGTAATCAATATTTTTCGAGATCTCCAGACAAGAAAATTATATGGATTTATTATGGCAGGTGGCTCATTAGGAGCGATTTTTGGTTCTGAGATATCAGTAAGACTATCAGAATCTTATATTAATTATGGTCTAGAATTATTCGCATTTGCATCCTCTTTATTATTATTTTTTGCAATTATCGTTGCAACTTACTTGGTCGACCTAAATAATTCTGAGGTACTTGTAAAAAAAGTAGGTGGAAGCTGGTCCGATGCTATTTCAAATATAATATCAGTTAAAGAGGTTCAGTCTGTTGCCTTATATTCATGGCTATTCACTGTGTTAATGACAGTTCAGTGGATTAGTGCAATACCAATTATTGAATCTTATTCAGAGTTAGCTCCAGATAGAATAATATTATTTAATAGAATAGAGCAGATAGTTTCACCTCTAACTTTAATTACACAGTTAACATTAACATATTTAGTTATATCTTATTTTGGAACATCAATGATCTTAATTATTTATGGTTTGCTTTTTATTGTTGTCTTTCTTTTATATGGATTAATGCCTTCAGTTGGCGTAGTAGTTTTTTCTCAAGCCCTGCTAAGAGTTTTTGAATATGGATTTAATAAACCAAGTAGAGAAATTATTTACAGTCAATTAAAGAAAAAAGATAGATATAAATCAACAGTATTCATTGATACTTTCATAACAAGATTTGGTGATTTAACTGGAAGTCTGTTCGTAGGATTAGCTAAAATAGCTACACTAAGTATTACTGTTGTTCCGATGCTGGCAATACCTATTGCTGGTATTTTTTCATTAACTGGATATAAAATCTCAAAAATTTTTGAACGACAATCTAAGAGCCTCTAGATTTTGCAATAGCTTTCTGTATAGAAATAATTCTATCCATTATCTTTTCTGAAACTTGAAAATTATTTTTTGTTAGTTTTGATGCAAATTCTAATTGTGCTAACGCCTCTTCATTTTGACCTAAAAGAAGAAAATATTCTGCTCTTGATTGATGATACCCGACAATGTTTTTGCTTGATCTTTCAACCTCAGAAAGCAACAGCCAAAGTTGTGGGTCTTTATTTCTTTTTATCAAGAGATCTCTAATTATTTCTTCAGATTCATAGTATTTTTCCATTTGAACTAATAATTTTGATTTAGCAATTGATAACGGATAATTTCTTGGAGAAATTTCAAGAAATTTATTAGCAAGTGATAAGGCGCTTTCATATTTTTTTGATTTTGTGAGAATTTCAACTTTAGAGGTGTTTAAAAATAAATTAGTAGGATATTCTTTTAACAAAAAGTTCATTAGTTTTTCAGATTCTTTATGGTTATTATTTTTGCTATGAGCAAGAGCTAAACCATAAATATTTTCTATTGATTTATTTTCATTTAGTCTTGCTGTAAATTCTCTTACAGATTGAATGGGTATTTTTTCATAAAAAACCTCAAGCCTAGATTTTATAAATGAGTATTCTAGAGAATTAAGTTTTGTTCCTTCTTCAGAAAAGCTCTCTGCGGCATTATATGCATCATTTATTCGGGATGATGAAAGAGGGTGTGTAAGGAGAAATTCTGGTGGGGCTTCTCCAGAAAGTCTTCTTAAATTATTCATATTTGTAAACATTTCTCCCATCGAGTTTGGGTTATATCCTGCTCTTATCAGGTTGCTAAAGCCAACTCTATCAGCTTCTTTTTCAAATAATCGGCTATATCTTAAGTTTTGAGATTGAAGCATTGCTGGTCCTACAATCATGGCATTTGGATTATTACTTATAACAGCTAAAGCTATGGAAGAGATCATAGTTAAAGTAGAAGCCAGGCTCCTATCTTTTGCGTTGAGAACATTTCTAGCAAAGTGTCTTTGACTAAGATGAGCAAGCTCATGAGCCATTACAGATGCAAATTGTGCTTCATTATCAGCATTCAAAAATAATCCACCGTTAACTCCAATAATGCCACCGGGTGCGGCAAAAGCATTTAAGGTATTATCGTCTATTATTAGTACAGTAAATATTCTATTTTGTACTTCACTGTATTCAGATAGTTTATATGTTAATAGCTCTGTATATTCCTGTATGAGTGGATCTGATATTAAAGGAGCTTGAGAATATATTTGCTTTAAAAACTCTTCGCCAATAATTTTTTCTTCAGCTAGCGAGACTGCACCAGAGACTCTATCACCCAGCTCTGGAAGAATTATTTTCTCTTGAGCTTTCAAGGCAGTAAAGGTAATCAGGATTATAATAATTATGTGTATCTTTTTTTTCATCTATATAAAGTGCTTCGAATACATCAAAGCTAACATAAATAGCCGTTTTAGATTAATATATCTCATGATTGATGCAAACTTGTTAATTATTTGACACTTTTGCACTATATTTAGTTCAAATATAAAAAAATTACAAATATGTTAGAAGAATTAAATAAAGTCTTAAAAAAGATATTTAGCAATGAAGAAACCATTATTTTTTCATTTGTATTATTAATTTTTTTTATTGTTATATCTTTTTTTGGCTCAGTATTAACTCCATTTATCATCAGCATTATAGTTGCCTACTTGCTTGTAGGTATGCAAAAAAAGATACAGTCATACAATATAAGTGAAAAAATATCTCTAGTTATTACTTTTTCTATTTTTATTGTAGCTGGTGCAACCTTAGTTATCTGGCTTGTTCCACTTTTATACACCCAATTACAAGCTTTCGTTTTAGATGTTCCAAATTTAATTAGTAACTTTCGTGATTTTATTTCCGATCTGCCATCAAAGTTTCCTGATTTAGTTTCATCTGATCAGATCACTATTTTCTTCCAAGCAGTTTCTGAAGAAATATCAGCACTTGCTCAAAATATTGTTAAAACATCAATATCAAGTATTCAAAGTGCTATAACAGTTCTCTTATATATAATATTATTTCCAATTCTTGTTTATTTTTTTCTTTTTGATAGAAAAAATATTATAGATGGTTTTTTAAAGGTTATTCCTGGCAGAAGAAAGATGTTTACAAGTATCTGGGCCGAGATGGATGTCCAGCTAAGCAATTATGTTAGAGGTAAAACAATTGAAATATTTATTGTTGGTATTGCTGCTGCAATAATTTTTTCATCATTAGGCTTGAGGTATTCAGCATTATTGTCAGTGCTTGTCGGTTTATCGGTCATAATACCTTATGTTGGTGCATTTTTAGTAACTATTCCGGTTGTAGTTGTTGGTCTTTTACAATTTGGTTTGAGCACACAATTTACGATATTAATAAGTTTATATTTGTTATTACAGGCTTTGGATGGAAATCTTTTAGTACCAATTATATTTTCTGAAACAGTTAAACTTCATCCAGTGATAATAATACTTGCCGTATTTATTTTTGGAAGCATGTTTGGTTTTTGGGGAGTCTTCTTCTCTATCCCAATAGCAACTTTTATCAAAGCTGTATGGAATGCATGGCCTTCATCGTTACCAGATGAATCAAGTTAGCTGTTTTACTGCCTCCAATACTTCATCAACGTGACCTTTAACTTTTACTGATCTCCATTCTCTGACAACTTTACCCTTTTCATTTATTATAAATGTGCTTCTATCAACACCAACATATTCTCTTCCATACATTGACTTTAATTTCATGACGTCAAAGGCTTTACAAACTTTTTCATCTGCATCTGAAAGAAGCTCAAAAGGAAAAGATTGTTTTAATTTAAAATTTTCATGAGATTTAATAGAATCTCTTGATATACCAATTATATCTGTATTATATTTTTTAAAAATTTTGTATTTATCTCTAAATTCTTGTCCCTCAATTGTGCAACCTGGGGTACTATCTTTTGGATAAAAATAAATAACTAGATTTTTTCCAGCAAAATCATCATTAGATAAAATTTTATTGCTTGTACATTCTGCTTTAAATTTTGGACATTTTTTTCCTATTAAACTTTTGCTCATTTTTTTCCTTATTTCCTTGTAAGAATTTTATTCAAAATAGTGTATAGTCCTATTTTTTACTGAATTATTATTACATGCAAGTATTACAAGGTAGTTTTGTTGCTATTGTCACTCCTTTTAAAAAAAACGGTGAAGTTGATTATGCAGCTCTTGAAAATCTTATAGATTGGCATATTGATGAGGGTACTAATGGCATAGTATCTGTTGGTACAACTGGTGAGTCTGCAACTTTGAGTATTTATGAACATATTGATGTTATCGAGCATACTGTCAAATATGTAAATAAAAAGTTACCAGTTATTGCCGGCACTGGTGCAAACTCGACACAAGAGGCTATTGATTTATCTATAGAGGCGAAATTAAAAGGAGCTGACTACACCTTATTAGTTACTCCTTATTATAATAAACCAAACCAAAATGGCCTAATTGCACATTACGAAAAAATTGCCGACACAGTAGAAATGGGTCATATTTTATATAATGTTCCATCAAGAACTGCATGTGATTTGATACCAAAAACAGTTGATATTTTATCAAGCCACAAAAATATAGTTGCTATTAAAGAAGCTGTTGATGATATGAAGCGTATTAAAGAGTTAGTTGACATATCCAAAAAACATGAAAATTTTTCTGTTCTTTCTGGAGATGATCCAACATTTGCAAATGCACTTTCAATTGGTGCACATGGAGTAATATCAGTTGCAGCAAATGTAATTCCTAAAGATATATCAAAAATATGCTTCGAATTGCTTAATAATAGTAAAGATACCGGCATTAACTTAAATAATAAATATAAAAATTTATATGATCTTTTATTTTTGGAATCAAATCCTATTCCAGTTAAGTGGATGCTTTATAAAATGAATTTAATTCAAAGAAATATAAGATTACCCTTAGTTGAATTAGATGAAACTTATCATGAAAAAATCTTGTCTGAGTTATACAATCTAGAGTTATTATCATGAAGAAAATAATATTTATAAGCATTACTTTATTTATATCATCATGTTCATATTTTTCAGGACCTGAAGGCATATTCCCTCCAACAAAAGATGATTTCTTAAAGGAAAAGATTGAAGAAAACATAAATCTTCCACCAGAATTGCAAATCAAAAGTAAAGAGAATCACTACCCAGTCTCTGAAAATCTCGATGTACTAAAAAATTCGGATGTGCCAAAACCTAGACAAATCTTTTCTTCATCAGGAAATAGTTCTGTCCAATTAAGAAGACTTGGAGAGTTAATGTGGATATATGTTGAAACACTGCCCTCAACATCTTGGCCAATAACAAAGAGTTATTGGGAAACATCTGATTATGACGTTATAAATGTCGATCCAATGATTGGAGAAATGCTGATTAATTTTGATAGCTCTTCTAATCTAAAAATAAAAATTGAGCATGGAATTAAAGAAGCATCAACTGAAATATTTTTATTGCAAGTAGATAAAAATAATAATCAAATTATTTCGAACCCTGATCTAATTCAAGCCGAGCTTAGCAATATCGTTAATTATTTTGCTGATACTGTTACACAGTTTTCAGGCACATCATTAGCTGCACAAAATTTGAATGATATTAAAAAAGCGAAAATATTGGTTGAAGATGGCAGAACGGTTATTGAGCTAAATTTAAGTTTTGAAAGAGCATGGTCGTCAGTCTCCAAAGCTATCGAGGCTGCTAATATTAATATAAATGATAAGAATAGAGATGAGGGCGTTCTTTACGTAAGTTTACTAGCTGAAGAGGATGCTGGCTTCTTTTCTTTTTTAAGAAAAGGAGATAAGAATAATCAAGCAAGCTTTAAAGATTCAGATTTACAAATAAAAATAACTAAAAAAAATAACAAAACATATGTTAGAGCATTTTCAAAAGATGGTAATATAGACAAGTCTGAAAAGTTAATCTCTAAAATAAATGAATCTCTAAGCTAAGGTCAAATATGGAAAAAATTAAAGAAATTACTAAAGGAAAAGCTAAATCATTATTTACTACTTCAAATGATAATCAGCTTGTAATGCATTTCAGTGATGATACCTCTGCCTTCGATGGTAAAAAGAAAGAAGCTTTATTAGGTAAAGGTGCTGTTAATAATCAATTTAATGCATTTATTATGGACCATCTTGAAAAAAATGGTGTTGAGACTCATCACATTGAAGTGCTTAACAGTAATGATTCTCTTGTATATAAGTTAGATATGTTTCCAATTGAATGCGTTATTAGAAATAGAGCATCTGGATCAATATGTAGAAGATTGGGCACTGAGGATGGGCTTATATTAGAAAGTCCTTTATTTGAATTCTTTTTAAAAGATGATGATTTAGGCGATCCATTAATTAATGATGAGCACATTATCTCTTTTGGTTGGGCTAATAAAGACCAAATTGAGAAGATGAAAGAGCTTACTTATAAAGTAAATACGGTCTTAAAAGAACTATTCATCAACTCTAATTTAATATTAGTAGATTTTAAAGTTGAATTTGGTGTTTGTAGTCAAGGCAAGATTTTATTGGCTGATGAGTTTACTCCAGATGGATGTAGGTTATGGGATTCTGAAACTTTAAAAAAGATGGATAAAGATAGGTTTAGACAAGGTCTTGGTGATGTTGTTGAATCATACCATCAGGTTGCTGATAGACTTGGTATGAATATAATAGTTGACTAAATTGGTCAGGTATTTATAATTCATGCGTGAAATTAACTACAAAAAGTAAATACGCTGTCAATGCATTAGTAGAACTTCATCTTCTGGCCTCAGAAGGTCCAGTTTCTTTGTCAGATATCTCTGCAAATCAAAATATTGAAATATCATATTTAGAACAAATTTTTAGAAAGCTTAGGCTTTACGGAATAGTTGCTAGCTCAAGAGGCCGTAATGGTGGTTATCTTTATGCTATTGATCCAGCATTAGTTACAATCAAAGATATCATGAATGCTGTTGAAGAAGACTTAGATGCAACAAGTTGTAGTGGCATGAGCACATGCAATGATGGAAAAAAATGCAATACCCATAACTTATGGCATGAGCTTAATGACGTCGTAAACAACTATTTAAGTAATATAACAATTAACACACTTGTAGAAACCAACAATGACCCATATATAAAGTTAAGAGAGATTGTATAAATGACTGAAAATTCAACCATATATTTAGACTATGCATCAACTACTCCTGTTGATCCTCGTGTAGCATCAAAGATGATGGAGTATCTTACACCTGATGGTGAATTTGGTAATCCAGCATCTCGTTCTCATAGATACGGGTGGAAAGCTGACGATGCTGTTGAAGAGGCTAGATCACATGTAGCTAACCTTGTGAACGCAGATCCAAGAGAAATTGTATGGACATCTGGTGCTACTGAGGCTGATAACCTTGCTGTAAAAGGTGTTGCCAGATTTTATAAATCTAAGGGAAATCATATTATTACTTCAAAAATTGAACACAAAGCAGTTCTAGATCCATGTAGACAATTAGAACGAGAGGGTTTTGAAGTTACTTATCTTGAGCCAAATGAATTCGGTATTATTCAACCTGAGCAGGTAAAAGAGGCAATAAAAGAATCTACGATATTAGTTTCATTAATGCATATTAACAATGAACTTGGAACACTAAATGATTTGCAGTCAATTGGAGAAATTACAAGAAAATCAGGTGTATTTTTCCATGTTGATGCTGCTCAAAGTACTGGAAAAGTTGAAATTGATCTTTCAACACTGCCTGTAGATTTGATGTCATTTTCTGCTCATAAAACTTATGGACCAAAAGGCATTGGTGCTTTATTTGTAAGGAGAAAGCCTAGAGTAAGAATCGAAGCATTAATACATGGAGGAGGTCACGAAAGGGGGATGAGATCTGGTACATTAGCCCCTCATCAAATTGTTGGCATGGGAGAAGCATTTAGAATTGCTAAATTAGAAATGACAAAAGATCATCAGATGATTGCAAAATACCATGAAAAATTTTTAGATGAAGCTATGAAAATTGAGCATGTTTATATCAATGGAGACCTAAAAAATAAAGTCCCAAATATACTAAATATGAGCTTTAATTTTGTTGAAGGAGAATCATTAATAATGGGTCTTAAAGATATTGCTGTATCCTCAGGCTCAGCTTGTACTTCTGCAAGCCTAGAGCCTTCATATGTTTTGAGAGCTCTTGGTAGAAAAGATGAATTAGCCCATAGCTCAATAAGATTTTCTTTTGGCAGATTTACAAAAGAAAGTGATGTAGATAAAACTTTATCAATATTAAATAATGTGGTTGATAGATTAAGAGAATTATCTCCACTCTGGGAAATGCATTTAGATGGAATTGATTTAGATACTGTAACTTGGAATACGCATTAATCAAGGAGGCTTGTAATGGCTTATAGTAAAAAAGTTGTTGATAAATTTGAGAATACTTTAAATGATCCAAAGGCATTTAATGTAGGCAGATTTGATCCAAAAGAAGAAAACGTCGGAACAGGTATGGTTGGAGCACCAGCTTGTGGAGATGTTATGAAATTGCAAATAAAGTGCG
>Ga0066377_10000154_pt1 | contig 15603 bp, 14 predicted proteins | sample Knorr_S23_td_Sur_FD_70946 | JGI IMG/M metagenome (GOLD analysis project Ga0066377, IMG submission 70946) | Marine microbial communities from Southern Atlantic Ocean transect - Knorr_S23_td_SurfaceB_ad_5m_LV_B | ecosystem: Environmental > Aquatic > Marine > Oceanic | place: Southern Atlantic...
GCAGAATGTGCCAGCGGAAAAGGCAAACTTGAGGGAGCCGGCCAGCATTGGTTTTTATCGTGATAAGGATTAACTCAATCAGTCCCCTGGGAATGAATTAAAACTCAAAAAATGCTAATTTTACATTGATATATATTATTTTCGACATAAAAAGCATATTCAGTTTGGGCCGATTAACGGTATTTTAGCTAGCCAAACAAACATACTATAAAAAATGAAAACTCAAAAAACACTGATTACTACATTGACCCTTCTAGCCCTGATGGGGCTCCAGTCTGTTCACGCTGCGTATGCAGGGGCGGGCGTGGGTTACTTGATCGATGGCCAAGAAGAATTACTGACGACCCACGTTGGATTCCAAGTGGCGGAGAAAAGTTCGGTCTCGCACAACGTAGAGTTTGAAATCGCCTACGCGGATTCGAGCGAAATGGGCGTGGATATTGAAATCCTGCCAATCATGGTCAACTACCGCATCGTCAACACAAAACATTCATCCTATGACCTTTACTTTGGCGTTGGTGTTGGGCTCAGCATTGTCGATGTCGATGCGTTTGGCTATTCCGATGACGACAGTGTTCTGACCGCTCAAGCAATGGTTGGTATCGATTTCAAAATGTCCGACAAGGCATCCATCCGGTTGGGATACAGGTACGTATACTTGGATACCGTTAAAGTTTTCGATCTCGAGGTGCGTGACCCCGATGATAGCGTAGTGGAAATCGGTTTAGTTGTGAAATTCTAGTCTAAGATCTCCTATATTGCGATAACGGGAGGGGTCCGTGTAGAACGCATTGGACCCCTTCCTATTTTCAAGCACCTTGTCGTAATTCTCTCGATTTTTCGGAACACTTTCGGATCAAAAAGCTGCACACCGTTCTGCTGGTCATTGCTTTTGGCACCCTGTTAGTATTTTGCTACCGCTATTTGATGGGGTCCGGGGTCTTACAATTCTCACAAAGGGCTGTGCAGCGGAATGAGCGAATTGACTTTGGCCATCCAGTCAAGGAGTTGACCTTCCGTTCGGGTACCCGAGCAGAGCGCATCATCGTGACGGGCCAGCACGTCATCCGGGCCTGTTACAAAAAGCGCGGGAAGATCGAGCATACGGACTTCAATAGCGAGCGACCCTTTGGCCGGATCCGGGAGTTTCTCCTTTGGGGCTTCGCACGATTCACCCAGCCGGTCCCCCTGTCGGAGGGCCTTTTCATTGCCAACCTTGTCACGCTCAGTGGCGAGAAGACCAATCCGTATGTTGATTTTTGAGTCGATTGATATCTATTGCGAGCGGACCGGGCCCGAATTCTGGTCGGAACCTGTCAACGCCCTGACCAACTCCTTGTTTCTCGTTGCTGCGTGGTTCAGTTGGCAACGGGCGAAAAAGGTGAACGCCACCTCGCCGGACATCTTGCTGCTTGTTGGATTGCTCGCTGCCATTGGGATTGGCAGCTTTTTGTTCCACACCTTCGCCACCGGGTGGGCGCAGCTGGCGGATGTCCTGCCCATCCTCGCCTTCCAGGTATGCCTTATCTGGTTCTACATGCGCGATATCATGCGTATCAGGCTTTGGGGACGCGCGGCCTTTTCCATCATCTTTCTCGCCGCCATCCTTTGGGCGCGGCAATTCCCGGAAATTCTCAACCAATCGCTGCCCTATATCCCATCTCTCGTGGTGCTCCTGAGCCTTGGCGTATACCACAAGTTGAGCCGGAGTCCCGAACCTGACGTCCTCCTCGCCGCCGCCGGCACGTTTATCGTCGCCCTGACTTTCCGTACTATCGACATGCAACTTTGCCCCTGCCTTCCGCTGGGTACCCACTTCCTCTGGCACTGCTGCAACGCCCTTACCCTTTACCTCGCTGTGCGGGCCCTTACCCTTCGTTGAGTCGGTTGGAAAACCTTATCTTCTCTGAATCGTCACTCTAGGAAACGCTCATTCTGGGAGGAAGGTGTCCACTCGTGCACCAAAATGCTGCTGTTTGAGCAAGTTTTGAGCAAGATTTGCTGGCTTGTCAGGAGTACGCTTCGACGATCTTGACTGAACGCTCTTTGCCTGTGAAACGCTGTTGCATGACCAGAAGGGCCAAGTTTTTCCATTGCCTGAATTTGGGGATTGGCCCGTGCTTCTCCCGCTCCGCTTTTGCAAGCTACGCGGGGCACGCTTCGCTCTAGTCTCGCTCCTGCATGGCTGTGCCACGCGTCGTGTCCTGCGAAGCCGCAGGCGATGCAGGAAGCTCGGAGAGCGAAGTATGGTGCCCGGGGCGGGACTTGAACCCGCACGCCCTTACGGACAACAGATTTTAAGTCTGTAGTGTCTACCGATTCCACCACCCGGGCATGGGTTTGAAAAGTGTGGTCTAAACTGGCTGGGTCAATGCCTTAATGTCCGTTAGGGGACTTGATGAGGATATCCTTGGCGGAAGCGCCGGCCGGGATGAAGGGCATGACGTGGTTGGTATAGGGAACAACCACATCCAGTACGTAGGGCCCGTCATGGTCGATCATCTCCCGGATGGCCTCGCGCAGTTCATCCTTATTGATGACGCGGCGGCACTTGACCCCAAATCCCTTGCAGATTTGCGGCCAGTCGGGATAGAGGGCCTCCAGGTTTTCGGGTCCACCGATGTTGTCGGGATGACCGAGAACAGTCTGCCCGCGGACGCCTTTGTAAAGAATGTCTTCCCACTGGACAACCATGCCGAGGTGCTGATTGTTCATGATCATGACCTTGACCGGAATGTCTTCCATAACCGCGGTGGCGAGCTCCTGGACATTCATCATGAAGGATCCGTCCCCATCGATGTCGACGACGGTCCTGTCCGGGCAGGCGACCTTGGCCCCGAGGGCGGCGGGAAGCCCGAATCCCATCGTGCCCAACCCGAGGGAGGAGACAAAGGAACGCGGCTTGTGAAACTTGTAGAACTGGGCGGACCACATCTGGTGCTGTCCGACGCCTGTGGAAACGATGGCTTCGCCCTTTGTTTCCTCATAGAGGGTCTGGATGGCCAATTGGGGAACAATATGGGGCCCGTCTTCAAACTGAAATGGATACTCTTCCCGCCATCCGTAGACCTTGTTGTTCCACTCCGTGATATCGGGTTTCTTGAACCCGCGTTCCTTGGCCAGCTCGATCAGGCGGCGCAAGGCGTACTTGATTTCAGAATGGACCGGATATTTGACCACCTTGTTCTTGTTGTGCTCGGACTTGTCGATGTCGATGTGAGCGATGGTGGCCTCCGGGGCAAACTTGGTGATGAGTCCGGTAATCCGGTCATCGAATCGTGCCCCCAGGGCGATCAGCAGGGAGCTTTCGCAAACCGCCCAGTTGCCAGCGACGCCCCCGTGCATGCCAAACCAGCGCAGGGACTGTTCGTGGCCTTCATCAAAACCGCCCAAGCCCATCAGGGTCGAAGCAACCGGGAAACCGGTCAGTTCGGCGAATTCCTTCAATTCTTCTTCAGCGGCCCCAGAGATAATCCCACCACCGATGTAGAGAACCGGGCGAGTGGCTTCCGCGCACTCGTCCAGAATGGCGATCAGTTCCTCATCGGTTGCCTTGGGCTCATGCTTGTATCCGCTGATGTCCATCTCGGCATCCAGCGCGGCCTGCAGTTCCTCGCCACCGATCATCGTCTGCTGCACGTCCTTGGCGATGTCGATGACAACCGGTCCGGGGCGCCCTGTGCGGGCGAGGTAGAATGCCTCCTTCACGATGCGCGGAATATCCTTAATATCGAGAACGAGATAGGAGTGCTTTACGATCGGCAGGGTGATGCCGTAAACGTCCGTTTCCTGGAATGCGTTTTTGCCAATGAAATGCTGGTGCACCTGACCCGTGATGGCGACCATCGGAATGGAATCCATCTGGGCGTCGGCGATACAGGTGACAAGGTTCGTGGCACCGGGTCCACTGGTGGCCATGCAGACCCCGGTCTTGCCGGTTGTGCGGGTGTATCCGTGGGCCATGAATCCACATCCCTGCTCGTGCCGAGGGAGGATGGTGCGGATCTTGCCGGACTTGACCAATCCCTGGTGAATTTCCATGGAGGCTCCACCCGGATAGGCGAAAATGACTTCCACATCCTCGCGTTCCAGGCATTGGACCAGCAGGTCAGCGCCTTTTACTTCCGTCAGCTGGCTGGCTGGGGAGGGCGTTTGCTCGGATTGGGATGTTTTTTCGGATGTCGTTTTCATTTTTGCACAAGTAATTGATTCCGGTTTCCTTGAAAGCGGTTGTCAAGCGGGCAGCAACAGTTAAATGCCCGCTTCAGGCGACGACGAGGACGACCAGCTCGACTAATACGAGATGCATTGCACTTGGTGTCCTGAGTTCCACGATAATGAATAAGTTAAGGTTTGTCCCTGATTGTTCGTGGGATGAGGAAAGATTCCGGTCGGAAAAATGCAAGCGATTTTAGGCAAAAAGTGGTATGGGGGGAATCGATCGTTGCAGAAACGGCACCCGTCCTGCTCAATACGACCATGGCTCGAGTATTATTTCTTGGAGACATCGTTGGCCGGGCCGGACGGCAGGCCGTCATTGAGCATATCCAAAGCATTCGTGAATCGGAGCGGCTGGACCTTGTCATAGCCAATGGGGAGAATGCGGCCGGCGGGTCCGGATTGACCAAAGTGATTGCGGAGGAACTGCATGCGGCTGGAATCGACGGAATCACGCTGGGGGACCATGCGTGGGACCAACGTGGCTTCGACAAGGACATTGAGGACCTGCCATTTGTCTGCCGGCCCTTCAACCTCTTTCCCGGCAGTCCGGGGAAACCTCATCTGGTAGTCGAGGCCAATGGCTTTCGCCTCGGAGTCGTGACCATGCTGGGGCAGCAGTTGGTCAAGATTAGCTCAGGGGCTGGATTTCCAGTCGTCGGGGAGTATGTCGACAACCTGCGTGGCGAATGTGACGCTGTCCTCCTGGAGACCCACGCCGAGACAACTTCCGAAAAGGTTGCCCTCGGATGGTATCTGGACGGCCGGGTGGCCGCCGTGATCGGCACTCATACGCATATCCCGACGGCCGATGCGCGGGTCCTGCCGCGTGGAACCGGCTATATTACGGACGCCGGCATGAGTGGTCCCTATGACAGCGTTCTGGGTCGCGATATTGAGCCCATCGTGCGGCGATTCGTTGACGGCCTTCCCCGGCGCTTCACGGTGGCGGAGGAAAACGTCCAGTTGCATGGAGTGATTTTCGAGGCGGAGAAACGGAAACGCGGGTGCCAAAGCTTCGAGCGCTTTGTGTTTATTCCTGAAGGCAGGTAGGGAACCACAAAAGGCACAGAACTCACAAAAGTATCCCTCTATCCAAAGATATTAGGTTATGTGAATTCTGTGCCTTTTGTGGTGAAAATACTACGCTTGCTCAATCGCCTGAACAAAGGCCGGGCGGTCGGGTGATTTGAAGAAAGCGGTGCCGGCAACGAATGTGTCAACACCCTGCTCGCGGCAAAGGGGTGCCGTTTTCAGATCAATGCCCCCGTCCACTTCCAATCGGAAATCAAGGCCCCGCGTTTCACGCCATTCGTGGAGCAATCCCATTTTGGGCAGGGTATCCTCGATGAAGGACTGTCCCCCGAAACCGGGCCACACCGACATGATGAGAATCAGGTCCACTTTGTGAATGAATGGGAGCGCCGCTTCAGCGGGCGTGGCCGGATTCAGGACAATCCCGTTCTGGCAGCCGGCTGCCTTGATGCGCTCGAGGGTGGCATCCACATCATAGTCCGGCTCAATATGGATGGAAACAAGATCAGAACCCGCCTCGATGAATGCGTCAATGTGCTTGTCCGGATTATCCAGCATCAGGTGGGTATCGAAAAACAGGTCCTTGTTGCGTTTGCGCAAATCGGCCACCGTCTGGGGTCCAAAACTGAAATTTGGAACAAAGTGCCCATCCATGATATCCAGGTGCACCCACTGGATGGGCAGTTCACCCACGATATCCAATCCTTCGCCGAGGGCCGCATGATCGGCGGCAAGAATTGACGGGGCAAAGCGAAGCGGATTCGGGGAAGCCGTGGCCATGCTCAATCCTCCGAGGCGGCTTCTGCCCAATCGAGTCGTTGAATGATCTTATCGGCAAGGCGATCCGCCATGGCCACAGTGGCGCTGGTACGTGAATCGACCAAGCTGGGCTGCGCATAGAGAATCTGGTCGGTGGAGACGGTGACAACCGGATCGGCACCCCATGGGGCGGGGGATTCACTGATCCACTCCACGGAAACGGTTATTTCCTCGTAAAAGGAGATCGGCCGCCCGGTATCCCTTGGATCGCGTGCCATGGTCCGTTGATCAACGGAGAGGACGGTCACCTGCAATTGCGCTTCAGCGCGGCCGGGGGAAACCAGTTTGTAGTTGGCCGAGTGGGCGATTTTTTCCCGGACATTTCGCGCTAGAGGGGCGATGATCTGCGGGATGTCCGACTCGTTGGCGATCGGCAAGACGGCGATGCGAACAGGTTCGTCGTTTACCGGCAATGCGGAATACTGGCTACATCCGGCTAAACCGAGACAAATGGCGGATAGCAGCAGGCAAAGTCGTGGAACGGCACTCATTTTCCCGGGATGATTTTGCCCAACAGGCGACTGATGAAGGATTTCTGTTTCTTTTGCTCGGGGGAATCCGGATCGGGCGGTGTCCAGTTGGCCCGGATGCTTTCAATCTGTTCGATGTAGGCGCGGGCGGTTGCCGCAGCGGGCGAATCCGGTGCAGTCGTGATGGCTTCGTTGAAGAAGATCTCTGCTGCCTGATACCAGCGGCGGTGCTTGAAATAGTATTCCCCGATGACAAGTTTGCTGCGGGCGTAGACGTCTTCCATGTCGGCCAGACCCTTTTCCGCTCGGGCAACATCCTGATTGTTGGAAAACAGGATCAGGAAGTCCTCGAAATAGGAGATGGCTTCACGGGTAGCGCCTTGATCATATTCGGGGCCCTGTACCAGGTCGGCGAAAGTTTCCGCCAGTGACAGGTAGGCGTCGTCCGCCAGCAAGCTGGACGGGTAGGAATTGATCAGTCGGTCAAGCGCGTCGATGGCCAAAGCGGTTTCTCCCTGATATTGCCAGATCAGGGCGACATTCATCAAGGCCAGCGGTGCCAGATCGGAATAGGGCGCATTACGGATAATGATCTCAAAGTATTCGGTGGACCGGTTATAGGCCCTTGACGGAAATACGAACATGAACCGGATCCCGTCCCCTTCGGCCTGGGCCAGGGCAATTTTGAATTGGTAATCCAGAATGTCATTGAATTTGGGAAAATCCGGATGATAGATCAGGATCGACTGGAGCGCGGAAAACGACTTTTTCCACTTTTTTCGTTCGTACTGGATGATTCCCGTATTGAACAAGGCCTGTGCGGAATAACTGGAAGCAGGGTACTTCATGAAGATCTGCTTGTACAGTCGGAGAGCCTTGCGTTTGCTGCCGTCGCGCTCCGCGGCCAGAGCCTTCTGGTAGATCGGGCGGGCTTCTTCCGTCTGCACCGCCGGAGGCGTGTCGATTCGTGTATCCTTCCACCAGCGAAGTTTGAGGGCGTGAAGGGGTGATAACACCACAAACAGGCTGAAAAGCGTGAGTACAATCCGCATCATACGTATCTAATTGCAGGTGAATTCCGGTTCAGCGCAAATCATTTCCGCCAACTTGGGATGAATTCCTCCGATTTGAACCTATTGCCAGCGGATTACCGCGCTGGCCCATGTCAGCCCACCACCAAAGGCCACCATCAGGACATTGTCCCCCGGGCGGATTCGGCCGTTCCGGTAAGCCTCATCAAGGGCAATCGGAATGGATGCGGCGGAGGTGTTCCCGTAGCGGTCCAAATTCACCTTGAACTTGTCCAATCCGACATCCAAACGCTGGGCCAGTGCCTCAATGATCCGGTTGTTGGCTTGATGGGGAACAATGATGTCCACGTCTTCAGCCGTCAGGCCGGACTTTTCCAATACGTCAATCGCGCTCTGGCACATGACCCGGACTGCGTGCTTGAAGACCTGGTTGCCCTGCATGTGTATTTTGTGCATGGATCTTTCGATGGTCTCAACCGTTGACGGGTTCGCGCTTCCGCCGCCTGGAACGCTGAGAATGTCCGATTCGGACCCATCTGCTCCCGTGAGGACATTCAGGATACCGGTGTCGGGCGTGTCGGAGTTGCTCAGGACGACTGCCCCGGCCCCATCCCCGAAAAGGACACAGGTCGTACGATCTTCCCAATTGGTGATGCTGGAGAGTTTTTCCGCCCCGATTACCAACGCATGCTTGGTGCCGTTGACCGCCATCAGTCCCCGTGCCACATCCATGGCGTAAATAAATCCGGAACAGGCGGCCTCGATGTCGAATGCCGGGACCTTGCCCATTCCCAGCTTGGTCTGTACAAAGCAGGCCGTATTCGGGAATGGCATGTCGGGGGTCACCGTCGCCAGAACGATAAGGCCGATGTCATCAGGTTCCAGTCCGGCATCCTTGATGGCTTCCCTGGCCGCATTGGCCGCCATATCCGAAGTGGTCATGTCGTCTGCCGCAATCCGGCGTTCGCGGATGCCGGTCCGGGTACGGATCCATTCGTCTGAGGTCTCGACGATTTTTGACAAATCATCGTTGCTGAGGATTTTCGGCGGGGTGTAGGACCCGACACCGGAGATAATCACGGAATTCGCTTTAATATCGCTCATAATACTCGTGCAAGCACTGATGGGGTAGGAGTGTCGTGATTGCGTTCCCTCTGTCAATGACAAGGAACTCGCAACAGGAAATTAGGACGCAGGCTCAATGTCGCCCGTGGTGGTCAATTCGCTGGCCAAGGTTTCATTGGCGATGGCGATTGCGGAGACCGTGTGTGAGGCAATATCATGCGAAATGGCGGTTTCGGCGATGCGAATGGCATTGGCAATGGCCACCCGGTCACTTGAGCCGTGTGCCTTCAGCACTGTTCCGCGCAATCCGAGCAAGGGAGCGCCCCCATATTGCTTTGGATCGGTCCGGCGCTTCACGTTCTTGAGGCCGTTTTTCATCAGCACAGCGCCCATGATCCGAACGGGGGTGCGTTTCACTTCCTCCGTGATGAGCCCTTTCATCATTTTGGCCAGCGATTCGCAGGTCTTGAGGATGACATTGCCGGTAAAGCCGTCGGTGACGACGACATCCACCTCGTCGGCAAAAATCTGAAAACCCTCGATCAGGCCGACGTAATTGATTTGGTCACCGAGGCCCTTGAGGAGTTGGTGGGCCTGGTTGGTCAGGTCAGTCCCTTTTCCCTCTTCCGTCCCGATGGATAGAAGTCCGATCCGCGGGGTGCGAATATCGAGGGCATCCTGGGCGTACTGGTTTCCGAGAATCGCGTAGTGAAGGAGGTTTTCCGGCCGGCATTGGGGATTGGCACCGACGTCAAGGACCACGAACTTGCTGTTCTTGCTTGGCCAGACCGAGGCCAGAGCGGGTTTGGAGACACCGTCAATCGGCCTCAATTTCAAGGTGCTGCAGGCCATCAGGCTACCTGTGTTGCCGCAACTCACTGCGGCCCCGCAGGTTCCGTTCTTGACCAGCTCAACCGCCCGCACGAGGGATGAGTCCTTCTTGGTTTTCAAGCTCTGTATCGGTTTCTCGTGCATCTCGATGACTTGAGATGCATGAAAGACTTCCACCTGCGGGTGGTTGGTCAGGCCGGCTTCCTCGATCTCCTTGTGGCCGATGGTTTCGTCCCCGACGAGGATCACCCTGTCCCGGACCCAGTTTTCCTTGAGCGCCATGGCCACACCGGCCACGACCTCACTTGGCCCCATGTCGGAACCCATGATGTCAATTGCAATGGAAAGTGGCGTGGTCGAAGTGCTCATCCTTAGCAAAAAAAAACGGCCCACAAGGGGCCGTGCAAGGTAAATATACTTATCGTTGAGGTGTCTCTTATACCTCGACATCAATCACTTGGCGACCCCGGTACATGCCGTTGGCGGGGTTGACCCGGTGCGGGCGGAAGAGGGTGCCATCCGTCGGATCCTTGGCCAACTGGGGAGCCCCAAATTGATTGGCTCCACGGCGTTTACGTGAGCGTTGCTTCGATTGTTTACGTTTTGGCTGTGCCATGATGAAAAAAGTTCGCTGTTATTCTTATTATGGAAAACCGAGGAAAACAACAGGCCGGACAGGATGCGTCAAGGATTTTTGTGGAATTGAGGACGAGGGACGATGATAAACTCCGATGGATTTGGGACATGAATGGCGGAATCCTCATCAGCGGGAAAGCGAAAGGGGTCGATTTCGGATTCTTCCATGTCGAGGTCACAAGACGCCTCAATGACCATGCCGGGCAGGGGTTCATCCGGGGAGTTCCGGGGAAGGTCGAACATTTGCGAGATGCGCCTTGGGCCGGGGGTCAGGATTTCGTCCGGTTGGGTGGGATTCCCGGCGCCCTTGAGCAACATGAACAGGCAAGGATAGCATAAGCGCTCGAAGTGTTTCTGGTACTCCCGGACGAACGACTTGCCGGCATTCTGCCGATTTCCCAAGAGGACAATATCAGAATAATAGATGCAGGCCTCGTACCAGGCCCTGAGCTTGGCGGATTGCTCGGTTTGCTCGCAGTCAACACAGGTTATCACCTTGACCGGTTCAATCTGGCATTTAGCCAGGTTGTCGGCCAGGTGCTCAAGTTGCCCGATCAGATCCGTTCGTGGATCGACCACGATGAAAGCCGTTGCCTGGCGATCAGGATCAAATACCCAGAGAACGGTTTCGGGATCATAGGCATGCAGACTGACTTGGTCCTGCCCGGCGGATGCCCATTCATATTCGGCCGGGTGATGTATCTCCACCTCTCCAAGATCCTTGGTGGACTTGACCAGATGATTGATGCACTGGCTGATTTCAGCCAGATGGGTTCCCATCAGGATATGGATTTTCATCAATCGACGGGGGTCAGGCTGAATGGAAAGGTGGCATTTTGAGCGGAGTGGCGCATCCAGTGGTCCACCAGTACCAGAGCGGTCATAGCTTCCACAATGGGAACCGCACGGGGTAAAACACAGGCATCGTGGCGTCCTTTGCCCATCAGTTTGGTGGGTTCGCCGGCGGAGGTCACCGTTTCCTGCTCGCGCAGAATGGTGGCAGTCGGCTTGAAGGCCGTGCGGAATCGAATGGCTTCTCCACTGGAGATGCCTCCAAGAACGCCCCCGGCATGGTTGGTCCGTGTCCGGATTGCCCCATCCCGGTTTTCGAAGACATCGTTGTGTTCGCTGCCCCGGAGGGCCGTCCCGGAGAATCCGCTTCCGATTTCAAATCCTTTAGTGGCGGGCAGTGACAACATGGCTTTGGCAAGGTCCGCTTCCAAGCGGTCAAAGACAGGTTCGCCCAAGCCGGCCGGCAAGCCGGTTACAGCGCATCCAATGGTTCCGCCGACGCTGTCACCCTGGCTCCGGACCTCCTTGATCCGCTTGATCATGGCGGCCGCGGTCTCCGAATCGGGGCACCGGACGGGGGTTGCTTCGACGTCTTCCCGCGTGATGGCATCCCCGAGTTCAGGCATCCGGATATCCTGAATTGATTCCACGTAAGCCACGATCTCCACTCCTCCGGCTTCCTTGAGGATCTTTCTGGCAATGGCGCCCGCAGCCACCCGGCCGATGGTTTCCCGGGCGGATGAACGCCCACCACCCTCGGCCATTCGCCTGCCGTACTTGGCATCGTATGTGAAGTCGGCGTGTGATGGACGGTAGGCCAGTTTCATCTCGGAATAGGCGGATGACCGGGCGTCCTTGTTGCGAACGTTCATGGCAATGGGAGTGCCCAATGTGCGCCCCTCGTGCACGCCCGACAGAAACTCCACCTGATCCGGCTCGTTTCGCGGAGTGGTGATATCGCTCTGCCCGGGCCTGCGACGGTCAAGCTCCACCTGAATATCCACCTCGCAGAGTTCCAATCCGGGCGGGCATCCGTCGATGACCACGCCAACGCTGCCACCATGGCTTTCACCCCATGTGGATATCCGGAAAAGTGTGCCGAAAGTATTTCCCATATCCTCAGGATGGTGCAGCGATGCCGGCTTTCAAGCAAGAACAGCATTGCCTCTTTTTGGGCAACTGCTGGAATGGGGGTATTCCTATGAATAAGTTTATACGTCAATTTGCACTGTTAACGGGATGGCTGGTTCTTTTTGCCACTCCCGCATCCACCCTTGCCAAGGATTTGAACGAGTGGACCCTTGAAGAAGTGCTTCACTCAATTGCTGAAGCAAACGGGGGATTGGAGTCGATTGAGAATGTGACCAATGCCCGGTTTTTCGGGGAAATCGTCACAGAGGAAGGCGCGAAGGACTTTTTGTTGCTCAAGCGCCGCCCAAACATGGTTCGTTCCCGCCTGAGCGACTCCAACGGGGCCATGGAGACGGGGTTTGACGGAGAAATTGGATGGCAGCGATTTGAGCGGAGTGGATTTGATAAAGTAGTTCAGATAGAAGATCCGAAACGGGTTCGGTCCTTGTTGTTGGACAGCGATTTTGACGGTGCCTTGATCGGTGATCCGCAGGAGGGTGTCACGCGCCGTCTGGCCGGAATTGAGCGAATTGACCGGGTTGACTACTTTATCATCGAGGTTCTCTCCCCTTCAGGGACTACCCAGCATTACATTGATTTTCGGACATTTCGTGAATTGAAGACCGTCAAGATCACTCAATCAGAGGATGGGGAGGAGTCGCGAATTGTGTCGCTTTATCATGACAACCGGAAGCATTCGGGTATCTGGGTTTCCCATCGTGTTGAACGGGAGCTGCCGGACGGGTCAAAGGAGACCATTCTGATACACGATGTCGAAATGAATCCCGGCATCCTGAGCCGGGCGTTCCGCATGCCCGAGGAATACAATCCGGTACCTGAAAGTTAAGGAGTTTTGCTCTTGGAGAGAGGGAGTATATCCTGGGGGCGCCTTTTATTGAGGGCTTGGATCCCCGCAATGGTGGTTATTGGCGCAATCGCAGCGTGGCAGGTTTACCGTTTTCTGCCGGAGTGGATTGAAAACCGCGTCAGCACAACCCTGCTGGAAGAGGGGATTATCGTCACGGATTTCCCGGTGGAGCACTTGGGATTCCGGCAGAGCCGGGTGGGCAAGGGGGCACTTGTTGTGGGCCGGCACTCCATTGAATGGGATTCGGCGCTCCTGGGCTATCGCTTTGAAGACCTGACCGAAGGGTTGCTGACGGAGGTGCAAGTGAACCAGCCAGGTGTTTACCTCCGATATTTGCCGGGCCCGGTGGGACTCGAGGAAAGTCCGGTAGCCGGGGCAGGCGTGCCGGCTGAATCCCTGGTGCCTTCAAGTTCCGGCCATGAGGGTGTGATTATTGAAAAGGATCCGGTTGATATTGAAACAACAAGGCCCGTTTTCCCGGTGAAGGAACGAAAATCCGCTTGGGAAGTGATACAAGGGATTCCGTTGAGCAAGTTCCATGCTCGTGATGGGGTATTGGGTATTCAACTACAAGAAGAAGTTTTTTTCCAAGCCTCCCTGAAGGCGGAAATGGAAAAGCAGCCCTATGGGGTTTCCGGGGAGATTGTGGTGCGCAGCGAGGATGTCGCTGCGCACTTGTCAGTCCGTGCCCCCGCAGCAAACCCGGTTATCATATTGCAGGGTGAGGCCGCAGTTCCTCCGGGTGGATTGAAGAAATACGGGAACAATCTCATGGAGATTCTCGCCCGGGGACAGGAGCACCCCCGCATCATCGATTCAGGCCAGCTTGTCATGGACGTTTTTTCCGAGTTGGCGGAAGATGGCACGGTCAAAGGGAGTTCGGAGTCCTCGATTGATGAATTGAAGCTGCGTGGTTTTGGCATGGCCCGGGCCATTACCCTTGATGATGTTTTGGTCGCCACCGTGTACAAGGAGGGCTTGTTGAATGTGGAAGCGGGTACTGAAGTGATCCTGCCACCATTGGGCCTGATGCGCGTTTCCCCGTTCGGGCTTCGAGCCTCCTTGAAGGAATCAAACCGTTTGGAAGTCGAGACGGAGGCCTTCGAATGGGGGATGGGCCGGGTTGCCGGCCGCGGGGCCTTGCGCGGGCAAGCTTGGTTGGACGCATCCCCGGCGGGCACCTACCAGGGCCGTCTCGAAGCCGCAATTTCCGACCTCGAATACGAGGCTGTTCATGCCGGTGCATTTTCCCTTTTACTGGAATCCGACAGTCGCCTTGTGAGCGTCAAAGCCAGCCCATTGGGCTTGCACCGGTCAGGATCCATTTGGATAGAGGAGTTTGCCGGGGAATGGGACCTCGTGTCCCATAGCGGGAATGCGCGGTTTGACTGGTACGGCCTGGTCGGGCAGTTCATGGGGACTATCGTGGCGGAGGCCAGCTTGGCTGGCGAGGGGCATCCATCGACCACCTATGCCTTGTACGATTCATCGAACAACCGGGTCCTTTCGGGAGCCTTTGTCCAAGGGGAGCAAGGGTCGCGCATTCATGCGGAGGGGAAGCTGCCGCTTGAGTGGCTCGATACGCTGGGGAAGTGGCTGGACCTGCTTCCGGTTTCCATGGGAGGCGAAGATCCCATCATTGAATTGGATTTGGGAGGAACGTTTCCCCTGTATGAAGGCAGCGGCCAACTGACCTTGAAGGGACTGGACCTATCCCTTGGGGATGGGGCAATCAAGGGCATCCACAGTGAAATGGACTTCCTCGTCAACGTCCTGCCAAAGACGGCAGGCTGGCAGTCGACCGGCATTGATTCCTTCAGCAAGGGGGCTTTTCAAATGACGGACATCCAGGTTGAATGGGAGCTTCCATCCATACGTCATCTTGTTGTGCGTAAGCTGGAAGGCCAGGTTGGCGAGGGATCGGTCGCCTTGGATCCATTCGTCTTGGATCCGTTGAATCCCGTTTTCAATTCTGCCATTCAAGTCCGCCATCTGGATGCGGACCTGCTTCGCCTGTGGCTGGGTGAGGACCGATTCTCCATGCAAGGCACGATCTCCGGCAGCCTGTCAATCGGATGGGAGAATGGCGAATTGATCCTTGGAGAGGGTGTGTTTGAATTGGACGAGGAAGTTGGCACGGGGCAATTCAATTTTACGGACGAAGCCTTCCTTCAGGAGAAATTTGCTTCATTTGGGGGCGTTCCCGTGGAATTGCGGGACCGCTTGCTGGATGCTTTGCTGAAAAAAGGGATTCGCATCGACTCGCTGGAAATCAGCCTGGGTCCATCTACTGAGGCAGGTGTCCTCCTTTTCAAAATCGCCATCAGCGGGGAGTCCAAAAGCGAACTGCTGGAAGTTCCCATTGAAGGATTTGTGATCAACAATCTCATTTCCCTGGAGGATCTTAGCCACCTTCTGGGAATGGTGGCACCGGTCAGGGTGGAATCCCCTTCCGCAAATTGATGCCTGCGGAATGTTGACCTGTTGCTGATAATCGCTTAAATCTGTATGGCATGAAGCAATTCCCCAAACAGGTTTGGTCAAGTTGGTTCCCCGTGTTGCTGGCTTTGGTTGTCGTGTCGCTGTCGGCCTGCGTCCAGGTAAAGACCGAGCCTATCAAGATTGAGCCGATTTACATCGAGATCACAGTCAATCACCGGGTGCAAAAGGCATTGGATGATGTTTTTGCTGATATTGACCGAGCTTC
>Ga0066377_10000155_pt1 | contig 15513 bp, 10 predicted proteins | sample Knorr_S23_td_Sur_FD_70946 | JGI IMG/M metagenome (GOLD analysis project Ga0066377, IMG submission 70946) | Marine microbial communities from Southern Atlantic Ocean transect - Knorr_S23_td_SurfaceB_ad_5m_LV_B | ecosystem: Environmental > Aquatic > Marine > Oceanic | place: Southern Atlantic...
AGCTGAAGGAGGAACAGGGATTGAAGATTTCCCTGTGTATTCCGACCCTGAATGAAGAGAAGACTATCGGGAAGGAGATCGTCATTTTCCGGTCCGAATTGATGGAGCGTTATCCGCTTATTGATGAATTTGCGGTCATTGACTCCGGATCGGAGGATAAAACACGAGAGGTTGCGGCCTCGTTTGGAGCGGACGTCTACAAGGCATCCGACATATTGCCGGAGGTGGGCGACAAGCGTGGCAAGGGGGAAAACCTGTGGAAGGCCATCTATCAGCTAAAGGGTGATATTATTGTCTATGTGGATGCGGATATTAAGAACATCCACCCGAGGTTTGTTTACGGTATCGTGGCCCCGTTGATCATGAACCGGACAATCAAGTACTGCAAGGCGTTCTATGACCGTCCGATCACCTACTCCTCCGGGATCCGGGCCAGCGGGGGTGGCCGGGTAACTGAGATTTTGATCCGGCCGCTCTTCTCCCTGTTTTTCCCTGAACTGACTTCCCTGATACAGCCGCTTTCGGGTGAGTTCGCCGTACGTCGTGAAGTCCTTGAAAAGATCCCTTTCCCGATTGGATACGGGGTTGAGACTGCTCATATTCTGGATGTCTACCGCGAGTGGGGATTGGAGGCCTTTGCCCAGTGCGATCTGGATCAACGCGTCCACCGCAACCAGGCTACAACCGCGTTGGGCAAGATGTCGTTTGGTATTCTCCAGACTTTTCTCAACCGGATGGAAAAATACGGAATGATCGACAAGTTGCCCGACATGGCCACCCTCTACCGGCAGTTCCAGGCGGAGGGAAATCATTATGAATTGTTGAAGCGGGAGATCGTCGAGTACGAACGTCCCCCGATGATGAGCATAAAGGCGTATCGGGACAAATTCCACCCTGATTCATGAGTGATCCCTTGAGAATTGCCTTCGTCCACTACCACTTGAAACGTGGCGGGGTCACTCGTGTAATTGATTCCTCGATACAGGCGCTGGAGAGTTGCGGAACCAGCTTCGAATATGTCATCCTGACCGGGGAAACACATCCTGATTTCCCCCATCAAGCAACAACGGTTGTCATCAATGGTCTGAACTATTCCAATATGCAGGATTCAACGCCCCCGCCGGAGGTCTTGGTCGGATCCCTTGTCGAGGCGGCAGAAAAGGCACTGGGGGGCAACCCGGACGTGTGGCATTTTCATAATCATTCCCTGGGCAAGAATGAATCCATGGCCGGGGTGGTCTCGATCCTCGCTGAACAGGGAAACCGGCTCCTTCTGCAAATGCACGATTTCGCCGAAGATGGCCGTCCGGACAACAATCTCGTCAACCGGAAGCAACCGGAGTTTTCCGACAAGCTGTATCCGGTTGCTTCACATGTGATGTACTGTGTCCTGAACGGGCGGGATCAATGTGTGTTCTCAAATGCCGGTTTGCCGGACGAACATTTGAAGCTATTGCCCAATCCGGTTGAGTTGCCGTCATCGGGTGAAGAATCATCTTCCCGGGAAGCCATCCACCAATCACTGAAGGCCGACCGGTTGTTCTTGTATCCCGTGAGGGCTGTGCGCCGCAAAAACTTTGGTGAAATGCTCCTGTGGGCAGCCTTGGCCGAACCGGGTGACCATTTTATCACAACACTCGGTCCCACCAATCGGAATTTCGAGCAGCAATACCAGGATTGGGTCGATTTCGGGAGTGAAAACAATCTGCCGGTGACCTTCTCCGTAGCGGAGTCCCATGACTGGGCTTTTTCCGAAATCGTCGAAGCATCGTCCTGTATTCTGACCACCAGTATAGCCGAGGGTTTTGGCTTGGCTTTTCTCGAACCAGGTTTGTTTAAAAAACCTTTGGTCGGACGGTGCCTGCCGGAAATAACCAGGGACTTTGAAAACAACGGCATATTATTCGACAGTCTGTACAGTTCGATGCCGGTGCCAATCGATTGGATTAATGTCAATGAGCTGATGAGGAAACTCTCGGATGCGCTGGCAAGCACCTATGCATCCTACAATCGTGTTCTCCCGGATGATGCCGTGGATGTTGCGCTTGGAGGGATTCAGCCCTCCCCGCATTATGTGGATTTTGGCGGATTGGATGAAGAGATGCAAAAGGATGTCATCCGCAAACTGCTCTCTGATCCCACATTGAAACACCAGTTGCCGGTCAACCAGTTGGTGTGGAATCCGTGTAATGAGGCGACGCAGACTCTCATAGTTGATAACTACAATATGGAACAATACGGCAGTCGCCTGATGGAGATTTATGGGCAACTGATGGCGACATCCCCGACGACGCTTTCTTATTTGCCCAGTGAATGCATTGTTCAAAGCTACTTGAATCCAGAACGCTTCCGCCTGTTAAGATCTTGAGGTCACAATGAAGGACTCTTTACTGGATTTAATTCGATTAGGAACCCAAGGCAGCCGTGTCAGGATAGCTGGTGATGCCAAAATGAAACTCTGCCGACTGGAAGGCATCAAAGCGGTTGTTTTCGATGTCTACGGTACCCTCTTCAGTTCAGGTGCGGGCGACATCAGCCTTGCTGGCGAGGTCGATAATGCACAGATCATCCATGACACCTTGGCAGACAACGGTTTTCCCATTGATCAGAATGGGATGGATCCACCATTGGACAAGCGTCTGCATGACACGATTCGCGCCCATCAGCAAAAGCGCCGTAACGCGGGAGTGGAATACCCGGAAGTTGAAATCCGGTCAGTCTGGCGGGACTTTTTAGAGGATCTCACTTCCAGGCTCGACATTTCTCCATCCCGTTCACCCGACATCGACAAGCTGGTGGTGGATTATGAGCGGAGAGTGAATCCCATCCGAATCATGCCCGATTTACGGGAACTCTTGGACTTCCTCAATACCAGGCGATTCGTTACGAGCATAATTTCCAATGCCCAGTTTTACACGCCGCTCCTGTTTGATGCGTATTTCGGGAAATCCCTGCAGGAACTGGGCTTCTGCGAGAAATGCAGTGTCTGGTCTTACGAATTGCTTGAGGGCAAGCCCTCTCAGGCATTGTACAAAAAGGCCGCCTCAAACCTCCTTTCCCATCACGGAATTACTCCGGAGCAGGTCCTGTATGTCGGCAATGACATCCGTAATGACATTTGGCCCGCCCAGGCCGTCGGGTTTAAAACCGCCCTCTTCTCTGGTGACCAGCTTTCCCTTCGCCGCAGAGTTGATGATCCAGACTGTGGGAATGTAATGGCGACAGTTGAAATCACCCGGCTAATGCAGATTGCCGAGTGCGTCTGATTCGAATCATACCGGAACCAGCACTGTCTCGATGGAGTCTTCCTTGAGACCCGTCAAGGAAGCGACGGCTTCCCTGTATCGGTCAAGCTGGGTTGAGTATTTCTCCATTAACTGTTCCTGCACGGGCTTGCCCGGATCAAGCGCATCCGTCTTGTAGTCATAAATGGTGACAGAGGTGGGGTTTCCGGATGTATTTAGGTGGACAACTGCCCGGTCAATGATCCCATGGGCAACGGAATCACCTCGTCGAAGCACGTAAGGCTTTTCCCTCCAGAGTTCACAAGCGCGTCCGGGATGTGAAAACACTTTCCTCCCGACTTCACTATCGATCAGCGTGTGGAATCGATCCCGCAGGTCCGAATCTGCCCGGCTCAGGACGTCCTCACGGGTCTCATCGCTGATCCATTCAACAGTGGAAAGGAAATCGTGCATGCGTGTGCCGAATTGCCTTCCCTTCGGTGAGCGAAGCTTCGGATTCGTTCCGCTTGCAACATGACTTTCTTCTGAAGGGGATGCCATCCGTTTAAAAACAGGCCGGCACAGTTTACCAACGCTGGCGACAGGCACCAATTCGTTCAGCCTGCCCTGCGCATCCCCGGATGCATGAAGGGATTCAAACCACTGGAAGCCCCCCCACTCTGCCTGCCATTCGACGCATCCCACAACACGGGCTTCCGAGATACCAGCGAAGGCTGAACTGAGCAATTCGTGCCACGTTGTCTTGGAGCTGTTTTTGGTTTGGTCTGCTGCAATGCAATACAATCCCTGCTTGGCCCGGGTCATGGCCACATACAGCAAGCACAAGGACTCATACAAGAAGGTTTCCTCCTCGGATTGATGCGCCTTTGCCAGGACCGGATCCTGTTCATAAACCTGCTTGTTGGGCAACTCCATAATCCACTGGATCCCCCCTGAATCATCCCGTTCCACGTGCAAAGCCTGATTATGGGATTTTACCATGGGGCTTGGTCCAAAGCCAGCCACCAGGACAACATCGAAATCCAAACCTTTGGACTTGTGGACGGTCATCACCTGCACCTGACGCTCGATTGAAGCCTCAGCCACGTTTGCCTTTTCCAAGTAATCAATGAAATACTCGAGTCCATCCATACTGGTCGATTCAAAACGGGTGGCCGCTTCGAGGATCTGCATCCCCCGGTGCCTGAGGAATTTATTGAAGGAAATCTGTTTTTCCAGGTAGTCCATCAGTCGCCTGACAACTTCCGCATACCCGTCACTTGTCAGGACCGAACGAATAAGCCCTGCAAGTCGGTTGAATTCAGCTTCGTCCAACTCAATTCCAGCGAATGACAAGTATGCGCGCGGGAAGGTTTCGTTCGGACGCGCTAATGCGTAAAGGAAGGCCAGTATCCATCTTCCAACGACATTGTCCCGGCTAATGAAGGTCACCCCTTCCATGCTGGCGGGAATTCCCGCCTCCCGGAGTGATTGCGTCAATCGGAGAACTTCGTCGTTTTTTCTGACAAGTATGGCACAACTCAATCCGCGGTGGAGAGGGTCAATGGAGGCGATTGTCTCGATGCAGGCCTTGTCCAGCATGGCTTCGTTTTCAACAACTCCCCATCCGGCATACCCCTGCTTGTCGCGGGTCAACGGGGACGGCTTGTGAGCCAGCCAGTCACATTTCCATCGCTGCGCAACCGCATCGGGAACAAGCGGGGCCTCGATACCCGGTCCAAACAGCGCATTGACGCAGTCAAGTACCTGAGGCGCACTCCTCCATGAAAATTCAAGAGGGACTGACGGAATCACCTCGGTGGAAGCGTTGTAATGATCAAGGATTTCGTTAAACAGGCGCGGATCACCCCCACGCCATGCATAAATGGACTGCTTGACGTCGCCAACATAGAAAAAGGTTCTTAGGCCACTTGAATCCTGGATGATTTCATCAATGAAGGTCGAAATGACTTTCCACTGAATACGGGAGGTGTCCTGGAATTCGTCCACCAACCAATGATCGGACTGGCTGTCCAAGCGGTATAAGATTTCGCTTGAAGCAAATGCCGGGTTGGCCCGGCAGAGCCCCTTGATTAAAAGAACCGGCAAGTCGGCGAAAACCAATGAGCCACCCTCCCGGATCAACCGGTTGTATTCCAAATCGTAGGCTGATAAAAGCTGGCCCAAGGACGCTGTTATCACCAAACGCCGGGCAATTTCCCCTGATACCCAAACGCGAAGCAAAGTGTACAAATCGCTGCTCAATGGTGGTTCGATAAGAAAATTCTTTTTGCTAAACACCACCGTGGCCACTCCTGCGCGCAAGTCCTCGCGCACTTCCAACAGGCGTTCGAAAAGCGTACCGCCCTCGATTGGTTGACCAGGTTGCCATGTTGAGAATTGGTCAATGATCTTGTTCAGGGCATTGAGAAGGCGTTTATCCACATCAAGGTTCTCCGCCTCCTTGCGGAGCCTTTCCAACAACTGGTCCAATTTCTCTGATGAACCTTGCCACCAGGGAAGATCCTCAAAGATTGAGCATCCATTTCCCCATAAATCCACGTTCCGGTTTTCCAGGAAGAGCGCTTGATGCTCCTTCAGTCGGTTCTCGAATTGCGAGTAGACATTTTTCTCCTCCGCTCCCCAGGTCAGGTTCTTGTACAAATGAAGCAGCTCCGTTGCCCGGTCATCGTCTCCAGCGGATAGCAACCGTTCCATGGCGGTCTGGCGGGCCACCCCATGCTCAAAGTCATCCATGATCCGGTGCGCGCGGGTCAGCCCGAGTTCATAGGGGAAGGCGCCGATCAAGCGGGTGAAAAAGCTGTCGATTGTGCCCAACTGAAGAGTTCCCATTTCCTCGACCAAGGTCATGAGCAGGTTTTGGAAATCAGCAGATTTATAACCCTTCCGACCAATCTGCTTGGACAGGCTCATGGCAGATTGCTCATCCTCCGCAGCGGCCGTCAATCGCAGGAATATCTTTTGCAGGAATTCGCCGGCGGCCTTGCGGGTGAACGTGAGGGCATTGATCCGGGATGGTTCCACCCCAAGGGAGATCAGCCGGATGTACCGGTTGACCAACGCGTGTGTCTTTCCGGAGCCAGCAAAAGCGCGGATGTTTTCATGTCCGATTCCGTGGGTCATTGTGCCTGCCCCCCATGGGCTTTTATCCACTGTGGATTGATTGCCCCTTGGAAATCATCGGCGAACCAGGGTAACCACGGATCCCGGTTGGACACTTTTTCCGGTATGGGAAAATGGCCCTTATGGATGTGTCGCACCACGCTTTTGGCGCAATTCAAGGCCGCGGCCGCTTGTTCCACGGAGGGAGTCCATGTGTCAAGGCGGATGTCCTTCACTGCCTTGCTCAAACTGATGTATCCGCAATCGGCGATATCCCCCAGTGCTTCCCGGACGGCCAGTTGGTACAATGGCAACTGCAGGTCATTCCAGCGGTACCATTTGCCTCCGGCTTCAAAATCAGATTCCGCAATTATCGGATCAGCCGTATTGGACCGGACCAGGGATAAATGGGCCTTGTAGGGACCGTCGTTCTTGTCCGATGTCTTGTAGTCAATAATTCGATACTTCCCATTTTCCTCGTTTCGTTCGAGGAGATCAATTTTACCTCGAATGGAAACCCCTTCTACGAGAAACGGAATTTCTTTATGGAAAGCCCATTCAACCTTGTACGGCAACCATCCCTTTTGCCGTTCATCGGAGATAACATGCGATGCGCCCCTCAAGCGCTCCCGCATGGACTCAATCTGTATAAGAACTGGTACCCGCGTACGCGTCCCATGAATGGATGCCACAGTCTCATCCAGTTGGTTGGAAAGGAAATTGAAGATATCCTCCTGCTTGACCAGGGATTTTCCCTGTTCATGACGATTCAGGGATTCCAACACGGTGTGGGCAAGGCTCCCGAACCGGAGGGCATCCAGATCGGACGGCAGGGCGGCCGGCGGTTCCCATTTCATCAAACCCTGCAGATAGAATCCAAACGGGTTCCTCAAGTAAGCGCTGAATCCTGTAACGGACATCTTTTCCAGTGCGGGCGGCTCGGGCAGATTCAGGGCGCACCCAAATTCCGCGGGCAGGGATTGCGTCAGGACCGGTCGATCCCCCAACAAGGTGTCCACGCGCTTGCTAACCGTCTTCTTGTCCGATAAAAACAGAAAGCGCGAGGGGCGAACCGGGTCATCCGTCATCCCCCGGTCCGGCAAGAGGATGTCCAGCTTGCCCCACGATTTACGGGATTCGAGAATAAGGCGCAACCGGTAGGCGTGGAATGCCACGGCCTCATCGGGCCCATGGAATCCAAGTTTCCGGCACAGGGAGGGCGTCAGAAATGCGTCAGCTCGATCGGTTCCCGGTACTTCAGAATCAGGCAGGCCAAAAATGACCAGGTGAGGAGCAACCTCCCACGGAAGCTCCAGCCAGCCGGTAACCGGGCGCTCTTCTGTCTCCCTTTCCGGATAGTACTGTGATTGCTTCATCCGGTACTCCAGCAGATGCTGCTGGTCAGCATCCGAAATTCGGTATTCGACAAACTCTTCCTTCAGTTCCTGCAATACGTCCTCCATTTGAAAGAGTATTCTTCGTTGGGAATCGGTTGTCGGGTTCGAATCTTCCAGCAAATGGAGGGCGTTCCATGTTTGATCCGCCAGACTCTCCTGCTGTGAATTTTGCTCGAACATGGCGTCAAGCGTTTGAATGAACCGCTTGACAAGCGCGACATCCCCGGATGCACCCAAGGCACTGTCGTACAACTGGTTCACATGCGTTAGCAGTTGCTCTGTCCGGAGGCGCTGGATCGCCCGCTCCACTTGTACAGGCGTGATTCCCTGACCGGCGATCCATTTCCTGAGGTGGCTGTGCAGCAGCAATAACATCAGACTTTCCAAGGAGTCCTCAGAAGTCCTTCTGATCACAGCGGAAAGAAATCGCCCCCATGAAGTATCCAACAACGAGAGCCCTTTGGGCGCATAGAACGGAACTTTTCCGAGTCGGCTTCTTTCAACAAGATAGTCTGTTGTTTCATCTTCCGCGCAGCCGATTACCAGCGCATCGATATGATCCCTGTAGGAATCGGACAATTGCAGGATTGAATCGGCCGCCTCCCGCGGTTCACCGGTTCGAATGATGCAGCTGCTCAACAGGTTTTCGGGAATCGCCTGCTTGTCCCATGTTCCGGGGCGGGGACGCCCGAGCTCGTCAAAAGTAGACGCTTCATCCGCACGGGCCGGGACTATGTATTCAATTACAACCCCCTTGGCAGCCAGCATCTCAAGGCAGGTGGCCTGACGTCGGGTCAGATTGAGAATGCCCGCAACGAGAACCTTTTCATAGGGAAGCACGTCGATCAGACGCTCCATGTTCTCCAGCAAATAAGCATTGGGATCGGGGAGCCCCTGCCTGTCGAGCTCATTCAGGTAGGATTCCTCCAGTTTGGCCAGGCACTTCCAACGGTTGACGTCCATTTCGGGCGCCTGCGCAAGGACGCTTGCCATGGTGGCGTTTTCTTCCGCCAACCGGGATTTGAGATGAATCATTTGCTCCCCGACCGCATAGGCCCAATCGTGGAGATTTTCTTCGGGAACAACCGGGAAGACAGGCTTCAGAGACTGGCTGCCTGCATCCAAGAGTACGCTTTTCCAAGCCAGCAGGCACTGGGTTTCCGATGCCACCTGCGCAGATTCCAACAAGGCATCCATGCAGCGGGCCGGGGTCACGAATCTGGGCGGATGGAAGGCTTCAACTTCACCCGTGCCGGAAAAGAGTTCATTGAGGATGTGGCGACCTGCCCGGGCACTCGGTACCCAAACCAGGCAGTTGGCGAGCCCATCCGGTTGTTGCATCAGGGTTTTTAACTGTTCACTGAATGCCAGGCAGAATGGCTTGTCCCGGCCAATGAACTGTCGTTGATGCTCCATTGGCATTGAGTCTTTAGAGAGTGGGATTCAGAGGGTCAACTTCTTGATTATCCCAATCGTAAATCTTCACCCCTGGATAACAAAAGAGCCCCGACATCGTCGAGGCTCCCTTGAAAATAAGCTCAATTGAATTTAGGCAGTTTGTGCCTTCGGGATATCCGCCGGGAATTCCACCCCGTGGGTTTGCTTGCGTTTGAGCACCCGCAACCGGGAGCGTCGGCGCAACATCCTGTCCAACTTGTTTTCAAGCAGGTCAATGGACTTGTATAGATCCTCGGATGCGGCATCCGCAACCAGGGGCTTGCCCTTGATTTCAATCATACCCTTGGCGTGATAGGACGATTCCACGGTCTGATCCGTGCTTAGTTCCACCCGTATTCGTATGATATGATTTTCATGTTCAAATAACTTCGAGACTTTTTCGATAACCATTCTCTTTAGTGCCGGTGTCAGGTTGAGATTATGTCCGGAGATAATGATATCGTTGGTCCGATTTTTCATGATTTCTTATCCTTTTTTTATGGTTTTCAATTGTTCCCTGAATTGAACCTGGTGCCCGGGAACTAGGCATGCCAGAAAAGTGTTTAATTGGGGGCGGTGGTACATTTTTACGTTATAAATCGCCATCGTCCTCGGGCGAATGTACCTTGATCCAACTGCTTTATTCTGGTGTCACGTAATTGGATCAATAAAACCATAACCCTATTCAGTACTGTAGCAAAGGGTACGATTATTGCAACTCTTCTCTTTTTAAAAAAATGGTGAATTTCCCATCATATCGAACACAACAGGAAGACGCCCCGCTCGTGGAGCCGGATGAGCTGGAAACCTGGATTCTGGAGGAAGATGACGACGTGATCGTCCTCAACAAGCCCGGTTGGCTTGTTTGTCACCCATCGAAGAACGGCCCATGGTCCAGTCTGGTGGGGGCGGTTCGTGAAGCGCGAGGATTGGAGCGAATCCATCTGGTAAGCCGTCTGGACCGTGAAACCAGCGGGCTGGTGGTTCTGGCGAAACACCGGAAATCAGCCAGTCAGCTACAAACCGCCTTTGCCCACAGGCGGACCAAAAAACGTTACCTGGCTCTCCTGAAGGGACATTTGGAAGAGGAACGCAGAACTGAAAGCAACCTCGAAAACGATCCTGAAAGTCCAGTGCATGTGCAACAACGGGTGAGCTTTGGGGGACGGGGAAAGTCAGCGGAAACCTGGTTTCGGCCACTGGAGAAGTGGGGAGAAAACACGCTTGTGGAAGTGATTCCGATAACCGGCCGCAAGCATCAAATACGGATCCATGCGGCATGGCTGGATCATCCTATATTGGGAGACAAGATTTATGGAGGGGATCCCACCCTTTATCTTGAATTCATAGAGAAGGGTTGGACCGACCGATTGCAAAGGGAGCTGGTTTACCCGAGACAGGCCCTGCATGCGGAGACCCTGGAAGTGTGGGGAGAGGACTTTTCCCACAAGTGGGTGGCACCCTGCCCGTTTGAGGAGGAAGGCTTCCGGTTGGATTAACAAAATCCCCGTTTCAGGGGATGAATAATTGACCCTGCCGGGTTCATTGGGATAGTCAGGATATTACCCCACATGGATCAATTCAGGCATCAATTTTTTCAATCCCCCCCAAAAAAAACGGATGTTTTTCATCGGTTGAATAACACAGGAGACATTTAATGCGAGAAGCCTTGCTATTGAGTATCCGGATGCATGCTGGATGGCTTTTTGAAGCCCTGGACGTTCGCGGGCGTTATCTGTGCCCGCTGACCCCACGGAGGCTCCTGCTTCTATTCATCGGTTATCCTGTTTATCTCCTGATTCAGGGGATCCATTGGGTCGGATTCCTGTTCGATGAGCTCTTCTTCCGAAAGTACCGGGATGTCATCATCAAGGAGCCACTTGTTATTACTGGGATTCCGCTAAGTGGGGCCACATTTGTTCACCGGACGCTTTCCATGGCCTCCGGCCAGTTCACTACTTTCCAGACATGGGAATGCTTGTTCGCCCCATCGATCACGGAACGGCGGATTATCCAATGCATTGCCCGCCTGGACAACCGGCTGAGCGGGCGCCCGTTGCATCGGTTGGTTGAAAACCTGATGGCTCGACTGAGGGCTGCCATGGCGCGCTCCGATGAAGTAGGATTAAAGGACCCTGGTGAGGATTTTTTAACCCTATTGCCTGTCGGAGCCTGCTTCCTCATGGTTGTGGGGTTTCCCGCCAGCAGGAGCCTGTGGCAACTGGGGCGCTTTCAGGAAATGCCGGATGAACAGCGGGAGGTCATCCTGAGATATTACAAGGCCTGCTTGCAAAAGCATTTGTACTGGGCTGGGCCGGATAAACGCCTGTTGAGCAAGAATGCTGCCTTTGGATCCTGGCTCCCCGATTTGCGTTTTCTGCTTCCCGATGCCCGCTACATCGCCTGTGTGCGGAAACCCGGAGAGGCCTTGTCTTTACAATTAAGCTCAATCCGCGGTAGCTTGGAAACCCTTTCAACCATTTCCGCCGCGGACACCTACTCCCTCGAATTGCAAACGGTTTTGGCGCACGTCTACCGGATTATCCTGAAAGAGAAACAAAGCTTTTTGATAGACCACCTGGCCGTCATGGACCTGCCCGATTTAAATGGGTCCGCATACAAAACCATTCGTGCCAGCCTGAAGCAACTTTGCTTCAGGATTGATGATGAATTGGAGCAGGTCTTGCAGGAAGCTGACAACGAATCCGCGAATTACACGAGTCAGCACAAGCATGTGCCTTTTGAGGCCAAATCAGGACCGGACGAATTCAATTCCCTCGTGGAGGACATATACAGGGACATTCTTGAAAAACCTTACATGACACGGGATCGGCGATAAGGGGCCATTTGCACCCTGCCTGCCAAGGGGGGTGTTTTCTAAAAACTCCCCCAACTTGACGCCGGTGGAATTACGGAATTGAGTAAGGCAGTCATGAGCACCGTTATCGATCTGATCTTCCGCTTCATCAGCTCAACTTGGGTATTAACCGCCGAGATGGCACCTTATTTAATATTGGGGTTCGTGTTGGCGGGTTTGCTGCGATCGGTCTTCACGGAGAATTGGGTTCGTCGCCACCTTGGACAAAGAGGCTTCAAGCAAGTTATCAAGGCTGTTTTGATCGGCATTCCCCTCCCCCTCTGTTCATGTGGGGTCATTCCGGTGGCAGCTGGAATTCGCAAACAGGGTGGCCAGCGAGGGGCCGTCGCGGCCTTTACCGCCTCCACTCCCCAGACGGGTGTTGATTCCATCGCGGCCACCGTTGGCATGATGGGATGGGTGTTTGCCTGCGTGCGGATTGTCATCGCCTTCATCAACGGGATCGTGGCCGGCCTCGTGGTGGAACGCTGGGGAGAACAGGATAGACAAGACGCTCAACAGGAAGAACCCGTCCCCGCTCCTGAATCCAGAACCCCCGCACAGGCCTTGTTAGCGGGGCTCAAGTTCGGCCTCCTGACCCTTCCAAAGGATTTGTTTGGGGCGCTTGCGCTGGGTCTATTGGTCGCCGGGGCCATCAGTGCCATGGCTCCCGAGAACTTCTTTGCGTCCATTCCGGGCGGGACTTTCACCGTTTACCTGGCCATGACCCTGATTTCATTGCCTCTCTACGTCTGCTCGACAGGCTCCATTCCCCTCGCCTTCAGTTTTCTGCAGGCCGGCATGAGCCCGGGAGCAGTTCTCATTTTCCTCATTGCCGGTCCGGCCAGCAATGCCGCCACGGTGACCTCCCTTTGGCAGATTATCGGGGGCAGAAGCACCATCGGATATATTCTTTCAATCGTTGCCACCTGCTGGTTTATGGCGTTTGTCATCGATTTCACAGGCATATCCCTTTTGGTGACGGAAACAATGCATCACCACCATTCCACGCTGAACTGGTTTCATCATGGCATGGGTGGGCTCCTTGTCGCCATCCTTGCCTTTGCCAAGCTGAGATAAATCAACGATATTCTCATGGTTTTTGGGCAAAACAGGCTTGCCCCGGTTGGGCCCTTAATGCTCAGTTGCCCGGATGCGTATCAGATCATTCCAAGGCCTACGGCCATCCGATGAATCCGTTAACAAGGTCGTATCGCTCCCCTACGACGTCGTGAGCACAGAAGAGGCCCGGGAACTGGCATCCGGGAACCCACAGTGCTTCCTGCATGTTGTGCGTGCGGAGATCGACTTTCCCGAGGGGACTGACCCTTACTCGGATGCGGTCTACGCCAAGGCAATTGAGAATTTCCAGGCACTACAGGACGGCGGTCATCTGATTCGCGAGGACAAGCCGGCCATGTATGTTTATCAACAACAATGGGGTGAACACGTGCAGCAGGGAATCGTCGCCCTCTCCCATGTGAATGACTATGATCAGGATTTGATCAAAAAGCATGAGAAGACCCGTGTGGCCAAGGAAAATGACCGCACCCGCTTGACGAGTGAAATGAGCGCAAACACAGGGCCGGTTTTCCTGACCTACAAGGAGGAATCCGAGTTGACCGCCATCATGAAAAGCGCGTCTTCGGGTGATCCCCTTTATGATCTGACTACCGATGATGGGATTCGTCACACCGTCTGGAAGATTGAAGACGATGCAGCCGTAAGCAGCGCATTCCGGAATGTCCCCTGCACCTATGTGGCTGACGGGCACCATCGCGCAGCCTCGGCCGCGCGTGTTGGCCGGGAACGCCGGGAGGCCAACCCGGACCACACCGGGGATGAAGATTACAACTGGTTCCTCACAGTCCTTTTCCCGGACAACCAATTGAAGATCCTTCCATACAACCGGCTCATTTTTGATCTGAACGGACTTACCGAGGCGGAGTGCCTTGACCGGATCCAAGCCGTGGCACCGGTCACCGAGGCAGATTCAGACACACCGGCTGGTGCTGGTGACGTCCGTTTTTATCTTGGTGGCAAGTGGTACAAGCTGGTCCTCGATCCCTTTGCCGATGCTGATCCGGTCAGCAGGCTCGATGTATCCATGTTACAGGAAAGGATATTGAGCCCGATTCTCGGGATCGAAGATCCTCGCACCAGTGACCGTATCGACTTTGTCGGCGGAATCCGCGGAACGGAGTATTTGAAGAATCAAGTTGATTCCGGAAAAGCGGCTATCGCCTTTTCGGTTTTCGAAGTCTCCATCCAGCAACTGATGGATATTGCGGACGCCGGGCAGATCATGGCACCAAAGAGCACATGGTTTGAACCGAAGCTCCGTTCAGGGTTCTTCGTCAACACGTTTTGAGAAGGACCACGCTAGCGAAGCGTCAGGATCAGGAGGTGCGTGCCGCCGGACTTCGTCCGAGGGCCGCCCAGAACAGCCGGCCTGCCCGGTTGTAGCTTGATCCTCGTATGCAGGAGGCGCTTCCCCCCTCGGGACCAATTTAGGTCCGCCATCAATCCACGCCCGTTGCCTTCGGTTGCCTCGAGTTTCAAGGTTTGTCCGTCCGGCAAACTGGTCGATCCGCTTCCCGGTACATTCAACCGGACTTGTTTTCGGCCAACCTGGCGATAAGAGTCAAACCTGAACAGGCGTTCCAAGGTTCCCGCGTATTGGCGCAGCGATTTGTCGACGCCCCCGTCCCCGGGCCCCGCCTCCACCAGGATCACCTCGACACTGGCCGAGTCAGCCGCTGACAACACCGCTCCCGAAGTGAATACCCCGATAGCTATCAGGATTAAGGGAAAGAATTTATGTAATTGGATATTCATGACAGTTCCTTGGATAGGCTTGTTTGTAATTTTTTTCGGGCGTGATAAAGTCGTGACATGACCGTTCCTTCCTTAATCCCCAGCGCTTCCGCGATTTCCCCATAACTGTACCCTTCATACTCCCGGAGTACAAGGACAGTTCTTTGCTCATCAGGAAGTGCCTGAACCGCTGATTCAATGGTCTGGCCGAGCTCAGTTGATTGCATTCGCCTGGCCGGACCGGATTCATCAGACGGATACTGTATAACGTTCGAATCCTGCTCATTATTCTGTGACCCGGCAAAAAGGCTGATGAAACGACTCCTCATTCGCTTCCTTTTCCTCAGTGCGTCGAGTCCGCAATTGACGGCTATCCGGTGAATCCAAGTCGAGTACTTTGAATTGAAATTGAACTTCCTCCGCTTGTTCCACGCTTTCACCCATGCTTCCTGGGCGACTTCGTGCGCTTCCGGCTCAGTTCCCATCATCCCCCACAGCAGTCGGTGGATACGGGGATAGAGGGCGCGGTACAGTTCCCCGAAAGCGGATTGGTCTCCCTCACAGGCGGCCCTGATCACCTGAGCGGGGATGTCATCTGGACTTTTTGATTTATCATCCATGCTTACACATGCAACCGGGTAACACTTGCTTGGGCCTG
>Ga0066377_10000157_pt1 | contig 15328 bp, 14 predicted proteins | sample Knorr_S23_td_Sur_FD_70946 | JGI IMG/M metagenome (GOLD analysis project Ga0066377, IMG submission 70946) | Marine microbial communities from Southern Atlantic Ocean transect - Knorr_S23_td_SurfaceB_ad_5m_LV_B | ecosystem: Environmental > Aquatic > Marine > Oceanic | place: Southern Atlantic...
CCGGCGTGACCTGCGCCTGTACAACCGCTTGATGGGGACGTACGGGTGGTTTAGCCGGACCCTCCAGCGGGTCAGCCCGATTACGCATGTGACCGAGTACGGCCCGGGAGATGGCTCGCTGGCAATGCGGCTTTTACGTAATGGGATTATCAATACAGAAACGACTTACGTTGGAGTTGACTTGATCGGCCAGCCCAACGGTTGGCCCTACCGGTGGCACCGGCAGGACATCCGGACGTTTGTCCCGGACGCCTCGTCGCATCTTTTAGTGGCCAACCTGATTCTACATCAATTCAGCGAGCCGGAACTCAAGCAGGTTGGCCAGCGTATACAGGATTCCCCTTTGCAGTATGTCATTACGAATGAACCGAGCCGGAAACGCCACCACTTGTGGCAAGTCAGTTTATCAAGGCTTTTTGGGATTCATCCTGTCACCTATCACGACGCCCAGGTCAGTATCCGGGCTGGATTCCGTCGCGATGAACTGGCTTCACTCCTTGGATTGGATGAATCCGACTGGAGTATCAATTGGTCGGAAACCTTCATGGGCTGCAACCGCCTGCTTTGTATCAGGAAATGAGTGATCCATTGACAATCATTGGTGGCGGACTGGCTGGGCTGGGTCTGGCCAACGGACTTGCCCAACACAATGTGGCCGCTCGCATTGTCGAATCGTCACGCTATCCGCGACACCGGGTATGCGGTGAATTCCTGACGGGTCTCAAGCCCTCCACCCTTTCCGCCCTTGGTATTGAGAGCGCTTTCAACAAGGCAATCATTCACAATACCACAGCCTGGTACGCCAACGGTCAGCACATCCGCACATACGATCTGCCCACTCCCGCAGTGGGAATCAGTCGATTCCATCTGGATGCATCCATGGCCGAATCCTTTCGCCAGCGGAACGGCCTGATTCTTACAGGGCAACGTGACAATGGCACTCCCGGGAGGAACAAGATCCTGGCGATGGGCCGGCGGCCAAGGAAAGGTGGACTCTCCGGACTCAAGGGCCATTGGACAAACCTCCCTTTGAATGCTGATCTGGAATTACACCTGGGTCGAAACGCTTACCTGGGCCTCTCCCGCGTCGAGGACGGATATGTGAATGTCTGTGGCCTGTTTCCCGAAATCGCCACCGGAAGCTTTTCCACGCCGCTCCATCGCTTTCATGCGACCTTGACGCTTAACGGGTTAGGCTACCTCCGTAGCCGACTGGGAAGTGCCGAGCTTCGGGAAGGCAGTATTTGTGCGGTCAGCGGACTCGGGTATTCCGGCCCTTCACAAAACGGCCTAGGGGATCATTCGAGACAAATCCCGCCCTTTACCGGACACGGAATGACCCTTGCGCTCGAGTCTGCTGAGATCGCCCTGCCCTTGGTCAGGCAATTCATGGAGAAGAACATGTCATGGGAGGAGATGGAAAGTTCACTCTATCGTGCCATTAGCGCTCATGGCAAACGCAGGATCCTGTCCGCCAATTTCCTTCACGGATTTCTCATGAAACCCCAGTTCCAGGCAGTTCTGGCCACACTGTCCCGCAATCGGATACTACCGTTCGCCTTTTTGTACAAGTTGACCCACACTTGATCCATGTATTTGTTATCGCTGGCCACCGCTTCCCCGAAGAACACCTACACACAGGAGGACTGTTTCAACATATTCGCTGATTCAGATGCGAAAAAGCGTTTAAAAGAGCGATCCGTCAGCATCATGGAAAAGGTACTGCTGAGGGATAACGGGATCCACTCACGCCGGTTCAGTTATCCGGATGTGGAAACAATTTTCGATGCTAGTCCCGAAAAGCTGAATAACGTCTTTGAGCAGGAAGCTCCAGCACTGGGTGCTGAAGCCCTCCGCACTGGCATGGACAAGGCGGGATTGAAAGCAACAGATATTGATGCCCTTGTCGTTTGCACATGCACCGGTTACCTGTGCCCCGGGTTGAGCAGTTTCATAGCCGAGCAAACGGGGCTTCAGCCGAACTGCGAGCTGTCCGATCTGGTTGGCATGGGTTGCGGGGCCGCCATCCCGTCATTGCGCACAGCCTACCACAGATTGCAGGCAAATCCCGAACTGAAAGTCGCCGTTGTTGCCGTGGAAATCTGCTCAGCCGCATTTTACCTCGATGATGATCCGGGCGTCATCATCAGTGCCTGCCTCTTTGGGGATGGCGCCGCCGCAACCATCTGGTCCGGCACCCCTCCCCCCTTCCCAACATGGGAAGCTGGCTTGTTTGACAGCCTCCATATTCCGGAGAAGCGACAATTACTCCGCTTTGAAAATGCCGGTGGTGCCCTGCGCAACCGGCTAAGCCGGCGGGTACCGGAAGAGGCGGCCACGGCCGTCCGGAGTCTTTTCGATCAATCCGTCAAAATGGACCAACATACCGCTGATGCGCACATTCTTCCACACACCGGGGGAAGAGATGTTCTGGACGCTCTCGGGCAGCAATTCGACGGAAATCAATTTCCCGATAGCCGATGCATTTTACGTGAATTTGGAAACATGAGCAGCCCGTCTGTCCTGTTTGTTTTGGATGCTTGTATGAATACCAATTCCCATGAATCCAGTGATCGGCTGTGGCTAACCAGTTTTGGGGCGGGATTCAGCGCATACGGATGCGCCTTGAAACAAACGTAAGAGAAAGCCCCGAGTCCTTCTCAGGAATTGAGGCTTTTGAAGAGACTATCCCTGTTCCTCGACAATCTCGTCCTCAAGGACCCAGACAACGGTCCAGCCGCTCGGTTCATCGATGTAGACAATGGGAGTCGCATTCTCAATTTCGGTTTCCACCATGTAAACGGATGACTCCAATCCGGTTTCGTTCGAGGTATGGCCCATTTGCCGTAATGGCCACCAGAGTGCCATTCCCAAGGCAACGATTGCCGCAGCCGCGGCCGCCATGCGGGGAAATTGAAGCAACTTGCCGATATTTCCGGCGGCCGGGTTTTCCAGCCGGTCCTGAAGAGCACCCCATGCAGCACTGTCTTCCACAGGAGAGACATGTGCCCCTTGAAGAGCGGAACGGGTGCGCTTCAACTCCCCGAGGTAAGCCCGCGCCTCCTCATCGGATTCCAGCAACGCTTCAATTTCCGCTTTATCTGCACCAAGCAGCTCTCCGTCGAACCAGGCTGCGATGCGTATGGCGATATCCTCTTTCATTTCCGTATTTCCAAAATTGACAAAAAGAGGACGGGTCGTCCAGACCCGTCCTCCCGTGGGGGCATTTTTTAGTCACAGTAGGAACCATGGCGATTGCCGTGGCGGTGTTCAATCCATACCTTTTCAGGCTTTGTCCTGTAGTATCCGGATTTCCAAACCCGGACATGATCACCGCATCGATTACGTACAAATTCCCAATGTCCGGGTACCCAGATCTTCACATGGCGGACTTCCCAGTGGCCGCGGTCAGGGTGATGACCCGACCGGCAGGCGTTGCATTCATAGCGGTTATGCTTATGGCAACGGGTCTTTCCGTAGGACCGGTTTCCATGCCGGTACCAGTCATCATGCTGGGTGCCAACCCGGATCCTGACCCCATGATCGTAGTTGTGGTCGTGATGATCCTCGATGACGGCCCCGGTGATCACACCAGCGAGGAATCCACCGAGGGCGGCCAGTGCCTCGTCACCTGCCTTGGCATGGCTTGAAGAAAGACCGAGAGCGATTAAAGTGATGATCGTATAGCGAATGATGTTCTTCATAATTTTGCTTTCGTTGATTTCATATCTTCAACGGCTATCGGAATTGGATTATTCAAAGATTTTCCGCTTTTCTGAAAAAAAGGATTCCAGTAAGTTGATCGGGTGACAGCAGGCCGGAATTCAAGCGTCGCTCCTTATGTTCTCAGTATTGACCAGGGAACAACCAGTTCACGGGCAATCTTGTTCGACAACACGGGCAGGATAGCCGGTATGGCACAAAAGGAATTCACCCAGTTTTTCCCACAGCCGGGATGGGTGGAGCACGACCCCATGCAGATTTGGTCCAGCCAGAATGCCGTCATCGGGGAGGTTCTGGCAATGACAGGTGTCCGATCGGCGGACATTGCTGCGATCGGGATCACCAACCAACGAGAGACCACCATCGTTTGGGACCGGTCAACTGGGAAACCAATTCATCCAGCCATCGTCTGGCAGGACCGGCGAACAGCCCCGCAGTGTGAATCACTGAAGCATGCCGGATACGAAGCCCTGTTCCGCGAAAAGACGGGCCTCTTGCTGGACCCCTACTTCTCGGGCACGAAAATCGCCTGGATACTTGAGCATGTTCAGGGTGCCCGGAAAGTGGCCGAAAGCGGCAAACTGGCATTCGGGACTGTGGACACGTGGTTGCTCTGGAACCTGACCAGCGGACAAGTCCATGCAACGGACGCCAGCAACGCCAGCCGCACGCTTTTAATGAACATTGAATCGGGACAATGGGATCCAGAATTGCTGGAACTCCTGAATATCCCGGAATCCATGCTGCCGGAAATCCGGGACAGCAGTGGGGAATTTGGCCAAACCAGCAATGGGTCCTGCCCAGCGGGGGTCCCGATTGCCGGTATTGCCGGTGACCAGCAGGCGGCTTTGTTCGGGCAAGCGTGCCTGACCCCGGGACTAGCCAAGAATACCTATGGAACTGGCTGTTTCATGCTGATGCCCACCGGGAAACATCTCATCCGGTCAAACAACAATCTTCTCACAACAGTTGCCTGGCGGATCCATGGACAAATGGAATACGCTTTGGAGGGATCCGTCTTTGTCGCTGGAGCTGCTGTCCAGTGGTTGCGGGATGAATTGGGATTGATCAAATCCGCTAAGGAGTGTGACGAGCTGGCGGCTTCAGTGGAGAGCAGCAATGGCCTCTTCATTGTGCCGGCATTTACCGGATTGGGCGCACCCCATTGGGATCCGGATGCCCGGGGCCTGATGATCGGGCTGACTCGAGGAATAAACCGGGCTCACATTTGCCGGGCCACGCTTGAAGCCATCGCTTTCCAGACCAATGATCTGATTCGCTCAATGGAATCTGATTCCGGGCAGTCCCTGATCGAGCTCCGGGTGGACGGCGGGGCCTCCCGAAGCGATCCGCTGATGCAATTTCAGGCAGATTTGATAGGCGTTCCCGTTGTCCGTCCGGATTGTATTGAGACCACCGCCCTCGGGGCGGCTTATCTGGCCGGACTTGCCACAGGGGTTTGGCCCAGCCGGGCGGAAATCGCCTCACAATGGCGTGAGTCCAAACGCTATCTTCCCAGAAAAGCGGGAAAAGATATGGAATTCCTGCAAAAAGGCTGGGCAAAAGCCATCGAAAAGGCGAAAAACTGGGTGACGTCATGAATAAGGATTTTCCGGCCATTGAATGCGAAATTGAAGTCCCCGCCCCTGTGGGGAGCGTATGGAAGGCTTGGACCACCGTAGACGGAGTTAAATCCTTTTTTGCCCCTGATGCGCGAATCGATCCGGAACCCGGTGGCCGGTACGAGATTTTGTTCAACCCATCCGCAAAACCCGGTGATCAAGGTGCCGAGGGCATGCGCATCCTGGCCATGGAAAAACCCGGATTCCTTTCCTTTACATGGAATGCCCCCCCGCAATTGCCGGATGTACGCGGCCAAATGACCGTTGTCGAAATTCGTATGACAGAAACAGCCGAAAACACCACCCATGTGCACCTGCGTCATGGGGCTTGGGGAATTGGCGGACAATGGAAGGACGCACTCGCATACTTTTCCACCGCATGGCCGAAGATTGTCCTGCCACGGTTGCGGCATAGCTTTCTTGAAGGTCCCATCGACTGGACCATCCCGCCTCGGTTTGATTAATCCCCCCTTTTTTGATTGAGAGAATGCATTTAAAAAAACTGACACTTGCGGCAGCAGTCATAGCGGCTGCGGCCCTTTCCGCTTTCCTCCTGTACGAGAAACCCGCATCAAGGGATTTCCCGAAGCTTGATTCCATTCTGGATCAATTCGCCGCACCCGGACTCCCCCATGCGGATCCGGCAATCTGTATCGACTGCCATCAGGAAGCGGCTGACAAATGGGAGAACTCCCATCATGCACTGGCCAACGCCCCCTTGTCGGAGACCGATCGCGAGCGCCTTGACTCTAACGAGGGTGAACTCCTTGAATCCCGCAAGATGCGCTGGCATGACAAGCCGGATACGGTCGTCTTGAATGAGGAAGGGGTTCCTGATCAACCCGTCGTTGGCTCCATCGGGATCACGCCGCTCATTCAATACCTGCACCTCGCCCCGGACGGGCGAATCCAAACACACGATGTGGCATGGGATGTTAATCAGGAGGAATGGTTTTCTGTCTTTGAGCTGGATGACGATCCCGAAGATCCACGGATGCCCGGGGAATGGGGGCACTGGAGCGGCCAGGGCATGAACTGGGATGCCAACTGCGCATACTGCCACATGACCGAGTACAAGAAGAATTTCGACCCCGAGGAAAATGTCTACAACCGCACGTGGTCCCACATGGCCATCACCTGTGTCCAGTGCCATCCGAAGATGGACGTCCACATGTCCCAGGTACGCAATGGCAACAACGACTTCGAGGAAACCCTGACCCCGAAACAAATGATGGAGATGTGTGCCACCTGTCATGCCCGCCGGGACCAACTGACGGCAGACGGCTTTGTCGCAGGGGACCTGTTCGAGGATCATTTCCAGCTGACCTTGGCCGACATGGAGGGCTTGTACCACCCCGATGGCCAGGTCATCGGTGAAAACTATGTATATGGATCGCTGACCATGAGCAAGATGGGGCATGCCGGAGTCACCTGCATGGACTGCCATGATCCACACACGGCTGAATTCATCCTGCCGGTTGAGAACAATGCATTATGCCAGCGCTGCCATGGAAGCGGCCTTAATGACGCCCCTAAAATCGATCCGCTGGCACACAGCCACCATCCAGCGGAATCCACCGGAAACCGCTGCGTGGAGTGCCACATGCCCCATACGTACTTCATGGGGCGCGACCCTCGCCGGGATCACTCGTTCAGTCATCCTGATCCGAGGTTGAACAAGGAGCTCGGCGTACCGGATGCCTGTTCCAAGTGCCACAACACCGAGTCCATCGAATGGAATATTGAGCATGCGGAAAAATGGTACGGTCCGGACATGAATGCTGACCGGCGGAAGAAGGCCTACTTGATGCAGGATCTCTGGGATGGCAAGGAAGGCTCAGCCGATCGCCTGAAGGAGGCTGTCAAGAAGGAGGAAAACCGCTACTGGAAAGCAACCTTTGTATCGATGTTCCAATACATTCCTGGCGACCAGGAAGTATTCGATTTGCTGCACGCATTTACCAAGGATCCGGAACCAATGGTGCGGACTGCCGCGATCAGGCTGCTCGGGATTGACAACCTCAGCTCGGAGGAAAAGGAAAACATCCTCAACGATCCCGTTCGCAGCGTGCGTATCAGCGCCGCACTCACCTCTCCAGGCATGGAAGGGCTCTCGGACAAACTGGACAAGGAGTTGCTGGAATACATCACCCACACAGCCGACTCCCCCATGGGCTCACTGCGGCTGGCTTCTTACTACCAATCACGGGGAGACACGGCAAAAGCCCGCAAGTTGAGCCGCCAGGCCATCGCTTTTGAACCGCTGAACCCAGAAGCCTACAGGCTGTCGGCTATTCAGTTGCATACAAGCGGTGATACGGTCGGAGCCCTCGACGCCCTGAATGATGCCTTGCGGCTGAATCCAAATCTTCCGCTGGTTCATTTCAATCTGGGCCTCCTGCATGCGGAATTGAGGGACATGGACAAGGCGATCTACCATTTGAATGCCACGATTCGGGCCAATCCGGAATTCGAGGATGCATGGTACAACCTCATTGTCCTCTATTGGCAGATCGACCAGTTGCCCACCGCGCGGACCAAACTCATGGAAGCCCTGAAGGCCCTGCCCAACAGCCAACGCTTGTTGCAGCTGGCGCGGCAAATGCCACCGTCAGTGAATTAAGCCGCCAAGCCTATTCAATTTCCAGGATGAGATCGCCCTTGGCGAGAATGTCATCTTGGGCAACAGTAATGGACTTCACCGTCCCGGCCTTCGGTGATAGGATCTCGTTCTCCATCTTCATGGCGTCGAGTATGCCCAGAGGTGATCCCGCTTCCACGGATTCCCCCACCCTGACCAGCAGTTCAACGATTTGCCCGGGCAGGTTTGCATGCACCTGGCCACTGACGTCTCGCTCCGGCGCTTGAGGCCGGAACCGCGTCGACGCGACCTTGGCAATCTCCACGTCAAAGGGAACCCCTTTCAGGATCACCCGCACCGGCATGCCGTCCCCGCGGCGTTCAACCTCAATGGGAACCACCTTGTGGTCCACCAGAAGCGTCATGATGGTACCGTCCTCTTTCACCTTCCGGATCGCCACATCATGGTGGCTCTTGTTGACGGTTATATCAAAAGGTTTTCCCGTATCGGTTTTGCGGTCAATGGAAACGGAATGCTTTTTGTCACAGTATACGCTGTATTTCATCGTGAACGTCTTGATTTACGGGGTTTTAGCCATCGTGCCGCGGCACCCATGACGGATTTTGAATCGGATTCATTTTCCATGACCTCCATTCGCTTGAGAGTTTCCCCGTCCCGGTGCAGGGCAAGGGAGGCCACCAGGGCCGCTATCTCGTAATCCTTGGTGGATTTCAGGCTCTCGATAAAGGCTTGTCGCTTTTCAGGATCCTTCATGTGCTCAGGAGACAAGGTTCCGTTGCGGAACGCCTCCGATTTCATGACGCCCCTCATCATGGGAATATTTGTCTTAACCCCCTCGACAAAGAATTCCTCCAAGGCGATTCCCATTTTTAAAATCGCCTCATTGCGGGTGCGCCCGCGTACCAGCAATTTCGCTACCATCGGATCGTAGAAAGGTGAGATCCTTGCACCGCTGAAAATCGATGTCTGCAAAACCACCTCTTCACCAAACGGCAAATAGAGCCGGTCAACCTGCCCCGGCGAGGGCGTGAAATCGGTCTCCGGATCCTCGGCGTAAATGTAGGTGTTGATGACGTGGCGCTGCTCGGCCGGACTTACCTGCTTGATTTCCAGCGGCTCACCCGACAACAGGCGTATTTGCTCTTTCAGCAAATCGACACCAGTCAGCAGGGATGTAGCGGTGTGCGATGGCTGGATATACCCGTTTATTTCAAGGAAATACGGTTTGCCTTCGCTGATCAGGAACTCAACCGAAGCAAATCCGAATATACCCAAGCGTTCACACAGGACACGTATCTCGGATTGCAGTTTCGTGCGCAGGTCAGCGTCGATGAACGGTGACGGGGATTCGAGCACAAGTTTCTGGAACCGCCTTTGCAGGGGACATTCCAACTCAGGAAAAACTGTTGTCCGGCCAGCCTCATCACGCAATACAGGGAATTCAATATGGCGCGGAGCAGGAAGATATTCCTCCAAAAAGACTTCCGGGGAATTCATGAAGAACTTCGCGCAGGTGGACTGCACATGCTCGAATGCGCTTTCCAAACGGCGCATGTCCTTGATGACAGTCATGCCCACCCCGCCGTATCCGTGGGCTGCCTTCATGACCAAAGGGAAGTTCAGGTTCCTTGCCGCCGGCTCCAGACGCTCCCGGTCACTGAAAACATCAGAGCCCTTCAGGACGGGCAATCCGGCCCGGACCGCGGCCTCCTTTACCTCATGCTTGTTGGAAAGGTTGAAACGCCCGTCAACCCTTGGGGCAATCAACTTGATTCCACGGCGCTCCAGTTCCCGGGCAAACTTCCCATTCTGGGAGAGAAATCCATAGCCGGGATGGACCGCATCCACTTTCAACTCTTCCGCCAAGGCAACAATCTGTTCCAAGTCCAGATAAGGGCGGACCCGCGGGTCCGTCTGCTTCAATTCGTAGGCCTCATCCGCATTGCGAACGCCCGCACTGTCACGGTCATCACCTTCATAAACCGTGATCGCCGTAGCTCCCAACTCCTTGACAGCACGCACACAGTTGGCCTGGATCAATCCACGGTTCGCTATTAATATTCGCTTAAACATCGCTCAGCTCCTTGTGGTTTCCGGTTAGAGGGGAATGTTACCGTGCTTTCGGCTTGGCCGATCCACCTGTTTGTCACTGAGAGACCACAGGTATTGACGAATCACATTGGCCGTCTCCGAGGGCTCGATGACATCATCAACGTACCCAAGCGAGGCCGCCATCCGGGGATTGGCGAACTTCTCAATGTAATCCGATTCCAGCTTCCGGGCCGCATCCGCCTTGTCCTCCGCTTCCGCAATCTCTTTCCGGAAGATCACGTTCACAGCACCCTTGGGACCCATTACGGCGATTTCCGCACCCGGCCAGGCAACGACCATGTCCGCTCCCAAGTGCTTGGAACACATGCAAATGTAGGCTCCACCATAGGCCTTCCGCAAAGTCACCGTCAGCTTGGGAACCGTTGCTTCACTGTAGGCGTACAATAGCTTGGCCCCATGGCGGATAATGCCCGCGTATTCCTGGTCAACGCCCGGCAGGAACCCCGGAACGTCCACAAGCGTCAGCAAGGGGATATTGAAGGCATCACAGAACCGGACAAACCGGGCTGCCTTGTCGGATGCGTCCACATCAATACATCCCGCCAGGTGTTTTGGATTATTGGCCACGATACCTGTACTGATCCCATCAATACGGGAGAATCCAATAATAATGTTTGATGCAAACTCCGGCTGCAATTCGAGAAATGTATGCGGATCAATCAGCTGATCAATCACTTCATGCATGTCATAGCTCTTGTTGGGATTGCTTGGGACCAAGTCCTCAAGCGCTACCTCGGATTGTGAAGCCTTGCCGGCCACCGGGACGACAGGCGCTGTTTCCGCGTTGTTCGGGGGTATGTAACTCAGCAGCTTGGCCACCCAATTCAGGGTCGACTCGTCATCTTCCCCTATGTGCGCTGCCACTCCGGACTTCGCCATGTGAACGTCGGGACCCCCCAAGTCGTCCTTCGTCACTTCCTCACCGGTAACCGTCTTGATGACGTCGGGCCCGGTAATGAACATGTTCGACGTGTCCTTCACCATGGCCACAAAGTCCGTGATCCCCGGTGAGTAAACCGCTCCTCCCGCACAGGGTCCCATAATCACGCTGATTTGCGGAATCACTCCCGATGCCTGCGTGTTTCGATAAAAGATGTCCCCGTATCCGCACAGCGATCCAATTCCCTCCTGGATGCGGGCTCCTCCGGAATCATTCAAGGTGATGATCGGTGCGCCCGCCTTGATGGCCATGTCCATGATGTTGGCCACCTTCTTGCCGTGCATCTCACCAAGGGAGCCACCCAGTACGGTGAAATCCTGCGCCGCCAGGTAAACCAACTCCCCGTTGACGCGCCCAAAGCCCGTTATAACCCCATCCCCGGAACTCTTCTTCTTTCCAAGGCCAAAATGTTCGCTCCGCAACTCAACAAAGCTCCCAACTTCTACAAAGGTCCCTTCATCAAATAAAAACTCGATTCGCTCCCAGGCAGTCATCTTGCCCCGGTTGCGTTGCGCTTCCAGACGAGCTTCACCCCCGCCCAGCTTGATTTGCGCCTTCGTTTGCCGCAATGCCTCAATCCGTTCCCGGTTTAGGGTGTCCCCTCCTTGCTCCGTCTCTTCTGCTTTCATAAGAATTCTTAATACTGTTATGTCATAAGCTGATTTACTTTAATGCCCGGATCAAGCGTTCTTTTTATCCCGGATACAATCAAGGAACCTTAATATTCGGTTAAGCATATCTAATACTGGGCAATTCTGCTATTATTTTTATTGATCCTATCATTTTAACATTTCAATAACTTTTAATATGTTAAATCCAATAGGTTTAGAGTTGCGGAGGGAATTCTCGGACAACGAGGAAGTCTGCCGGCACGTCATTGGATTATTCCAATTGATGTCGAACAAGCAGCGCTTCCGGATCGTATGCATTCTGAGCCGAGGCAGTTTTTGCGTGAACGAGATCGCGCAGATACTAGGAACGGACAAGCTGTCGAACATCTCGCAACAATTGAAGGTGTTGCGGTTGGCGGGCGTGATCAAGTGCGAGCGCGACGAGAAGAAGATGGTGTATTCACTGCAGGACGAACGATTCCGGGAGATCATAACATTTTTAAAACAGAATTACCTCTAGAAGATGAAGAAAGTACTGATACTGGGAGCCGGCACAGCTGGCACAATCATGGCCAACACGCTCAGCCGGAAGGCTGGAAAGGAATGGAAGGTGACGATCATCGACCAATCCGAAGAGCATTACTACCAACCGGGCTTTCTCTTCATGCCCTTCGGCGTTTATACGGAGAAGGATGTAGTCAAGCCGCGCCGTAAATATCTTCCGGGGCGTGCTGAATACCGTCAGGCGAAGATCGACCGGATTCTTCCCGATGAGAACAAGGTGCTGCTTGAAGGCGGCCGTGAAGAGCCCTACGACATTCTGATTATCTCAACGGGTTGTGACATCGCCCCCGAGGAAGTTGAAGGCCTCACTGGCGCTGACTGGCGCGCCCGGAGCCATGACTTCTATACTTTCGAAGGGGCCCGGCGGTTGGCAGCGGCCATGAAGGATTGGAAAGGCGGCCGGTTGGTCATCAACATTGCGGAGATGCCAATCAAGTGCCCTGTGGCTCCCCTTGAGTTTGCCTTTCTTGCGGACTGGTATTTGAACAAGACGGGCATGCGGGACAAGACTGAGATTGTTTACACGACTCCGCTTTCCGGTGCCTTCACGAAGCCGATTGCCTCAGCGATACTTAGCCACCTACTTGATGAAAAACAGATAAAGGTGGTACAGGACTTTTCCATTGGGGAAGTGGACAATGAAAACCACAAGATTCTTTCATGGGACCAGCGCGAGGTGGAATATGACTTGCTTGTATCCGTCCCGCCGAACATGGGAAGCTCCGTCATCGAACGATCCGACATGGGGGACGAATTGAATTATGTCCCGACGAACCGCGACACCTTGCAGGCCAAGGCCGCGGACAACATCTTTGTCATCGGGGACGCCACCGACCTGCCGACATCCAAGGCTGGATCCGTTGCCCACTTTGAAGCGGAAGTCCTGACTGAAAACATCCTTTCCTACATGAAGGGCGAAGAAATGGAAGAGCGATTCGACGGGCATGCCAACTGTTTCATTGAATCCGGAAACGGCAAAGGATTCCTCCTCGATTTCAATTACGAGCAGGAGCCCGTGCCGGGACATTTTCCGTTTCCCCATGTTGGCCCCTTCAAGTTGCTGGGAGAATCCCGCATCAATCACCTCGGGAAACTGGCCTTCAAGTATGTGTATTGGCACATGCTCCTGAAAGGCTACCCCATCCCACTGGTGGATCACAAGATGTCGTATATGGGAAAGAAGGTCCCGCAGAAAGCGAGTTAACATTTAATCATAACAAAGGAAAATTATGCCAAGCAAAGAAATAGCAGGAACAACCATTGACGTTAACGAAGAGGGTTTCCTCACGGACCGTTCCCAGTGGAACAAGGACGTGGCGGCAGCCCTGGCCAGCGAGGAAGGAATCGAACTGACCGACGAACATTGGAAGGTCATTGACTTCATCGAGGCCGACTACGCTGAAAAGCAAGCCATCCCGGGCATGCGGCGCATGAACAAAGTGGGTGGAATCCCCACCAAGGACTTGTATCGCCTGTTCCCGAATGGTCCCATCAAGAAGGCAGCCCGCATCTCGGGTTACCCAAAACCAGCAAGCTGTGTGTAGAGGAGTATAATCATGTCAGACGAACCTATTAAAAAAGTATCCATCATCGTCTCCAAGGGATCCCTTGAGGGAGTCTATCCAGGACTGATCATGGCCAACGGTGCCCGCATGGAAGGCATTGAAGCCAACCTGTTTTTCACCTTTTTCGGGCTCCACGCCATCGTGAAAAAGAAGATGAACAATCTCAAGGTGGCCACCGTGGGCAATCCGGCACTGTGTGTGCCTGATGCCATGGGAATGGCCATGCCGACCATTCTGGGAGCCATCCCGGGCATGTCCGCCTTTGCCACCATGATGATGAAAAAGGAAATGGAGAAGATCGACATCCCGCCGGTTGACGAATTTGTCGAGATGATCAGTGACGCCGGCGGAAAGATCTATGCCTGCAAAGCCACGGTCGACATGTTCAAGCTGAAGGACGAAGACTTCTGCCCGCAAATGGACGGCGTCCTCACGGTCGGGGATTTCTATGAAATGTCCGCCGGTTCCCAAATCATTTTCACGTAATAAATCAGCTCTAAAACAATTACATCTGTAGTGAATATCCAAATACCTCAAAATATGAATAAATCCATCATCACCGCTTCACTGATTGCGATGACAGCCCTTTTACCAGTGAGCACCTATGCCACCAACGGGGACAATATGATTGCCATCGGGGCCAAGTCCCGGGCAATGGGGGGCGTTTCCATCGCCTATCCGCAGGATGCCATCACGGCTGTCTTTGGAAACCCAGCATCACTCTGTTTCACAAAGTTCTGCCCCTCCACTCAGGTTGACGTGGCGGGCACCCTGTTCGTGCCGGCTGTTTCCGCGGAAGTCACCAATCCGTTGATGCCGTCAGAAACAATCAAATCGCACAGCGATGATGGGGTTTATCCGATCCCGGCTGTCGGGATTGCCCTGCCCTTTGGAGAGGACAACCGCGGGCGCTTTGGCTTGGCGGCCTATGGAGTGAGTGGACTCGGCGTCGACTACCGCAATGAGACAATCGGCGGCATGCTGACCGATCTTGCCCCTGCGGACATGATCCCCCCGGCCTTTCAACAAGCCCCGATCATCGCGGGTGCCTATACTAGCCTGCAGATCATGAAGGTGGCACCCAGCGTGGCATGGCAAGTTGCACCGGGCATGTCTCTCGGCGCGGCAGTTCATTTGGATTACGCCATCCTGGACATGGGCTTCGGTGAGTCCGACGGATTCGGATTCGGATTCCAAATTGGTGCGGTCTACCGCCCAACCAAGCAGACCTCCATTGGACTGGTATACGTCAGCCCGCAAAAGGTGAAGCACGATGAGGTGGTCAACATGGGCATGGGTTTCCAGGATCTGGAACTTGAGGCTCCCCAGCAAATCGGAATTGGCGTTGCCTACGAAATGAATGAGGGTAAATTCATGATCGCCGCTGACCTGAAATGGATCAACTGGGCACAGGCTGAGGGATACAAGGATTTCGACTGGGAAAACCAGACTGTCCTGGCCCTCGGTGCATCCTATGAAGCGATTGAAGACAAGCTGATCCTCCGTGTCGGTGTTAATCTGGGCAACAATCCCGTGGAGCGGCACAACGGATTCAACGGGAGCTTTGATCCTCAAACAGGCTACCCGAA